>Ga0187769_10001324_pt1 | contig 14079 bp, 10 predicted proteins | sample 0116_SJ02_MP02_1_FD_133140 | JGI IMG/M metagenome (GOLD analysis project Ga0187769, IMG submission 133140) | Tropical peat soil microbial communities from peatlands in Department of Meta, Colombia - 0116_SJ02_MP02_10_MG | ecosystem: Environmental > Terrestrial > Soil > Wetlands > Peat | place... | reverse complement strand
TGCGAAATCAGGCTCGCGCGCGCCCTGGTGATAAGGGCGTCGCCGTCCTTGAACAGGACCTTGAGGCTCACGTCGCGGTATGAGCGCACCGTACTCTGTAGCTTGAACAGCGAGGCAGCGTATAGCGTGGAAATCTGGCCGCCGAAGCACGGCGTGGCAATCACAAGATTGACCTTATTGGCCGGCGACGCATCAGGCATGGCGGACATCCGGGCGGCGGAATTCGGCTTCCGCCGCTGCGCCGCGGTGCGGCGCGTTCCCTGGTTATCTCTGGTTATGGTTAACCAACTACGAAAGTGATGGTTAAAGGCGTCTTAAGCGGCGCGAGAAATGGCGGCATGCGCAGCGTCCTGGAACCGCGCCAAGCTCGATAAAACCGGCAAAGAACGCGCCGTTTGTGGCAGATTTACGCGTCTTTAAGCGAAATGGGGCAAACCTTCGGCAGCCGGTCGTCTCGATCGGAACCTGCACTTCGCCGGTACGGCACGTACAGCAAGTGCAAGCCAGTACGGCCTGTAACCAGAAGGGTATCGCAATGTCTGACATCACCTTAACCGCGGGCATCCGGCAGAACCTGCTGTCGCTGCAACAAACGTCCGCCAACTTGCAAACGACGCAAGAGCGTCTCGCGACCGGCAAGAAGGTCAACACCGCCTTCGACAATCCGACTTCCTACTTCACCTCGCAGGCGCTCACTAACCGCGCCAACGACCTGAGCGCGCTGCTCGACCAGATCGGACAGGCGCAGCAGACGCTGTCACAGACTAATAACGGCCTCACGTCGCTGACCAGCCTGCTCGAACAGGCGCTGTCGACTGCGCAACAGGCGCAGCAGGCAGAGTTGGGCACTGTTAACTATTCCGCCATCACCGGCACCGTCGGCATCAACAACGACACGACCCAGGTCGTCAGCTCGGCGACCGTCGCCAGCGCGGTGGCGAGCTCGGGCGTGACGGCGTCGGTGCAGTCGAACGTCAATCTCAGCTCTGCCGGCATCGCCACGCTCCAATCCGGCGACACGCTGGTCTACACCCTCGGCGCGCACACCGTCACGGCGACGTTCGGCACCGTCGATGCCACCGCGTCGAACACCTTCACGGACGCGGCCGGCCTCATCAACGCGCTCAACAGCGGCACCGGCGGCAGCGGCAACTTCGGCACTGCGGCCACCGGCATTACCGACGGCAGCGGCGGCGTCACGGTGTGGAGCAACGACCTCGCCACCAACTTCAATGTGAGCTATACGTCTGCCCACCTGACCGCCAATCCCTCTGAGGTCACTGACAACAACCTGAGCCTGGGCAGCGCGCTGACCTTGTCCGACGGCACCCACAATGCGAGCTTCTACTACGTTGCTCAGAATGCGCAGGCGGCCGACGGCAGCTTTACCAATATCGCCGGCCTCATCAGCGCGATCGGCAACAACGCTTCGAGCGTCCATTCCACGATCACGCCGACCAACCCGGGTGCCAGCGGCGACCTGCAGCTCGCTGCCGCCAACAATGTCGGGATCACGGTCGGCGGTGCCATCGGCAACGCGCTCGGCTTCAGTACCTCGACCTACAAGAACAATTATAACGCGCAGCTGGCCGGTATCAGCGGCGACACACTGACGATCCAGGTCGGCTCGGACACGCATACCATCTCGTTCGGCTCCGGCGCCAACCAGATTGCATCTAAAACGGCCCTTACCTCGCTGCTCGGGGGGTTCAGCGACATAAGCGGCAGCTTCAACGCGTCCAACGACCTGGTCCTCACGCCGAACAGCACCGCCACCATCACCATCGGCGGCACCCCGGCGGCGGCGGCGTTGTTTGGCATCAACCTCGGCAGTTACAGCCCGACCGCGACGGTGGTAACCCCGGACACGACCCGCTCCACGCTGCAGACCAACTACAATGCCCTGTTGACACAGCTCAATCAGCTCTCCGGCGATTCGTCGTATAATGGTATTGATTTGCTGACCAACAGCAACCTAACGGTCGTTTTCAACGAGACCAACACCAGTTCGCTCACGATTCAGGGCGTGAACGACACCTCCGGCGGTCTTGGCCTGAGCCAGCTCAATAACAATGAGTTCCAGGACAACAACTCGATCGGGAACGTGATCACGAACATTAATAACGCGATCACGACCGTACGTGCCCAGACCGAAACGTTCGGCTCCAACTCGGGAACCATCCAGACCCGGCAGTCGTTCGAGCAGAACACCATCAATACGCTGCAGACCGGAGCGAGCAACCTGGTGCTCGCCGACCAGAACCAGGAGAGCGCCAACCTGCTCACCCTGCAGACGCAGCAGCAACTGGAAATCTCGGCGCTGTCGATCGCCAACCAGGCCAATCAGTCAGTGCTCAAGCTGTTCCCGTAATACTCTTCCGGAACAGGCCTCTGGTGAAGGCGGCGGGGCGAAAGCCCCGCCGTTTCCATTTTGGCGGATTGCACATCGAGAACGGGATCGACGGCGTCGCGCCGCAGATTGCGAGCGCATCGATAATCGGATGTTAACAGCCGCCATGTACAACGCGTTAAGCAAACGGCCAAGCCCGCTGTCTCGCGGAGGAACCCTTCGACCATGCACTACGCCAGCAAGGCCTATAACAGCATCGCCAAGGAAACGGCGACGCCGCGTCAACTCGAAGCCGGCCTGTTGCTGAAGGCCGCGGCGAAGCTGCAGGCAGTCTACGATTCCTGGAGGGACCGCAAGCCGCCCGCACTCGACGAAGCGATCCTGTACAACCGTCGGCTCTGGACGGTGTTCATCGATGCCGTCATGAGGGACGACAACAGGCTGCCGGTACCGGTCCGCCAGAATATCGCCAATCTCGGCTTGTTCGTCATGGGCGAAACCTTTTCGCTGATGACCACGCCGAAGCCGGATCATCTGACTTCGCTGATCGCCATCAATCGCGGCATCGCGACGGGTTTGCGCGACGACAGCAAGCCGCAGGCCGCCATCAAGCATTCGCAAGGTCGCTAGCCGGGCCCCGGGGCGGCGCGAGCGCGCCCGGCCCCTGATTGCCTAGCCGCTCCGGCGGCGCAGTAATTTGTTTACCATAATCTTCTACAAGCGCTGAGCTTCGGCCGCCGGCTCCGCGCGCGGCCTGCGACCGAGGCGAGGACGCGCAATGCCCGCAGCCACAGCATTAATCTCGGGCGACGAGCTCAAGGCCGCCGCGTTCAAATATGCCGGCGAAATCCGCCTGCGGGTCAAAGGCGAGCAAAGCGGGCTGCTGAGCATTTTCGACGGCTGGTTCGCCCGCACGGTCTCGTGTCTGCTGCAATTCGATCAAGCCCGCTCCTGGGAAGAGAGCGTGCGCGAACGTGCCGAGCAACCGCCGCCGGCCGTTGATCTGCGGTGGGATCTTTTGCGGCTGCGTCAGTTTCTCGATCGCTGGCGGCGCGGCCGATTTGTCACTTTTGCCGAGCGTGAAAGGACCGCGGTTCTTTATGACCAGCGACTAGGCACCGAGTTCGGCGTCGACGTGCTGCTCACGAGCCAGGGGGCGCCATCGCTCCTGCGCTGGCGCGGCACGCCGCTCATGAAAAATGTTTTCGATTTTGCCATGTACCCGGCGCTGATCAGCGAACTCCGTCCGCTGACGGTGTTCGAAATCGGGTCGGGAATGGGGGCAAGCGCGGCGTGGTTTGCCGACACGATGATCGCCAACGGAGTGGAAGGCCGCGTCCACTCGGTGGATCTTGCCAAACCCAAGATGGAACATCCGCTGGTGACGTTTTATCAAGGCGATTGTTGCGACCCCGCCGGGCTCTTTAACGTGGAGCTGCTGTGCACGGCGCCGCATCCCTGGCTGGTGGTCGAAGATGCCCATCACAACGTGGCTGCGGTATTGGAGCACATGCACAGCTTTACGCAGTCGGGCGACTATCTGGTGGTGGAAGATACCGACGTGAAGCGGCAAACGCTGCGAAGTTTTGTCGGCGCCCATCCCGGACAGTATCTGGTGGACACGAAATTCACGGACAATTTCGGGCGCAACGCGACCTGCGCCGCCGACGCGATATTCGTCAGGACGGAACCGAAGAGCGAATAGCGAATCGGAGTGGCTTACCGCTGTTCGCCGGCAGCTACGGAACTAGCCGGTCACCGGCCCTAGGAAACTGGCCAGGCTCAACTGCGCCAGCCGTGCGGTGACCGACATCGACGCTGACAGGCTATTCTGCAGCGTCAAAATTTCTTCGCCGATCTGATTCTGGTTGACCCCCTCGATGCCCTGCACCAGGTTCTGCAGAGTGTTTTGCGTCTGCGTGTTCGATGTCGTGGCATTGCTGACCACGGTCTGGGCGTTGGCAACGTCGGCTTCAATATCGGAAATCGATTGCGTGCCCGATTGGTCGGTCAAGTTGGCGGTCACATTGCTGCAGAGCGTCTGATAGTTGGTTTGCGCATTCGGGTCGCTGGGCGAATAGGTGGTCGCGGCAAGCACGGCGACGTTGGCAACCAGCCTCGTGATGGCTTGTTCGTTGGCGCGCATGCCGTAGTCGATCGTCATCGACGGAGCAACTTGGGCGGTGGCGGTCTGCCGGGCGGGCGTTGCGCCGTTTTCGCCCGTGTACCAAAACACGGTGTTTGCCGGGGTGCCGTTGGTCAAAGACATGGCGGTCGCATAGTTCGCCGGCAACGCATTGACGACTTGCGGCGGATCCGAATTGAAGAAGTTGTCGGCCGCGGCCATGGCCGAGGCCGCCGGCAGCGCGGTCTGCGCGAGACTCGAGAGCGCCGTCGTCAATGCACCTTGCAGGTTGGTCGCGGTAGCTGCGGCGGTCGCGCCGATGGTGAACTGGTTCGCGCCGGGCGGCGAAGCGCTGGTCGCGGTCAGCGTGATGGTCTGGCTCGAGCCATCCGGCAGCGTCAGGTTGAAGGCGACGGTATCGCCGGGATTCGGATTCGATCCGAGATTGACGGAAATCGAGGGCGGCGAGCCGGAGGGACCCGACACCGCCGCACCGGTCAGATTGGAATTCACGCTCGCGAGCTGGAAGCCAAAGGGCGAGCCGTCCGCGCTCAGCGTAACGGTCCTCGATCCGACGCCGCCCACTGCGACGCTCAGCCGGCCCATGTTGCCGACGCCCTCGTCCGCCTGCAGGCGCGCGGAAATGATTTGCGTAAGACCCGCCTGGGTTCCGGTGCCGTTGAGAATGTCGTCGGCACTGGCAACCGAAGGCTGGTTCACCGCGGCGCCGGAAAACATGTAATTGTTGCCGGCCTGGGTATTCAGCGCCGAGAGGATCTGATCGAGATCGGCGGCGGCGGTTTGCTGGGTCGAAGTCTGCCCATTGGCGTTGAGCGAAAAGGCTCCCTGCTGGGCGATGCTTTGCTTGACCGATTGGCTGACGTCGCCGAGCTGGGTCAATGCGGATTGAGCGAGCTGAAGCGTTGTGTTGACGCTCGTGGTGGTGGCGCTGTAGCCGTTGAGCGCCGCGAGTTGCGCGCCCAGCAAAACTGCGAGATCCGCCTGCGAGCCGAGCCCCGAATAAGTCTGCGATGCCTCGCCGGTGCCGAGCTCGGTGCTCAGCTTGTCCAGCTGGGTGAACATGTTGTTCTGCGCCGCCACATTGGCGGCGGTGATCGATCCCGGTCCGGTAATGCTCATCAGGGTACCATTTGCAGCAGCGTTGACATCATCTGTTGGATCGTCGTCATCACCCGGGCGTTGGCGCCATAGGCGTTCTGCAGCGCTATGAGGTTCGACAGCTCGGTGTCAATGCTCACGCCCGATTGCTGGTTGAACCGCTGTTGCAGCGCGCTCACCACCGCATCCTGACCCTGCTGCAGGTTGGTCGCTGCGTTTGCTGCTTGGCTCTGTTGGCTGGCGATCTGGCTCATGAAATCGCCGAGGGTGCCGCTGAAGGGCGCCTGCGCCGTACCGATTCCGGTGGCCGGCGAATAGCTCAGCGACGCGGTGGTCATCTGGCTGAGGATGAAATTCGGCCGTGTCGGATCGCCGGCCGCGGTATTGGCCGCGAAGGCGACCAGGCTTCCCGGCGAGGCGAGGAGCGCGCCGTTGACGGCGATGCGGCCGGCAAGCCCGGTGGTCTGCGAGCCGCCGGAGGTGAGCGCACCTGTGATCGGCTGGACTCCGTCGAGGAACAGCGGCAGCTGCGGGCTGCCGCTTGTGAGCGAGGTTACGGTCGAAGTTGCCGACAGCGAATTGACGACATTGCCGCTCGCCAGCGCGTTGACCGCCTGCAGCGTGCTCCCGGACGGATTTGAGAACTGCAAGTTGGAGCCGAATGCGGCGTTGAGCTGGGACACGACCGCGCCGAGACCGCCGGAAAAATCGACGCCGATGATCTGATTGTTCGGATTGGACGGCGAAGTCTGCAGCGGCAGCGAGCCACCCTGGCCGAGTGACACGATCGTGATGGTGTGCTGGATGTTGCCCGAATCGGTATAGCTGAGCTGCACCGTATTGCCCGGCAGCAGGGAACCGACGCCGACGCCAAACCCGGTCTGCGGCCCGGCGCCGGCAGGCGTACCGTTCGTCGTCTGGTTCGAGAGCGCTTGCGACATCTGGTTGGCAAGCTCGTCGAGCTGGCTTTGCGCTTGCGGCAGGACGTTGTCGCGCATCTGCAAGTAAGCGGCGATCTGGCCCGACTGGATGGCCCCGTTGGCGATCAGGTCGGTGGTGCCGCCGCCCGGCGAGGTCAACGTGATCGTGCCGGCGTTGTCCTGGCTGGGGTTGGCGCTCCACAGCGCGGTCGCTGACAGCGTGCCGACATTGTTGAAACTGAGCTGCGAGGCCTGCACGGCGTTCACCAGCTGCAGGCCGGTTCCGGTAAAGACTGAGATCTGGTCATTCGGATTCCGCACCACGCGCACATTCATCAGTTGAGAGAGTTGCGTGATGTCGAGGTCGCGCTGGTCCTCGAGCGCCGCCGCGGCGCTGTCGGTTTGCGATCCGCCGGCCAACTGACCGTTGATCTGCGCAATTTGCTGCAGCGCGCTGTTGGCGGTCTGCACGTCGCTTGCAATTCCCTGCTCGGCCTGGGTGCGCAATTGCTGGATGGTCGTAGTCGTGGAATTGAGATTTTGCGCCATGGCCTGCGCCGAACTGAGCACCGCGGCTTGACTGGAATACGAGCTGGGATTGGTCGACAGCGATTGCAGCGCGGTGGTGAAATTGTTGAAGATCGAGTCGAACGAGCTTGTGGTCCCCGGCGTGCCGTAGATCTGCTGCAGCTGCTGGTAGAGCTGCGCCGCCGTGTCGGCGTAGGAACCGCCGGCGGTCTCGGTCCAAAGCTGATCCTGCAGCAATGAATCGAGATTGCGGTTGATGCCGGTGGTATCGACGCTGGTTCCGCCTTGGCCGGGCGTTCCGGTCTCAATTACATTGATGCTCTCGTCGACGTAGCCGGGCGTATTGGCATTTGCCACGTTGCCGGCGATGACCGAGAGGCCGCGCTGGGTCGTATTTACGCCCGCCAAAGCGGAGGATAACGCCTGGGAGAGGCCCATCGCTCTTTAGCCGTGCATGCGGTCCGCCGTCTGCCGACCTGCTGAGCCCGCGCTTACTGGATGACCTGGAGCAGGCTCTGGATCATCTGGTTGGCAGTCGTCATCACCCGCGCGTTGGCCGAATAGGCCTGCTGCGCCACGATCAACTGGCTGAACTGGGTGGCGATATCGACGTTAGAGGCCTCCAGCGAACTGCCGACGATTTTGCCGGTCGCCGAGAAGTTCGGCGGACCGGAGTCGGGCGTGGCGGCAAAAGCGTCGCCGTTGAGCGCCTGCAGCGCGTTCTCGCCGTTGAAGGTCGCCAAGCTGATCTCGGCTAACGGAATCGTCTGGCCGTTGGTGAAGGTGCCGACGACGCGATTTTGACTGTCGACCGAAACCGACTGCAGCTGGCCGGAGGCGAAGCCGTTCTGCTGCAGTTGGCTGACCTGCGCGTTGGTGCTCGAGGAGGCAAACTGCGTCAGGCCGTTGCTGCCGAAATTGATTTGCACGTTGCCGAGCGAGTCGCCGTTCACGGTCAGGTTTTGCAGCGTTATGCCAGAGAGCGGCGGGGTCATTTCGCCGGTGGCATTGAAGGTGAATGTCTGCCCGGCATTCTGCCATGCGACCTGCGTACCGGTGGCGTTGGTGTTGGCCTGATAGAACAGCTGCCACGCGTCGACGCCGCCGGTGGCGGCGCTGCTAACCTTAGCCCAGCGGAAATCGATGTTCACCGGATTGCCGATGGAATCGTAGGCGGTGATCGAGCCGCCATCGATCGATTCGCTGTTGAAGGTCGTGAGATCGTTGCCGATCACCGAGCCGTTGGCCGGGAGGGCGGTGGCGTTCTGGATGCCAAACTTGGCAGCGTTGGCGGTGCCGCCGATGGCGAGGCTCGCGCTGGCACTCGTCGTAGTCAGGTCGATGTTGCCGGTGCCGCCTACCGAGCCGAACACGCCGGTCAGGTTGTGGATCGCGGTCTGCAGCTCGGCGAGAGTCGCGACCTGGTTGGCCCCGGTTCCGAAAGTGATGGTCTGCGGCGTGCCGCCGCCGACGCTGACCGTCAAGGTTTGATTCTGTGACACTGCGCCCTGCGTCAACAGATCGGTCGGCGGGAAAGTCTGGTGGCCGGCGCCGAACCCGATCGCGGCGATACCGCCGGCGGTGCCGCCGACCGTGATCGATGCCGTGGGCGTGGTGCCGGTCAGGACGATCGCGCCGTTGACTAGCGTGGCCTGCACGTTCGCGCTGCCGCCGTTGATAGCGTTCATCAGATCGCCAAGTGTCGAGGTCGCTCCTGCGGTGAAGCTGGTCGTATTGGTACCATCGCTGACCGTATAGACGTCGCCGTTGATCAGCGCTGTGCTGCTGGTGAGGCCGTTCACCGTGCCCGTGCCGCTGGCGACCGCGTCTGGAAGAAGCGTCGCCCCGGTGCCGACGATTTGCGCGCCAGCCACTGGATCAGACTGGAAACTGGCCGGATTGAGCAGCGCCGGAGGCGTGCTCGGCAGATTGGCTTGATATTGAATCTGCGTCGTCTGTTGCGCCGGCACGAAGTTGTTTTGGAATTGGAGAACCTGCGGGACGCTGCCCAGCGGGTTGCCGGTGGTCGGATCGACCGGAATGCCCATAAGGTAATAGCCGGCGGTGTTGACCAGATTGCCGTCGGCGTTCAACTGGAAGTTGCCGGCGCGGGTGTAATCGGTGACACCATTGAACGTCGGCTTGTTGTCGGTGAAGCCGGTCGGCTGCGCCACGACGAAGAAGCCGTCACCACTGATCGCCATGTCGGTCGAAACGCTGGTGCTCTGGATTGCCCCTTGAACGGTGTTGGTGGCGACGCTGCTGGCGATCACCCCGCTCGCGGTCTGCTGTCCAAGCGCGGCCGCCGAGACCAGATCCTGGAAGCTCGTATCGGTTTCTTTGTAGCCGGTGGTCTGCGAGTTCGCGATATTGCCGGAAATATTCTGCAACGCGAACGACTGCGCCTGCAGACCAGTCACCGCGCTGGTCAATGCATCGAAGATACCCATGACCTGATCTCCAACTCGATCCGCAACTCGACAAGCACCCGCTCACGAGGGGCGGTCGTCACTCCTGGCACGCCTGGAGCAAGTCGCGTGCCGGAAAATTCGTAAGCTAATTCAATCTGATAGCGATCGGGGCCGCGTGCCGCCTGGTACGGATATGCCGGCCTCCCGGCAGAAATTGCCGCCTCGACGCGCGGACCGCGAAGCCGCCGGGCCGCGGCGCCTTGTGACCGGGAAGGGCGGCGTGCTTAATTCCGAATGGATCAAGGGAAGCGAGAAACGCATGCGTTTCGAAGGAACAAGCGCCTATGTCGCGACCGACGACCTCAAGGTCGCGGTCAACGCCGCCATCGCGCTCGAGCGGCCTTTGCTGGTCAAGGGCGAGCCCGGGACCGGCAAGACCGTACTGGCGATCGAGATCGCCAAGGCGCTCGGCGCGCCGCTGATCGAGTGGCACATCAAGTCAACCACCAAGGCGCTGCAGGGCCTTTACGAATATGACGCCGTGGCGCGGCTGCGCGACAGCCAATTAGGCGACGCTCGCGTCAAGGACATCCGCAACTACATCAAGCGCGGCAAGCTGTGGGACGCTTTCGTCTCCGACGAACGGCCGGTGCTGCTGATCGACGAGATCGACAAGGCCGATATCGAGTTCCCAAACGACCTTCTGCAGGAGCTCGATCGCATGGAGTTCTTCGTCTACGAGACCGGCGAGACGATCCACGCCCGCCGCCGGCCGATCGTAGTCGTGACCTCGAACAATGAGAAAGAGCTGCCGGACGCATTCCTGCGCCGGTGCTTCTTCCACTATATCCGCTTTCCCGATCCGGACACGATGCGCGCGATCGTCGAGGTGCACTTCCCCGGGGTCAAGCATCGCCTAGTCGCCGAGGCGCTCAAGCTGTTCTACGAGATCCGCGACGTGCCCGGAATGAAGAAGAAGCCATCAACCTCGGAGCTCCTCGACTGGCTCAAGCTGCTCATGGTCGAGGACATCTCCGCGGAGACCTTGCGCGAGCGCGACCCGAAGAAGCTCATTCCGCCGCTTCACGGCGCGCTGATCAAGAACGAGCAGGACGTGCACCTGTTCGAGCGTCTCGCCTTCATGGCGCGGCGGGAGGGACGCTGAACGGACATGGCCTGGGTTTCGCTTTGCTCAATCCGGGGCGAATCACCGCGGCAAGCGTTCACCACAGCGGGCGCATGTTGAATGAGTAGGTCGCACCGAGCCCGAAGGTGAGTTGGTTCGGCGAACCGCGCTGGGTGACGAGCGGCGAATCCGCGGCCGAGCCGGTCAGCCTCTCGTATTCGACGAAGGCGTGGGCGGACCATTGCGGATTCCAGAAATATTCCGCCTGGCCGCCGACGCCGTAAGAATAGAGGCCGCCCCCGGCATTGTAGACCGGCAGCATCGGCAGGCCGGATATGGTCGATGCCGCCGATTGGGCGGGAGTGATACTGAAATAGGGTGACGTGGCGGCCGCTGACTGCGCGGTGACCCGCGGTCCGCCGGAAAACCGGAAGGCTCCGACCGGAACGACGGCATCGAGGAAGGCATCGCCGGTCACTCCCGTTTCGCCGCCAAAGCCCTGACGCAGCTCGGTGCGCAGGCGCAGCCATGGCAACGGCCAGAACTCGGCGAAGGCGCCGGCCTGGAGCGCAAAGTCGACGTTACCAAGGCCATTGAGCTCGAGGTATTGTGACGCGTTGCGCTCCCAGGCGAGCTTGAACGCCGGCCCGAAATTGATCGGGCCGAAATTGAGCACCGTGAATCCGAAACTGTCGCGCGGGCCGAAATAGCTTGGCGGGGCGCCGCCGTTGCGAAAGCTCAGAAGCGGAGCTCCGGTCAGGGCAAATTTGTTCTCGGGAGCGCCCGGCCAGGCGGGAACAAGCCGCGCTTCGGCGCCGACCGTCACGATCCAGTCGGGAACTGCCGGCGACGTCGGCGCCGGATTTGGCGGTCCGGCCGGCATGTCCGCCGCTGCGGCGATAACCGGCGCCGCGGCGGTCAGAGCCGCAAGCGCAAAACGCCAACCCCTCCGTGCCACGGATACGCCCCATTACCCGCCGCGCTGGGGTCATTATAGAGCGACACTGATCGGTGCGCGACAACGAACCGCCCCGCCGGCGTTGTTATGCAACGGTGGTTGGTGATTTGCTTACTCCGCGGCGGATGCCGATTCATCGTCGGACGGCACCGCCGCGCCGGCTTTGGCTGATGGCGCCGGATTGCGGCGTTTCGGCAAGTTGATGATCGGCCCTCGCGAGGACGCCGATCGCGCCATCGCCTCGAGATCGCCGGTCGATGGAATGATGGACCGCGGCCGATCGTCCGGTGATTGCCGCGGTCGCGGCGCTGCGGCCGCCATCGGTGGGTCCGGCTTGGCCGTTGATTGAACCTGCTCGATTCCCGGCGTCATTTCGAGCGCGGCTGTACGCCGCGCGATGTCGCCGACCCGCGCCTGGCGCGCGGCAACGGCGTCACGGGCGCGGCTTGCCCAATAATACATCTGTGCCGCGGCACGGCCGAGAAGCCCTCCGGCCCACACTAGCTCGAACGGTGTGAATTGCTTCCAGGTCTGGTCGCCCTCGACGATCGCCCGGGCGATCAGGGTGCCCGCGAGCGCCGTGGTGTTAAGACCATGGCCGCCAAACCCACTCGCGAGCCATACCCGCGCGCCGAGTTCGCCGATCTGCGGCATGCGATGGATGGTATGCCCAAGGGTGCCCGACCAGGCATAGTCGACGGTAACGTCGCCGAGTTGCGGAAAAGTCTTCGTGATGTCCGCCGTGAGCGCGCGCACATAGCGGCGCGGGTTTCCCCGCCACGCCGTTGCCCGCCCGGACCACATCAGCCGGTCGCCGTCGACAACGCGATAGTGATTGTCGGCGACGTCGGTGTCGCTCACCGCGCCGCCGTAGCTGACGGCTTCGCGCAGCCGCGGCCCGAGCGGCCCGGTCGCAATCACATAGGTCGTGATCGGGATGAGGGCGGAGGCGACCTGCGGCAGCAGGGCCCCGATCTGCACGTTCCCGCATAGCACGACGTGGTCGGCTCGCAGCCGCGCCGCGGGGGTGACGATACGCTTGCGAACCCCCGCCGGATCGATGGCGAGCGCCGGCGTCTCCTCGAAGATGCGCGCGCCGTCACGCTCGGCTGCGGCGGCGAGACCGAGCGCATAGTTGAGCGGGTGGATGTGGATCGCCCGCGGATAATGGATGGCGTGAAAATAGCGCTCGCTGCGCAGCACCGAGCGCACGCGATCCGCCGGCCAGCCTTCAATCTCGCAGCCGAACTGGTCCAGGAGTTGGACGAGCCCCATCAACGCATCGCCGTCGTCGGTTTTGAAAACGTGGAGCCAGCCCTCCTGCGCGGCGACACCCCGCATATCATCGTCGCGGATGGCGTTACGCACATAGTCGAGGCCCGCCTGCGACAGCGCCCACAAATCCTTGGTCCGCGACAAGCCGACGCGGGCGACGACGCTTGCGGGCGCTGCCGCGAAACCGGGAAGCACAAAGCCGGTATTGCGACCGGAGGCGTTCGCCGCGATGCGCTCGGCCTCGAGCAGCGCTACCGACCAGCCGCGCCGCGCCACCTCGCGTGCGGTGGTCAGGCCGGCGAGCCCGCCACCGATCACACAGACGTCAACGTCGAGGTCGACGCCGAGCTGCGGCCGCTGCGGCGCGTCGAGCATCGTCGCGGCATACCAACTTCGGCCATAGGGTTTGCTGTCGGCGCGGTCCATCGCTCTATTTGGGCACGACTGCAGTCGCCCATGCTAGACTGGCAGCGCCAATAAAGCGACATTGCCGTTATGCGTCGTCTGCTGCTACTGCGCCATGCCAAGACCGAGCGCGCCGGACCCGGCGAACGCGACCGCGAGCGCAAGCTCACCAAGCGCGGCCGCGCCGACGCTCCGCTCGTCGGCAGCTACATGGCCCGCCACGGCCTCATTCCCGACCTCACCCTGGTGTCGCCGGCGACGCGCGCGACGGAGACCTGGACGCTCGTAGCGAACGCGCTCGGCAAGGAGCCCGGGGTCGTGAAGGATGAGCGCATCTACGATGCCGGCGTCGAGACGCTGATCGGCATCATTCGCGAGACGCGCGATGCACACTCACTCCTGCTCGTCGGCCACAACCCCGGCCTGCACGACCTCGCGCTGCGATTGATCGCCTCGGGCGACGCCGAGATGCGCAAGCGCGTGATTGAAAAACTGCCGACCTCGGGCCTGGTGGTGATCGATCTCGCCTTCGACGACTGGTCGAAGCTCCATGCCAACGCCGGCCGGCTCGAGCGTTTCGTCAGCCCGCGGCTGATCGAGGCGGCGACCGACTGAACGGATCGGCAATCTCGCGGCCCGCACAGGCACCCACGTGCTAGTCGTAGAACTCCGGCGGCTTCTTCTGTGCGTCGGTTTGCGGCTTGTCGTGGTTGATCCAGAGCTGCGCGTGCTCCTTTGTCATGATGTCGGCGATGCGCTGCATCGAGGCCAGCGTCTCTTCTTTGTTGACGTTGAAGGAAGGCACGCGGCGATTGTCCCAATTGTCCTTGAAGTGGACGGCGTCGCCGGAGAGGACGACCGC
>Ga0187769_10001323_pt1 | contig 14083 bp, 12 predicted proteins | sample 0116_SJ02_MP02_1_FD_133140 | JGI IMG/M metagenome (GOLD analysis project Ga0187769, IMG submission 133140) | Tropical peat soil microbial communities from peatlands in Department of Meta, Colombia - 0116_SJ02_MP02_10_MG | ecosystem: Environmental > Terrestrial > Soil > Wetlands > Peat | place... | reverse complement strand
CCCAGAGCAGCCGTTGCTAACATAGGTGGCGCAGAATGGTACTATTGGGGTCGTCCAGGCAGTGACACCTGTATCGTCTGGCTCGGCGGCGGAATTCCCGAGGAAGCCGAACCTGGATCTTACGCTTACCTGATCAATCCGTTTGATTATGAGTCATTCGACACGATTCGTTTCATTCAAGACCTGAGTAACTTCTATTGCGTCATAGCCCTACGACAAGGTTCGGTTCAGGCTTTCGATCCCACGGCAAATCGGACCATCTACCAGGAACTCTTCCAGCCGGAAAGCACAATGCTAGAAGACGTGCACAGATGGATAATCGGGCAGGGCTATGCGCACACCTTCGTGGTGGGGTATTCCGTTGGAGGGCAAGCAGCCGTGGCCGACCTCACCTTAAATCATCCCGAGGACTGGACAACGGCGGATGGCTTAGTCCTCATAACCGTCCCAATCAGCCCAGACGTTCTGAACAACGCTAAGGAACTCCGAACAAATCTATTCCTAATCTACGGCGGTAACCTTCCCGATTACGAATCAACCGGTATGCAGTTCTACAATGGCACCCAACCTGAAGGCGTTCAGGGATCCCAGTACTATCACAAAGAGTTTCACGTCATTGACGAAGCGGGCCACGAGGTCTGGACCCTCCGCGCGACAGGCGCCTATAACAAGGGCGCTCTCAACCTGATAATCGGATTTATTGAAACATCGAAGGCGTTGCAATTGAAATATAACCCCCAGTTTCCGACCGGTAACTCAACAACCGCCCTGACGGCGGAAATTCTATCTGTTCAAGCCCCATCGACGGTTAACGTAGACGAAGCATTTGTTGTGCAATCCAACGTGAGCTTCAAAGCGCCACTCAAATCGCTAATCCTAGCCGCATACCTGCCCGCGAATATTGGCATATTGAGCGACGTATACCTGACGGACAACGTTAACGCGCCCGCTCGTATTGTCATACCTCCGATCTCGAAGACCACTAAGGTTGCTCTCACCCTAGTAGTTCTGAGGAATTCTAGCGGAAGCTGGGTACAAGCCTCCAACACATACACAACCACCGTAGACATTAACGACACGGATACGCTGATCGTTCAAACCTCTCTTCCAGAACTAAGCTTCTCCTTCGACGGAACCGAGTATTCCACAAATTCCAGTGGCCTAACGGAGATTCTGACTGTGCCAGGTCAACACATCGTAGAAGCACAAGCGTTCATTTACGTGAGCAATGATTCTAGGTTACGTTTCGTAGGTTGGGACGACCTCACTAACCAAACCTCTAGACAAATTAACCTGCAGGGAGACAGAACGATTGAAATTTCATACGTCCAACAATATCTAGTCCAGATTAACTCAACCTATGGGCTAAGCTATGGTTCAGGGTGGTATGACGCCAACTCAACGTTTTCGGCATTAGTTCAGCCTCCAATGCTGACTTCGCCCAATGTCATATTCTCTCATTGGGCAGGTTACGGCAATGATTCTCAGGCGAGCGCTCTGTTCTTTGTTACGTCGCCTCAACAAATTTCGGCGATTTGGGATAATGCAAATGTGACGCCTCCGCCCGGTCAGTTCTTGTTCGATCCGACGCTCATACTATCAATTTTAGCATTCATCACTTTAGTTATACTGAACATCAAACAATACACCTCCAAGAGGAAGCCTCGGTCTTCACAAAGAGTCACTTGAGGTGTGGCAGTCGAAGAAGCGCGCCAGGGTCGATATCTACGCAGACATCCTAGAAGTGCTCAAACATCGGCCTGAAGGAGCTCTGGTTACCAGAGTTTCATATGGTGCGGGTCTGCCGCTTGATCGCATCAAACCGATGCTCCAAACTTTGGCAAACTTCGGATTGCTAACAATCCGACTCTCAGGCGACAGCCGATCCTACCACATAACACGGCGAGGCCTAGAATTCATCGAGGCCTACAGAAAGGTGCAGGGCTTCATGACGTACCTCGGTAACGAGCAGGAATAGGTACTTCAAGCCATCACATTTTGTGACCACACTCAGTCATTACGCAACGTGCCCTGACCTTTAATTGACGAACTTCTACCTCGATGATTTGTGATTGAGATGTTCCGAACCAAGATGTTTGATCTACCTAAGGCTCTGTGCTTCATGTCGAACGCGTGGAGTCAGGTCAAGACATACCACCTCTACAAGCACAGTGTAAGGGTGCCCCGCCAGCTCCACCGGAGAGACCGGGAGGCGCTACGCCGAATTGAATTTAGCCGCGAGTTGGCTATGGCGTATCCGCCTAGGCTTCAGCAAGCCATACGCTGAATGAAAAGGAGAAAGGAAACACGCCCGACGTAACGGTCGCCCGTCGATCAAAAAGCACGCTTAACCACGTAGACGGAGACTTGGAGGTTGAGAGGGACGCCACCGTGTACGCTCAGGACAAATTCGTAACGGTCGATGGGAGAGTAGAAACTGAAGGTCCAGTCATCTTCGAGGGCGGACTGAAAGCGGCCGAATTACATGCAAGAGACGGCGACCTAGACATAAGGGGCGATCTCGATGTCCGTGACGGGATTAAGGTGTCTGACGGGAGCCTCCACGTTTCTGGGGCACTTACGGCTTTCGATGTTGACGTAGACCGACACCTGGAAGTACTTGGGTTGTTAACGGCGAAAACGCTTCAGGCTGGGAGCAGGATTGCAATTCATGGGAAAGTGAAAGCCGATTCTGCTGAAGTGGGCGGGTCTTTAGAAGCAGCCGCAAGTGCAGAGATCGATGACATTGAGGTCGGCGGGTCTGTTCGAATCGCCGACCAAATCGTTGCAAATTCAATTGATGTGGGCGGGTCGGTCAGAGTCGGAGGAGGCACTATCAGGGGAGATATCGATGTTGGAGGAACCTTCGAATCAGACGGCCCGCTGGAATTCAATGACATAGACGTTGGCGGTTCGGTACGGCTGAAGGGTAACTCCTCCGGGGGAAGCGTTGACATAGGCGGCGTTTTCACCGTCTCTGGCAATTTGAAGTTTGAAGACATCGATGTAGGCGGCACTGTGGAAATCGAAGGAGACGCAGAAGGCGGAGATATCGATGTCGGCGGGGTCTTGAAAGTGAGTGGAAATCTTACTCTCACTGGTAGCCTAGAGGTTGGGGGCAGATGTAGCGTCGATCAGGTTCTCATGGCTGATCGAGTTGAGATAGGTGGCTCGTTAGAGGCTGATTTGGTGAAAGTGAGTAATTTTGAAGTTGGGGGTTCAACGTCGACCAAGCGAGGGGTCAGAGCATCCTCCATTATTGTTGCCGATCGAAGTCGCATAAGGGGCCCATTATTCGGCGACAGCATAAGGTTGGGCGAGAAGGCGGGTGTTGAGGCGGTTTATGGTAAGTCGATTGTCTTGGAGGAAAAGAGCAGGTGTACTCTGGTGCACGGCGTAGATGTTCGTATCGAGGAAGGGTGCCGAATCCTTGGCGAGGTCTTGTATACCGGTTCTCTCGAAGCAGATGAGGGTGCAGTGTTCTCAATCCCGCCTAAACGAGTCGAGGTTCTCCCTGCGGAACCCACGTGAAAACGAGTTGAAGCCTAGGCCGTGGGCTTAGGCGTCGAGTCTTCTCGAGGCGGACTCGGAGTGGCAGGAGCCGGGACAACAGGTTTCGATACTGGTTGCGTTGGTGGTGCAATTGGTCTCGGCGCAGGTGAAACCGGTTTGGCGGCGGCTGGCACGGGTGGCTTTGTAGGTGCAGCCGGCTTCGGTGGGGGTGTGGGAGGGACATACTTCAACCCAAGGTATTCATACAGAATCTGGATCCCTTCCTCCTTAGTTGCGATGAATATTTCGTATGGGCCGTGTGCGTCTTCTGCGATCTTAGCAACTCCCTCCGGTTCGAATCCAAGCGACGCGGTGAACTCCGCCCAACCACTAACATTCTTAGCGATTACGTATCTTATGCCATCCCACAGAAGCTCCGCTAGCGCGCGTGGTAATTTAGCGGGCAATCCTCCAAACTTCACAACTTTAGCGCCGTGTTTCTTTGCAATCTCTCCGATCCGTTTCATGTCTAAACGGTCGTTGAATCGAACCCAGAATTCGTCTCCACTGGGATAGGGTACATGTTCGACTTTCTCGATGCCACTGACGAACCTGAGATCAACGAGTCTTTGAAAGTCGTCCACCATTGGCGCAATGCCTCGATTTCGTCGACGCTGAAGAGCCTCGCCTTAAAAATTGAGCGTTCAGAGGCACACGATTATCGGTCTGAAATCTGGTTCCGTTGTATCGACGGGTAATACTTCCTCTCTACGGCCTGTCCCAGAATTGCCTCGTCGTGATGAACTTCAGTTTGGCTTCCAAGAGATCCTTGTAGAAAGATTTGTCATCATCGTGCATTCTCGCTAATATACGACTAGCCGTTTGGGGACCAATTCCGTACACGCACTGCGCTATGACTGCCTTCCGGCCATAGGAAAGGACAAGGTCGGCCGATCTTCGTGCTCGTGAAAGGGTCTCGCGCTCATCATCTTGCAAGGGGTGACCGCCGCGTTTCTTTTCAAGGATTCTCGAGAGATAACCCGAGGACCATGTTGAAACTGCGAGAAGAGAAGAGCTGCAGGACGGGCACTTTGGCTTGTTCGCAAGCCTCTTGACAGTCTCAGCTTGCATTAACTGTCCACAGTCAAAGCAGAGCAAGTCGACGGTCATATTATCGAGGCTGAAGCGCAGTCGCTCGATTGTATCCCTTTCAACCGTCTCAGGTGCCACGAGCTCCGGAACGTCAACATGTTTGTTGAGGATGTGAAAGCCGAGCGGTGTCGGCTTTTCCTCAGACCTGAACACTCCTACTTCCATATCGCCCGCTCGAATTTGCCGGTAAATTTCGCGGACTCCGGGGAAATCTACGTGCAGCATTAATGCCTCGCGAATCGTTTCATCGTATATTGGCGTCATCCTGAACCTCAGGCCCAGTTCCCTCAGGTTGTCGCCAGAAAACATCAGGCCGCGCCTGAGCGCCCCGAAACGTTCTGCTATGAATTTCATGTAATAGCCGAACGGGAAATGCCTGTGCAGTACGCCTTTGAATATGCCTTCTATAACGCCCTCGTCAATTTCGAACAGTTTGCTGCGCATCTGTTCGAGAGAGATGTCTTGCGTTGTCGCGGTCAGTTCAATCAGTATCCGGTATCCGTCCGCCCACCATTGCCTAACAATGCCCTCTCGCAAAAGCAGCTCTTCATAGACTTCGCCTAAGGTGTTGTTTACGGTCTCGCCGAAAGACGCGTGGATTATGAGGAAACGGTCGAAAGCCTCTAGCAGTATTCTTCTATCCGTTGGCACGGGCGCGCCGGTTTCACGATGGCCCTGAAGCTCTTCGACCACTTTGCGAACGGCAAAACGTTCCGTGGGCCAGTTCTGCACGAGCAAGCTAACTGTGTCGGAAGTAGAACCTGATTCCAAAGTTGTCGAGACTTCACCTCGGAGCTGTCCCACCCTCTGAGCCAGCTCAAACGGTATGGGGAGCATCTCTCCATCCCATCCTGGTACCGCTGCCGTAGGGTCTTCGACGGGTGTCACATAGACTCTCGCGTCGTCTGAGATCTGCTCTATTTGCCAAACTTTTCCTTTTATAATGAAATGTAACCCGAGCCTTGCCTTGGTCATCATGAATTCTTCACCCAAAATGCCAACAGCATGTTGGGTTGACACATCGATGACTTGGTAGCGACGTTCGTCCGGGATCATGGAGAGATTCTCAAAATAATACTGTCGAAGTCTGCCGCCTCGCCTGAGGAGGTCTCCGTCCTGGTAGATGTACCGCATCGTCTCCATGAAATTGACGACTCTGTTGAATTCCTCCTCGGTCAAATCACGGTAAGGATATGCACTGCGTAACAGGCCGAGGGCATCTCTGGCTTTGATCTCGCTGTCCGAGTCCAGAAGCATTCCAGCAACTTGATGGGCCATCACATCTAGCGACTTCTCGTGGATCTTGACCGGTTCGACTAACTTGTTCACCGCGTTTTGGATTGCCGCCACAGATTCGAGAATGTCCTCGGTTGACACGGCCATTATCTCACCTTTGGAAACGCGGTCGAGCGCATGCCCCGAGCGGCCAACGCGTTGAATAAGCGCTGACACTTGCCTTGGCGACATGTATTGAATTGTTAAGTCGACGTTTCCGATGTCGATGCCCAATTCCAGGGTGGAGGTACAGACCAAGGCCTTGATCTTTCCATTCTTGAACTCATTCTCAACTCTCACCCGTTCCTCTCTCGGCAGCGAGCCATGGTGTACAGCGACGCTTCGCTTCAACTGGTGAAATTTCGAGCCTAGTGTCTCGGCGTTAGTACGGCTATTAACAAAAATGAGTGTCGACTCATGGCTTTCGGCCAACTCCCAAATTCGATTCAAACGCGCGGCGGCTTCGGGCGCCGTGTACAAAGATTGCGCGAGGATGTTATCCTCATCGGTTGGGTGGGGAAACTCAACAAAATATTTTGCTTCTTTGGGAGGTAACGCTTGGATAACTTCATGAGGTCTTTGTCCGGAGATAAAGCTGCAGACTTCTTCGGGATTGCCTACGGTTGCCGACAGTCCAATCCTCTGAAAATCTCTGTCCGTGACCTTTCGCAGCCTCTCTAAGCCAACCGTGAGCTGCACACCACGCCGGTCACCCGCGAGTTGGTGGACCTCATCAATGATCACCCACCTGACGTGGCGCAAATGGGCTCGCATTCGCCTACCGGGAAGAATCGCTTGAAGAGTTTCCGGTGTGGTCACAAGAAAGTCGGGCGGTCTGATTGACTGCCTACGTCTGTCCTTTTGAGGCGTATCGCCATGGCGAACCTCAACCGTAAAGCCAAGCTTAGATTTCCAATAATCGAGCCTTTTCAGCAAATCGCGATTCAGTGCGCGCAACGGCGTGATGTAGATGACGGATATGCCTTGGCGTTGTTCAGATTTCATTAATTGATCGAGAATCGGAAGGAGGACGGCCTCGGTTTTCCCTGACCCCGTAGGGGCAATGAGAAGCACATTGCTGCCGGCCATTATTCTTGGAATGGCAATTGTCTGTGGAGGCGTAGGATACTTGATCCCCGACTCAGCAAGGGCATTCCGTATCGGTTCTGATAGGCTCTCAAAGACTTGCAAAGGCAACTCAATCCACCGACGAAGAAATCTACGATTGGCTAAACGAACTCAAAAAGATTGGAGGCCATAAACGCTGGCCAACGCTCACTTCCACTGCGAGTCTCGTCATACTTGCCAAATTGCTTTTAAAAGAGGTGACTGATGACTTCTTGTCGGCTTATGTACACTCACAAGGGCGTCAAAATAACCTGGTTAGGGCACGACGGATTCAGGGTTCAGGACGGCCAGACTATCTATATTGACCCATTCCAAATTGGAGGCAACCCGCCCAAAGCGGATGTTGTCCTGATAAGCCACGAACACTTCGATCACCTGAGCTTAGAAGATCTCAAGAAAATTGTAAGCCCCAACACGGTCATCGTCGCCCACAAGCAGTCTCATCCTGAACTATCAAAACTGAAGGTGAAGGAGGTAAAGCTCATGCGTCCCGGTGACACGCTCAAAATAGGAAAGCTGGAAGTCGAAGCCGTTCCCGCCTACAACCTGAACAAGTTCAGGGAGCCCGGTAAAGTGTTTCATCCGAAAGAAGACGGTAAGTTAGGTTTCGTGTTGACGGTAAACGGCGTCCGCATATATCACGCGGGCGACACAGACCACATTCCCGAAATGAAGAATATCCGACCTGAAATCGCCCTCCTGCCAGTCTCTGGGACCTACGTAATGACGGCCAAAGAAGCAGCGGAAGCCGTTGCAACCATCAACCCCAAGGTTGTAATTCCAATGCATTTCGGAGCAATAGTCGGAGAACGTAACGACGCAGAAACATTCAAGAAACTTGTAACATGCCAAGTTGAGATCTTAGAGAAAGAAAACTGAACAATCATCCTCCGTGCTTCGTCAATGCATCTCCTAGACTCCGCCATCGAAGCGGAACTTCAGGCGGACTACCGCTTAGCGATCAAATGCTACCTTCGACTGTCAAGACAAGGATCGCTCCTCGACAGGGTTGGAATATACCAGGCAATCGCCAGATGCTTTGAGAAGTCGGGTTTGTACAAGAAAGCCGCCTACTGGCATGAAAGGGCAGGAGTTACATGCAACTTCCGTCAGCGGTTATGGGAAAGGAAGACCGAGCATACTACGGTTTAATGGAATTCCGCGCCGCGATACAAAACTACGCGCCAAACCTGTCAGGGCGCGGAGTCGTTGACAGCTACATGATAGCCCTCGATATCTGCCTAAAACCTGGGAAGGAAGGTTACAGTCACGAGATGCTCTTCGCCGCTCACTTGTATGCCAAAATGCGCCAATTGAGAAAGGCTGCAGTTTTCTTCGCGGAGACTGGTGCGCAGTTTCAAAAGGAAAGACAGCATGCCTTGGCGCGGCAGTCTTACCAGTTAGGGGCTCAATACTTCGAAAGAACGGGGAACGCTAGAGTGGCTCTGAAATTGCGCGGCGCCGCGGCCGCGCTGAGTTAACTACGCAATTCCTTTTCGTTGCAGAGCCGCTCTTTCTGCCGGTCCCGTGTAGACTACTTCGTCCCAACGTGCGGCTTTGTAGGGTTTATCGTAGTAGAGCTGCTCGTAAGCATGGGCGACTAGGCCGGGGGTTCGACTTACAATGAAGAACCCTTTGCCAATTCGCCAATCAAACCCCATGTCGGAAATAATCGCTGCTATGGCTCCGTCAACGTTCAGTATCAAATGTCTTCGAAAATACTTGTCTGTTAGGTATTCAATGTTTTCGGCTAAATCGATGTGGGTTCCTTGAATTCTTGTGTCTTAAGCCACTTCTAGGAGTTTTTTGGTTCGAGGATCTGCTGTGTGCGTCGGGTGTCCGTAGCCCGGAAGCTTTTCTCTGCTCTGCGTATACTGGTTAAGTATGGCCTCCGCAGTCGCCTGCAATGACTTCCCGTCTGCATGTGCCGCCTTTACTCCGTCCTGCAGAACTTTCGCGGATTGTTCGATTGTGCCCCCATACCAATCTCCGAAGGCTGAGACCCCTGCAGACACTGCGGTCTGAAGGGGTACACCGCATGACGCGACGAAGCGCACGACGTCCACTGACGGTGAGTTTAGGCTATGCTCTATGCAAACTGAGAGTAGCGCCTCCATCATTTGTGACTGTTCGGTGGAGGGGAATTCGCCGCGCCAGACTAGGTACGTAATCCCCGCGTAGGAGTATTTGCCGATCAGATCCATCAAGTCGTATCCCCCGACCACAATCTTGTTTGGTTCAACTTTCGATATGGCTGTCTTCCAAAACGGTTCAGGCAATCAGCTTCCCTTCCAAAGCCTTCTCATGTAGGGATAGTTGATGTTATAGCCTCTTTTGTGCCATGCCTGCAACTTGATTCGCTTTGTTGCCTAGCTTGTTCTTGAAATTTGTCGGCGTCTGCCTAATCATAATTGGTTTGTACGATACCAACGTGTACCGTTACGCTTTGGCGAAAGGCGAGGGAACATTCGACTTCTTCGGAAGAGAGCTTCCAGCGAGGCATACCGTTGTTAGGTTAAGTTTCGGCGTCGTTTTGGTGTTCTATTACGCTGTGGGACTGGTTCTGTTGGTTCTAGGGTAGCAAGCTAGACCTTGGAATATTTGGGCGTATACTGGAATGTTCCGTCTGGCAGTTGGGTTTTTGTAAAGTCTGCATAGAGGAGCGGATAGTCGCGAATGCAAATCTCCGCAACTTGTCCAAAGACCTTTCGGATTTCAACCTCGGCGCTGGGATCGGTGCGCATTTCAATAACCCAACGCAGGGTTCGATGGTTAGCGGTCCACACCATGTTCGTTGCCATCCCGTCCGGGAGAATTCTTCGTAGCGCGGATGTAACTCGTTTTTTCTGCTCGAACGTCATCTTATCCCAGTCGAATTTTGATTCAAGGTCATGGTAGCGTCTCGTGATTTCTTTAACCGATTCCTCAAATTCAGAGGAAATCTTCTGCAGGTCTGGCGGGATCCAAAAAGAGATGTCCTGAGGGCGCACATAACGTAAGCTCTCCTGACTAATCGCTGTGCCAGCCCTGTGTCGCACAATTTCATGCGTTGTCACGCGACTTACGTTTAGGAATGCGAACGTAACTGTCGCATGTTCTAGGATGCTTCCATCGCCTTTCGCAAGGACGTTTGTTAAGTAGTCTCGTGAGTCTTCCCGAATCTTGGTCACGTTGGGGTTTAGGCCCACACCGTAGGATTTGTAGCACATTCTTCCGGAGAGTTCGATTAGGAATTCGCTTTCATTTGATTGGGTGGGCTTTACTCGATTATACCAGTCGGTCGCGTTGTATTGTTCCATGAGTTTCTGAACGCCATTTATGTCCACGTTTGTTTCGGCTATCTTTATCACAACTGGTTCGATCCTGCCCATTTCAATCACCGGTATCTTCCGTACCGCATCATATCTAAGCTAAGCGTCGCTTGCTTCTTTGAGTTCAATTCGATATGCCGTGCATCTAATCCAACCCATTCAGAGTTGCTCATTGTTGGGAATAAGGCTAAATTGTTGGCTTCCTAGTGGCGAGTTCAGTAGGTGCGTACGAGAGTGTCTTGGACTGATGAACGTACTAAGGCGTTGGATGAGATCAAGAAACTTGAGCCGGATGACAGGCTCGGCTTATACGCCTCCTTGATTCGGATGAATTCCGCATTATTCGAGAGTGTTCGCGGCTGGGACGCTTGGCTCAGGAATCCATCCTTCATTAGCACATTCACCCAAGAGGAGCTGGTGGAAATCTTCAAGCAATTCAAGCACGTTTGCACACAATTCCTAGAAGAGGATGTGAAATGGACCGGAAAGAAGGAAAAGAATCTCCCTTCGGCAGCGAAGGTTCCTAAAGGCGAACGCGCCGAGGCCGAGAGACGATACGCATAAATCGCACAGGCTTAGACCGCACAACTGGAAGTCTTAAGGAATGAGCATAGCTCCTTTCGTCCAAACACCGCTCGAAGTAGCCAAGAAAATGCTTGAACTCTCGCAAGTAAAAACCGGGGAGAACTTATACGACTTAGGATGCGGAGATGGGCGCCTCATCATTCTCGCCGGAAAAGACGCGGGTGCAAACGCTACGGGCGTCGAGCTTCGTGAGGACTTGGTTGAACGTGCAAGGACTGAGATCAAGAGACTGAACGTCGAAGATAAGGTGAAAGTCATTCAGGGGAACTTTTTCGACGTCAACATATCAGATGCCGACGTGGTGACCCTATACCTGACTTCGAGCGCAAATGAACGTTTAAGGCCAAAACTCGAATCTGAGCTGAAGCAAGGAGCCAGGGTGGTATCGCACGATTTCAAGGTTCCAGGTTGGAAGCCCAGTGCAGTGTACGACGAGTTGCTGGGTCACACAATCTACACTTACCGGATAGGTCAGCAACTCTAGCTATTAATTCCGAGTCACATTTCAATACTGCCGAAGCTCAACGGTTTTATACTATGCCTTACGTTGGCGCTTAAGTGTCTAACATGAAGATGGGTCGTCAAGCATACGCAGCCGAATTCATCGGCACCTTCGCCCTAGTATTTTTCGGTTCTATGTCCGTTATAGTCTTCTTCCCCGTCATGGGGTACTCATCTCCACAATCATCTTTTCTCGCTGTTGCACTCGCCCACGGCCTGATTCTAATGGTAATGGTGTACGCGATAAGCTGGATTTCAGGCTGCCACATCAATCCTGCAATAACGATAACGGCAGTTGCGTTAAGAAAAATGGAGGTTTCAGACGGCGTAGCATATGTGCTCGCGCAAGTCTTTGGAGCAATACTTGCGGGCGCCCTCGACTTTGTTATTCAACCTGGCAACGGGGCGAATATCATGTTCGGGCTTCCCGAACCGATGCGCTCCATCGGTCAAAGCGAAGGCGTAGCAGCGTTGGTTGAGCTGATCATCACATTCTTCCTAATGCTCTCGGTTTACGCTGTACTGTACACTGGAAAGGTTCACCCAGCAGCTTCGGGCCTACTTATCGGCATGACATATGCGGCCGATATTCTGATAGCGGGACCGCTAACTGGCGGCGCAGCAAACCCCGCACGATGGCTTGGCCCAGCAGTCGCTTCCATGGATTTCACCAGTGCCTGGGTGTACTGGGTGGGGCCAATAGTTGGTGCTCTTCTGGGGGGCTTCACTTTCGAGCATCTCCTAATGCCTGACAAGAAGAAGCGTTAGAATTCGCGTGATGAACTAATCATTTACCGAAAACCTGGTTTACGTCGGCAACTCTCTCGATTACTTGAAGCTCGATCTTCCGCTTTTTCAGTAGAGTACGTAACTTTCTGTCCTTGGATAAGGGCAGCTTACGAAGTAAGCTTGTTGAAGGGTCGACGTGATTCAGTCCGGCCCGTATGAGTTTTCTTCCGTTTGCGTCAAAATTCTCTAGAATAATTTCAGTCCAATGCTCAAGCCTATCCCCATTATGAGCCTCATCGGAGATCTTGCCTTCCAGAATCTCTTTGTAAGGCTCGTAACCTTCGTCAAGGAAGATAGTTTTCTGCACGCTTGGCGGGCTCACTTCCGGAGGCCTGACCCCTACAAACCTGAACGATTTCTGTAGCTCACTCGGGTCGAAATGAACACCTTGAAGAAATAACCTGTGAGGTTCTAATGATTCGGCACGCCTCTGGCCGGTATAGGCGTTATACACGGCGTTTGCGATTAATCGGAAACTGCTCTGCAGCGTAGTAAGCATCTCACCATCATCTTCCGCATAGACACGTAGGGTTCGCATCGCTTCACGGTAGTTCTTCGCGGAAGGGGAAAACTCAAAGAGAAGTTCCAAGGCCTGCTTCACAATGTCTAGAGCTGAGTACTTGGCTAGATTCTGTTGAGGAACTCTGAACCGTCGAAGGTTCAACTGCAGAAGCGCGTCGACGGCTCTCCTCATCTCACGAACAAGAAGCGAATCGAATGGGCAACTCTCGGCGACAGCGTAAAGAATCTTCGGCTCGTCCATCCTGAGTCGCTCCTGAATCCGTGCCGCGGAAAAATGGGCGAATGAGTGATTTAAGCGAAAGTATTTCCCATCACTAAACCGCTAAATGTAGGGATTCTCGCTGACGCATTGGACGACTCGTTGATCAATTTCTACCGTGATGAGAAACAATTCCGCGCCCTGGAAAACAAGCTTCTATCTGTGTTCTGATCGGTCGGAAAGATCGCAGGGAGTGTCTGGCCCCCACCAATACGTGGATGGCTTGTACAAGAACTCCTTAGAAGATGGCTACCGGGTTAAAGAGTGAACCCGTGCCACCTGGTATTCGTAATGGTGCGGCGACTACCATGAACTCCCATCGTTTCTCTTCCTCGCATATCTTGATCAAATCCTCGAATTGAAGGCTATCACATGCGGCCATGCCCATCGCGCATATCTGAAGTGCGTGGATGGGATATGCGACGCCGTCCACGTTGCTCGGCACGGTTTCACCGTCCCCGTCCGGCAGGAAAGCCGCCACTCTGCGTTCATGAAGCATTAGCATGGCACTGGAGTGAAGCCCCGCCTTTCCTTCGCCGTCATAGCCGTTGTTCCAAGGGCCAAGCTCTAAACGCCGACGGTGGTGGCCGGTCCGAAACAGAAACGCATCCCCTTCCCCGAGCTTGACACCCTGAGCCTTCTCAGCTTCTTCTAGCTCATCCGCCATTACTGCTTCACCCGGTTCAAGCCATTTGACTCCGCGTAGACGCGGGATGTCTAGAAGAACGCCTCTCGTCACGATTCCATTGGCGTATGCGGTGATGTCCATGGTGGACGGTCCATATGATGACACAAGGCTCGAGGGTCTGCCGTTGTACAGCTTGCCCTTGTATGCGATGTGGCATAATGCATCGACGTGAGTGTGACAGTCGCCGTGGAACTCGCACGCCAGGTAATCCAAAGCAAACTGTGGCTGTCCGTCCGGGTTCGGGACGTCATATGCTTGGACCATGTAATGGAATGCAGGCCGCGGATTATCCGGCCCAGCTACGGTGTTTATTGGGACCTCAAGGGAAACTGATCTGCCACTGCGCACCAGGGCGGCGGCTGCGCAGACACGTTCTGGTGT
>Ga0187769_10001322_pt1 | contig 14084 bp, 13 predicted proteins | sample 0116_SJ02_MP02_1_FD_133140 | JGI IMG/M metagenome (GOLD analysis project Ga0187769, IMG submission 133140) | Tropical peat soil microbial communities from peatlands in Department of Meta, Colombia - 0116_SJ02_MP02_10_MG | ecosystem: Environmental > Terrestrial > Soil > Wetlands > Peat | place... | reverse complement strand
GTTCAATTCGCCGCGAAATATAGCATCGGCTTTGCGGCTGTCAAGCCGACGGGATGCGAGATCAAGGCAAATCGAGGCTGCCGAAAGAGTGCGGATACGTCACGATGCCCCACGGGAGGTGAAAGCCGTCGAGGACGCGAAGGGTTTGATACGACTTCGCATCAACGATGTACACATTATTCGACCTCCCGCATGCGAGCAGAATCTTCGAATCATCGGGCGTGAACGTGAAATGCCAGCAGCGCTTGCCAATGGGAGCTTCCGCGAGAAGCTGGAGTGAATCCGCCGCGAAGACTTCCAGCTTTTGCGCGGCCGCCGCGGCTACGAAAATTCGCTGCCCTGCGCGATCGAACGCCACTCCGTAGGGCTTGGCAGCCGTCGCCACGGTACGTACGACCTTGAAATCATTGTCCAGCAACGCGAGCGTGCCCGATCCTTCCATCGTGACGGCGTAGCCATTGCCGCGCGGCGATCTTTTCACTCCTCGAGGGCGCTTCCCGATTGCACCGACCGGGACATCGGTCACCACCTTTCCGCTCGCGATGTCGTAGACCTCGATGTTGTCCTGCGCTTCGTTGGCGACGATCAACCGCTTGCCGTCCGCCGAGAACTCGAGACCTTCCGTTTCTTTGCCTGCGACAAAGTTGCGGTCGCGCGACCAATCCTGAGTGCGGAAGGAGACGATCTGCGAAGGGGGCTCCTGCTCCTTTCCTTCTTCCTCTTCGCTGGCCGAACCTTCCTGCGGCGGCCCGGCCGTGGATCCCGGCTCGAACGACGTGAAAATCCAGTCCCCGCTCGGGTGCAACTTCACGAATTCAGGATTGTCGCCGACCTGAATCCTCCGCATGACCTTCAACCGGCGAGTGTCGAATACGGCCGCGTCGGCCGTGTCCTTGTCGGCGGTCACCAGGTATTTTCCATCGAGCGTCACGCTGATCCCGCGCGGCGCCACGTCCGGCGGATGGACGCGCTTCACTACTTCGAGCGTGTTGAGGTCGATTTCAGCGACGCCGTCTTCTTCTTCGCTCACATACGCCACATTCGTCGGAATCCTGTTTCTCCATGCAAAGAAACCGATCCCCGCGGCGATCGCCAAAACGACCGCGATGCCCCAAACGATGTTCCTGCGCGCGCTCATGTATTCTCCTGAAAACGACGACAGCTCGCCCTTCCTGCGACTTTCTAAACGTAGTCGAACAGCGTCATGAAGCCAAAGTCCATGTGCAGCTGCTGGTGGCAATGAAAGAGAGTCAGGCCGGGATTGTCGGCGACGAAATCGACTTCGTAGATCTGGTGGCCCCCCAGCATGACAACATCTTTCAGAACTCCGCTTGCGGACATTCCGGCGAGGTTCGTCAGCTCGAAGCTGTGACGGTGAAGATGAATGGGGTGGATATCGTCGCTGGCGTTGCGCATGCGCAGGCGGTAACGCTTCCCCTGCTTCAAATGAAATGCCGCCGGCACCATCTCGCCGGACATTTCGGCGCTCGGAAAGGCGACCCCGTTGATGGTCCAGCGGTTGAACCCTTCGTCTTCGGCGTTGTGCTTGGTAAACGTCATTACGACCGTTTCATCCGGCGAAGCAGCCGAAGCGCCGGGCTTGCCGAACCGCGCGTAGCTCCAACGGAACGGCGGCGGCGCGACCCACTGAGCCTTCCCGGTGCTGCCGGCATATTCGACCACGATGCCCATGCCGTGGCCCCGGTCGTCGTCGGCGAGGTCACCGAGCACCCACACGCCGGGGTGATTCATTTCCACGATTGCGGAGACGCGTTCCGCGGTGCCAATCCACAGGACGGGAACGCTTGCGGGATTGGGTACGGGATTTCCGTCGAGCGCGATGACGCGGAATGAATGGCCCGGCAAGGCGAGGCTGCGAATCTCCGTGGCGCTGCCGTTCAGGATATGGAAGAGCACGCGCTCGCCTTGCTTGACGCGCACAGGCTCGCCGTGCCCCAGCATGCGGCCATTGATGGTGAACACTCGATAGCCGACCTCGTAGCCGCGGGGCATGCCTTTGGCGAGCGAAGCTCTCATGGCACTCTCTCCAGCTTCCTTGAGGGCCTTGTCCGGGGCGGAGGGCGAAAGAAAATCCATATTCATGTCGCCGCCGCGGCTGAGCGTGGGTTCGAACTCCTTGAGCACCAGAAATACTTCGCGGTCGTAACGCCCGGGATCCTCCTTCGGCTCGATGTAGACCGCACCCACCTGGCCGGTGTACTGCCCGGCGAAAAGATTGGCGCCCGCGCGATTGTGCGTGTGATAGAACCGCAGCCCCTCCGGATTGGGCGTGAAAACGATCCGGCGCTTTCCGTGGGACGGAATGTAGGGCGTGCCTTCCTCGGCCGCGCCATCCACGTCGGTGGGGATTTTCTGGCCGTGCCAGTGCAACTGCTCCGGTGTGTCGGTGTCGTTGAAGATGTCTATAGTCGCCGGGCGGCCTTCCTTGAAACGCAGAAGCGGACCCGGGAACTGCCCATTGTAGGTGATGGTGGAAAGGATTCGGTTGGGCGCCACTTCAATGGGCGCTGCCTTGATGCGAATCGTGTAATCCGCTGCGGCCTCGCCTTGATCGGCGAAAAATTGACCGGGAGACAGCAGGAGCGCGCCGGCTACTGCGCCCGAGGATTGGAGGAAGCGACGCCTCGATTCAAAGTGCTTATCCATGGAACTCCTCTGAATGCAGCCGCTCGTCATGTCTTACGTAAGACGCGCGGGAAGTTCGGCGAGGCTGTCCAGCAACAGATCCGGCGGGTGCGCGCGCAGTCCCTCAAGGCCGAGGCCATACGTCACGCCGCAGGCCCACGTGCCCGCATTTCGAGCCGTGCGCACGTCCACTTCAGAATCTCCCACGATCATGGTTTCGCGCGGCGACGCCGCAAAGTCGCGCAACAGCACGTTCACGCCCTCGGGGTCGGGCTTCTTCGTTTGAAAACTGTTCCCGCCATAGACGAATCGGAAATATCGCGCGAGACCAAGTCCTTCGAGAATCGCTTTGCTGAAGCGCACCGGCTTGTTCGTCAGCACCGCCATGGATTGTTGCTTCAGTTGCGCAAGGCCCTCGCAGACGCCCGGATAGGCAACCGTGTTGTCGAGCATGTGTTCGCGATAGTAGGAGAGGAAGTACCTGTGGCCTTCCTCGGCCTCCGCTTCCGTGGCCTGCTCACCAAGGGCGCGCCGCACGAGCACCGAAGCGCCGTTCCCGACGTAGCTGAATATGGTCTCATCCTCAAGCGGCCCCCGCCCCATGTGCCGAAGCGTGGCGTTGACGGAAAGCGCGAGGTCCTTCTTCGAGTCGATTAGCGTGCCATCGAGATCGAAGATAAGCACCCGAACTCCATTGAACTTATTGGCCTCTTTCATCTTTCCAGCGCTTTCCCTCTCATCCTTTATTCTATGGAGCCCTACCGCCATTGTCACCACGTGACGGATCGATTTTGAGACTCCGCATCGCGAGTCTCTGCCCTCCCGTTTACCCAAATAGAACGAGACGCAAAGCTTTTTCGCTTGTTTCTGTTCTATGACGCTATTGTTGGACGTAAGTGAAAGCGGGACAACATCTTGGGAGTTTGCCTTGAGCCGCATCTGGGAGGCGTTGAAACAGGCCGAGCGACAGCGCGCTCGCGCGGGGGATCGCGCACCCGCCCGAGGTGACGCTGCAGCTGATGACCGCCGCAAGGGCTTGCGCCACACGCACTCCGTCCAGCTACTCGTCTACGGTTCCGACGCGGACCGGCAGCCCTTCCATGAAGAAGTAAAAACGGTTGACGCCAACGAAGAGGGATGCCTGCTTGTCCTCGAGACGGTCGTGGCCAAGGGCCAGCGCTTGTTTCTGATCAACATGCGCAACCAGGCCGAGCAGGAATGCCGCGTCGTCCACGTCGGCCGCCGCACCCGAGGGGAGGCTCGCATCGGCGTCGAGTTCCTCCGTCCCGCCCCGAACTTCTTTCGCGCGTCGTAGTGCGTGCGAGCCGCTCGCGCGAATCTTCTTTGAAACTCTGAGTCTGAGCCTTACCGAAGCCAATGAACCTCTGCGGGATTCCTCCCGTGCGATTCCGGCAATGCCTTCGGATACCCGAGCACCATAGGTGCAACGACGTGGTAGTTTTCCGGTAGCCCCAGCTCTCGCTTCGTCGCCGGCAAATCAAGCCATGGGCGGGCGAGACCGATCCAGCAAGTCCCAATCCCTTCGTCCCGCGCCGCCAGCATCAAGATTTCGGCGGCAAGACAGCAATCCTCCGCAGATTGAGACTCCGAGTCCTTGGCCAGAACAGTCACGAGCGCAGGGGCATGATGAAATAGGACGTATTTCGGATCCTCCAGCATCTGCCGCAGCCGCGCCCCCTGCGAAGTTCGCGAGAAAGATGTTTGCGAGAAATTCGCGAGCAGCCAGGTCTGGGCTCGCTTGGCATAGTCATTCACGCGATCTTTGTCGAGCAATACGGCGAATGCCCACGGTTGCAGGTTCATCGCGCTGGGCGCGAGTATGGCCGTGTTGATCAGCTTCTCGACCGTTGATCGCTCAATCGGCCGGTCCGTATACTCGCGAACGGCCCGCCGCTGCTTGATCACGTTCATCAGCTCCATAAGAATCCTCCAAAGCTGCTGCAACCACAGGAAAAAAACCACCCGGCAGTATACAGCCAGGTTCTGATTCGCGTGCCGAGCATGCACCGAGCGACCCGCCGGCTCGCGTAGCCTTTGGCGCGCGTCCGCATGACTGCTACAATCTTCCGTTTCCGTAAGCCCGCAAATTCATACCGAGGCCCGCATGGCTGAAATTCATCCCTTTCGCGCATTTCGTTACGATACGAACCGCGTGGCGCTCAAAGACGTCCTCACGCAGCCGTACGACAAGATCACTCCGGCAATGCAGGAACGCTACTACGCCGCAAACCCCGCCAACCTGATTCCTGTTGAAAAGGGGCGCATCCTTCCGGGCGATTCGGCGACGGACAACGTCTATACGCGTGCGGCGCAGAAACTCGATGAATGGATCTCGCAGAAGTTCCTAGTGCAGGACGCCGCGCCCTCCGTCTACATCTACTCGCAGGAATTCGATGTCCCGGGCACGCACACGCGACGCGTTCGCACGGGGTTTATCGCGCTTGCTCGCATCGAGGACTATGAAGCGAATGTCGTGTTCCGCCACGAGCGCACGCTCTCCGCTCCCAAGGCCGACCGCATCGAGCTGCTGCGCCACACGAAGGCGCAAACCGGCCAGCTTTTTCTCCTCTACGATGACCCCACGCACCAGATGGAAAACTGGCTCGATGAAGCATTGAAGAAGAGCGCGCCGCTCGAAATGCACGACGAGTTCGGCGTCGCGCACCGTCTTTGGCCGGTCTCCGATTCGGCCTTCGTGAAGAAGGTTCACAAGGCCATGAGCGACAAGAAGCTCGTCATCGCCGATGGCCATCACCGCTATGAGACCGCGCTCAACTATCGCAACGAGCGTCGCGCTCTCGCGGGAAAACCCGATCCAGCCGCAGCGTCGGAATTCACCATGGCGACATTTATCAACACGCACTCGAAGGGCCTCGTGATCCTGCCGACGCACCGCCTTGTTGCACACCTCGCGAATTTCGATTTCGATCGCTTTCGCAAGGTGCTCGCGCCCTACTTCGATTGGTATTCCTATCCGTCCGCGAACGCGGAGGAGCGCCTGGCAAGCTTTGCAGAATTTCGCAAAGACCTGGAAGGCCAGCACCGCGGAGTGCGGGGAATCGGCGTGTATCCAAACTTAGGCGGCGGCTTCTACCTATTTGTTTTGCGGCGCGGCATTGACCTGGCGGAGCTGCTGCCCGATCTTTCACCGGCGCAGCGCGGACTCGACGTTGTGCTTCTGCACCGCCTGATTCTTGAAAAGGGTTTGCAGATTACACCCGACGCCGTCGCCGCCGAAAAGAACGTTGTCTATGAACGAGAAATGGATGCGGCCATCGCTGTTGTGGACCGCGGAGAGGCGCAAATGGCGTTCTTGCTGAATCCCGTGCGCGTCGAGCAGGTCACCGAAATCGCGCTTGCCGGTGACGTCCTGCCGCAGAAGTCCACGGACTTCTACCCAAAGCTTCTCAGTGGAATCGCGATCTACAAAGTGGAAGGCCGGATCGAAGAATAAGCCGGGGGAAAGAAAAACGCGCGGCTAGGCTCTGCCGCCGGGCCGCGCGGAGAAAATCTTTACTTGCTAAAGCTCTGGATCGCCGCCGTGTCGCTATCGTAGGTGTCGAACACGGTCATGAGCTTCGTCACCTGCAGCACTTCCTTGAATTTCGCGCCGAGGTTTGCGAGCTTCAGCGTCGCGCCCTGCGAGCGCGCGCTATGGAACGTCGCCACCAGCGTTCCGAGGCCTGCGCTGTCAATGTAGCTGACGTTCGCGAGGTTCAGCACGATCTTCTTCTTGCCCGCAGCCAGCAGGCTCTTCACCTTCTCGCGGAATGAGTTGCTCTCTTCGCCGAGAACGATGCGGCCCTCAATATCCAACACATTCACCCCGCTCACTTCCCGATCGGTCATTCGCAGTGCCACTTTCACTCCTCCTCGAGAGTCCCAAGTCCGTGAGACTGTCGCCCCGCAGCCGATGGTGCCCGCTGAGCTGGCTTCCGCCGCGCCCTGCTCAGTAGAAGTCCGAGCAGGACATATAGTAACCACAACTTTGACAAATCAGCTTGCAACTTCTTTCTGCGAGCCGCTCCGAGCAGCGGGGACAAAAGGCGGACGCGAATTCCGTCTTGTGAGGGCCATCCTCCTGCCGCTCCCCAGACGGATTCGCCGGTTCACTCGACGGGTAGCTCGCCTCTGGCGGTATCACAGCGTCACACCCCGCTCCTTGGCCGCACGGTTATAGCACATCCCGCCGGGGACACAAAGCAACAGACTTTCTTTTCAGCAGGCTGGAAATGCCGGGTCACGTGTATGCAACCGCTCTTCCGAGCAGAGCGTCTGATAGCATAGAAGCGGAGGTGGCCATGAGGACAAATCGCTTGCTTGGCCTGGCCGCGGCATTCTTGTTTGCTGCCTCTCTACTGGCGACATCGCTCGCTCAAGCTCAGCGAGTGGCCTCGCCAACGGTCGCTCGCCCGGCCACGCGGTCCGCTCCCGTTCGGGCAACATCAGCGAGGCCCGCCGGTCGCGCGGCGTCCGCGACGCGCGGCGTCTCCACCAACACGTTTCCTTTCCTGACCGGAGGCCAAACTACGTTGCAGGAATTGCTAAACCCGGTTCCCGGGCTTGGCTTTGACTTCGAGCATCTTGCGGCGATCAATCAAGATCTGGGCATCAAGGCCGTGATCGACCCTGAGACCGAATGGCGCCTCAGGGTGGCCGAACGACTCCTGCGCGGCAATCGGTTTCCTTTCGGTACCGGTGCGTTTCTTTTCGATGGAGGCGGCTACTACCCTGTGCCCGTTGAATCCGAAGAAGCGCCTCAGCAGTCGCAACCGCCGCAGGTCATTGTTGTGCAGGCAGCAACACCCGCACAGTCGACTGCGCAACAAACAGCGCCCGCGGACGAATCCGCTGTTCCCTTGCCGGACATTGGCCAGTTCATCCTCGTGACGCAAAATGGCACGCAAATTCAAGCCGTGGCGTTCACGCGCATGAACGATCGGATTGTCTTCATCACCGCGGATGGCACGCGGCACACGATCGCGGCCGCCGATCTCGACTCTTCCGCCACCATGCGCATCAACGAGGAACGCGGCACGCCCCTCACGCTCCCTCTTTAGACGAGGTTTAGCGCCAGTCGAAGTTCAAGACCGTAGCGCTGAGCCCCGATAGTAGTATCCAGTGGAATCCCCCGCGCGTAAGCCACCGCCCGTTCGTTGGAGAGGAAGTGGTCTCTTCGCTCATGGAGGCGTCGCGTGCGCCTATCGTATGCGACGTGTTCGGTGCGCACAACTGAGGATCGAGAGGGTAGAATCACGCGATGCGAGCTGTACTCCAGCGAGTGAGCAATGCGCGCGTCACAGTGGACGGGCGCGTCACCGGCCAAATCGGGCCCGGCCTCGTCGTGTTGGTCGCCGTCGGGCGCGGGGATTCCGCATCCACGGCGGCCACGATGGCGGAGAAAATCGTCAACCTGCGAATCTTCAACGACGAGCAGGGCAAAATGAACCGCTCGCTGCTCGACACCGGAGGCGCCGTGCTCGCCATCTCGCAGTTCACGCTCTATGGCGACGCGCGCGGCCAGCGCCGCCCCAGCTTCATTCAAGCCGCTCCGCCCGACCAGGGCAAAGCAGGCTACGAAGAATTCGTTCGCGCGCTGAAGGCGCTCGGCGTGTGCGTTGAAACCGGCGAGTTCCAGGCGCACATGTCCGTCGAATTAACCAACGACGGTCCCGTCACCATCCTCCTCGACTCCGACAAACTTTTCTGACGGTCCAAGTAGGCTCGTCATGCTGAGTCCAGACGCCTTTGACGTTGGTCGGACGAAGCATCCCTCTTCATTCTTCCGGCCGCCTCACCTTCTCCCCTGAGGATGTGTCTCTTCCACTTGCCACGCCGGTCTCGCTGCCTTACGCTTTTTGCGGGGGATCATCCATGAATGAAGTCCAGAGAATTCTCGACCAAATGGACCGCGCCTTTTCCGGCAACGCCTGGCATGGCCCGCCCCTCATGCACTTGCTCCAGGGAGTGCAGGCGGAAGATGCGTCGAAGCATCCCATCCGAGGCGCGCACTCCATCTGGGAGATCGTGCACCACGTCGCCGCGTGGAACACGATCGTGCATCACCGGCTGGAAGGCATCGCGACCGAAGTAACCCCCGAAATCGATTGGCCACCTGTCTGGGAAGTGAACGAAACGTCCTGGAAACGCGCGCTCGACAATCTGGCCGACAGCCACGCGCGCCTTCGCAAGGCCGTCGAGGCATTGACCGACGGCGAACTCGAACAAATCCCTGCGGGGACCAAGGAAACATGCTACGTGACATTGCACGGCGTGGTGCAGCACGATCTCTACCACACAGGCCAGATCGCTATCTTGAAGAAAGCTCTCTCATAAAGGAACTCCAGGAATGCCGCAGGCCGCTTTATCCGACACCATTGCGGAGGTGGTTTTCTACTTGGTCGTGACCGCATGGTGGCTGTCCTTCGTTGTGACCTATTTCGTCGGCAGGCGCGCCGGCGAAAAAGGTGATGCGAAGCGCGACGTGATATCCACGCTGGGAATGCTGCTCCAAATGTCCAGCTACGTAATCGTTTTTGCATTGAGCCGCAAGTATTTTTCGCCATTCCTCCCCATGTCGAAATTGGCCGAAATAGTTCTCGGGGTGTTCGCCGTGTTGCTGGCCGCCGGTTCCGCGTGGTTGTGCTTTGCGGCGGCGCGCGCGCTCGGCAAGCAGTGGGCTCTGATGGCCCGTGTGATCGAAGGGCATGAACTCATCACCTCGGGCCCGTACGCTGCGGTCCGAAATCCCATCTACCTGGCGATCCTGATGACGCTGATCGCATGCGGTCTTGCCGCAAGCACGTGGCAGGGGCTGCTCGTCGCGATCGTCGTTTGCCTCGCGGGCACGTGGATTCGCATCCGCTCCGAAGAGAAACTGCTTCGCGAAGCCTTCGGCGCGAAATTCGAAGACTACGCCCGCCGCGTCCCCGCGCTCCTGCCGCGTTTGCTGCGGTAAACGTGCGTAACCGCCGCAAAAACCCGCGCGTCCCATAAAATTAACTGATAGTATGCTCGGCGACTTCCAACGGGGGGATTCGATTCATGCGTTCTATACAGATTTCGAGCTTGGCCCGCGTTGCCACTCTCGTCGCTCTCGCCGCTATGGCGGCTCAGGCGCAAAAGGATGCGGGCGATTGGCCATTATACCGCCGCGATCTGTCGGGTACGGGCTATTCCGCGCTCAAGCAGATCAACACGAAGAATGTGGCGAACCTCAAAGAGGCATGGTCCTCGCAATTGAATGAACGCGGCGGTCTCGAGGTCACGCCGATCGTCGTCAAGGGTGTCATGTATCTTCCCGGCATCAATAGGGTTGAAGCGCTCGACGCCGTCACCGGCAAGGAAATCTGGCACTACGATGTCACCCAGGGACCCACGCGCGGCGTCGCATACTGGCCCGGCGATAAGGCGAATCCTCCCCGAATCATCTTCACCACTTTTAGCAGGAAGATCATTGCTCTCGATGCTGCCACGGGAATGGCCGAGACGGGCTTTGGCAAGGACGGCGTCGTCGAACTGACCGTCGGATACAACGGCGTCCCTACCATCTACAAGAATCTCGCATTCCTTGGCGCCAGCGTGGGCGAATTGCCCGTCGGGCCCCCGGGAGACACGCGCGCCTACGATGTCATCACCGGCCAACTGGTCTGGACGTTTCATACTGTCCCGCAGCCAGGAGAAGTAGGCCACGAAACTTGGCTGGACGAGGGCTGGAAGGGCCGCTCCGGAACGAACGTCTGGGGCTGGTATATGTCCGTGGATGAGAAGCGCAATCTTCTCTACATGCCCATCGGCGGGCCATCGCCGAACTACTACGGCGGCGATCGGCCCGGCAACGATCTCTTCGGAAACGCAGTGGTAGCCGTTGACGCCGACACGGGCAAATTGAAGTGGTACTTCCAGACCGTCCATCACGCGTTGTGGGATGAAGATCTTCCTCCCGGTCCCACGCTTGTGGACATCACGCAGAACGGCAAGAAGATTCCGGCTCTCGAGATCATCGGCAAGCAAGCATTGATGTATTTCCTGAACCGCGAAGATGGCAAGCCCGTGTTCGGTGTCGAAGAAAGGCCCGTCTCGAAAGGCGATGTCCCGGGCGAATGGTATTCGCCAACCCAGCCGTTTCCTCTGAAGCCTCCTCCGCTCGCTCGAAACAGCTATAAGCCCGAAGACATCGTAACAGCCGACGACACATCTCCCGAGCATGCGAAGGCGTGCCAGGATCTGCTGGCAAGAACCGGCCCACTCTACAACGCAGGGCCGTTCACGGCCTGGCTCTACCATGAAGAGGGCACTCCTCCCAGGACGACAATCCAGTTCCCCGGAGGAACGGGCGGCTCGAACTGGGGCGGCACTTCGCTCGATCCGCATACGAACTACATCTTCGTCCAAACGCACGATGTGTCCTTGATGGGCTGGATTGAAAAGAAAAAGAGCGGCCTGAACTACGGCCGTGGCACAGAAGGCTCAACGCAGATCTACGATCGGGCAAGCATAAACGGCCCGGGTCCCTACACCGGGTTCAACGCCACCGTGAAGGACGCCAATGGCAAAGTGCTTGGAAGCTGGCCCTGCCAGAAACCGCCGTGGGGCCGCCTGAGCGCCGTGAACGCCAATACCGGCGAAATCGTTTGGCAATCAAGGCTCGGAATCACCGAGGGCCTGCCCGAAGGCAAGCAGAATACCGGAAACAGCGGAAGCGCAGGGCCGATCACCACGGGCGGCGGGCTGGTCTTCATCGGCGCGACAGGAGACCATCGCTTCCGTGCGTTCGACTCCATGACCGGCAAAGAACTCTGGGTGGCGACCCTTCCGAAGGACGCTAACGCGAATCCCATGACGTATCTCGGCAAGGACGGAAAGCAGTACGTCGCAATCGTCGCCAGCGATACGGTCCACGTCTTCACCTTGCCCTAAAAACGAAAGCTCGGCGGCTGGCTTCTTTGCCAGCCGCCGCTTTTTCGCACCCAGCTTCCTTTACTCTGTCATTCCGAAGCCCGAGCAGCCCGATTTCCGCGCCAAGCCCACTCTGTCGCGCGGAAATCGGGCGCATTGGCAAGGGATGAGGAATCTCGGCGCCTGCCTCGCCGCAGGCCGGCCGGAACGCCGGACAACAGGGCTCGATATCGTAGGTCCCTGTGGACAATGTCGAGAGCGCTAGAGGCTTCTCGGACACACGGGTCTATTAATTCTGCACAATATATCGTAATACGATATAATTATTCTCGTGGCAAGAGAACATCATGCCCGCGCGATTGACTACGAAGCCCAGGCCGATTTCCGCTACGAAATCCGCCGCTATCTGCACTTCGGCAGCCAGGCCGCGAAAGCTGCCGGCATCGACCCGCAGCAGTACCAATCACTCCTGGCGCTCAAAGGCCTTCCCCGGGACGCAAGAGCGACCGTCGGCGCCCTTGCCGAACAGATGCAGATCGAGCACCACACCGCCGTCGAACTGAGCGGCCGCCTCGAACGTCACGGATGGATTCGCCGCTCGCGCAGCGGCGCCGACCGCCGCGAAGTCCTACTTCACCTCACGCCGAGCGGCGAAAGGCTGCTCGCGAAGCTTTCGCTGTTGCATCGCGGCGAACTTCGCACCGCCGGATTGAGATTAATCGAAGCTCTGCAAACGGTCATCACTCACAAGGGGAAATCGGGGAGGAATGCTCTTGGCGTCTAGTGCGAGCGCAATTGAAGCCCGCAGACCGCAATCGTCCGCGGGATTCCGCATCGGATGGATTTCCCTGCTCGCCGCGCTGGTCGGCGTCCTCGCCGGGATCGTCGCCTATCTGCTATACGATCTCATCGCGTTCTTCACGAACCTCGTCTTCTACCACACGCTGTCCGTTCACTTCCGAAGCCCGGAAAACACGACCATCGGGCTCTGGATCATCGTCATGCCCGTGATCGGCGGCCTCATCAGCGGCTTGATGGCGAAATATGGCTCGCGAAAAATCCGAGGCCACGGCATCCCGGAAGCGATCGAAGCCGTGCTCTCCTCTCGCAGCCGAATAGATCCGAAGGTCGCGATCTTGAAACCGCTTTCCGCCGCCATCGGCATCGGAACGGGAGGCCCATTCGGTGCGGAAGGCCCGATCATTCAGACCGGCGGAGCCTTTGGATCGCTCGTCGGCCAGCTGATTTCGACTACTGCGGCCGAGCGCAAGGTGCTGCTCGCCTGCGGCGCCTGCGCGGGCATGGCTGCGACGTTCAACACGCCCATTGCCGGCGTAATCCTTGCGATCGAATTGCTCCTCTTCGAATTCCGCGCTCGGTCCTTCATACCCCTCGTTATCGCTAGCACGCTGGCCACCAGCGTCCGCGTGGTGCTTTTCGGCCAGCACTCCATGTTTACGATGGGAAACACGGATTTCGACGTGCTTCACGGCCTCCCGTTTTACATGCTGCTCGGCGGGGTCTGCGGCGTAGCCGCTATCGGTGTGACGAAAGCGCTTTACTGGGTCGAAGACCAGTACGAGCGGCTGCCGATCGACGAGCTGTGGCACCCGGCCATTGGAATGTTCGCCGTCGGAATCCTTGGATTTTTCGTGCCGCGCATTCTCGGCGTCGGTTACGACACCATTTCCGACATTCTTCACGGCAATCTCACTCTTAAACTGATCGCTCTAATTGCGGTCTGCAAGCTGGTGGCGCTGCTGCTTTCGCTCGGTTCGGGAACTTCCGGCGGCTTGCTCGCGCCCACGTTTATGTGGAGCTCGGCCCTCGGCGGCACGTTCGCCATGGTCGTAAACCGCATCTTCCCCGCCGCGCATCTCTCACCCGGAGCGTACGCGCTGGTGGCGATGGCCGCGGTCTTCGGCGCCGCCTCGCGCGCTACGTTCGCGCTGATCGTTTTCGCCTTCGAGATCACCGGCGATTACAACGCGATCCTCCCGCTCATGATCGGATGCGTCATCGCCGATCTGATCGCGCTTCGATACATGCACAACTCCATCATGACGGAGAGGCTCGTGCGCCGCGGCCTGAGCGTGCCGGGCGAATACGAAGCCAGCGTGCTCTCAATGGCCCACGTCGGCGACGTGATGACGAAAGACATTCAGCCCATCCTGCAGGAAATGACTGTCGCCGAGCTTGCCGAAAGCGCGAGCGGGGGCAAGCCTCTTCTGAACGTCGCAGAGGGCCTGCCGATCATCGGCAAGGACGGCGGCCTCGTGGGGATCGTGACGCAGGGAGACCTGCTGCACGCGCTGGAGCACGATCCCGAAGGCCGGGCGACGGTTCTGGAGGCAGGCACGGACACGCCCATCGTGGCTTACGCGAATGAACCCGTTCAGAACGCGCTCCACCGCATGCTCGAACACGATATCGGCCGCTTGCCCGTCGTGGACCGCGACAATCCGCGCAAGCTCGTTGGTTATCTGACTCGTTCGGGTGTTCTGGGTGCTTGGTCTCGC
>Ga0187769_10001321_pt1 | contig 14092 bp, 14 predicted proteins | sample 0116_SJ02_MP02_1_FD_133140 | JGI IMG/M metagenome (GOLD analysis project Ga0187769, IMG submission 133140) | Tropical peat soil microbial communities from peatlands in Department of Meta, Colombia - 0116_SJ02_MP02_10_MG | ecosystem: Environmental > Terrestrial > Soil > Wetlands > Peat | place... | reverse complement strand
GTGGATGAGGACCGTCGCCTTGTACGGACCCAGGCGCGAAATCGTCCTCAGTATCTTGCGAACCTGCGCCGACCTCACCACCATCCCCCCGACGCGCTCCGAGCCTTGAGACAAACGGTCTATGCTCACCCACTCCGAGCTGCTCGAAGCCGCATCGATGCCGTGGCGGTGCGTCAAATGGGCCTGAGCGGACTCCAGGCCAGCGATCTCGCTGTGACGCATCGTGACTCCCTTTCCCTCGCTCGGCGCGAGAGTTTTTTGCCCCCGGCAACTCTCCCTAACAACTTGTAGGAAAAGCATATATGATAGTTGTGTCACTCCAGTCAAGTGCATCGGTGACATTTTACGTACTCGTTTTAGCCAACATGGGCCCTGCTCAGCACTACCATCGCGCTAATCCTGTAGAGTTTTACGTCAAAATGTGCAATCCGGGGAATTTCGGCGAAAAAACGGCAAAGCCCGGCCGTGGCGGCGAGCGCGGCTTGCGTTGCAGTCGCGATCACGTAAGCTTGGCGGACGTGAGCCGTTAGCTCAGGCGGTTAGAGCATCTGACTTTTAATCAGAGGGTCCCGGGTTCGAGTCCCGGACGGCTCACCAATCAATTCAACGACTTGTGGGCATCCGCGAAGATTCGGCACGCCCGATCGGCGGCGACTGTGTGGGGACCGCCGCTCAAAATCGCGGATTCGAACTGCGATCTCTCCGAGAAAGCCACTTCGCCTGGAGGAGCACGCGCCGGCAGTCTGACCGTTCATTGCGGCGGCGGGGGCGGCGCGCTCAACACGCCGCCACGAACGATCGTCACCTCTGACAGGCGCGTCTCGGGATCGAATGCCAACAGATAGGCGGGGAAGCCGGTCTCCGCGACGCCGATTCCGGTGCGCGCATCGCAACCGCATCGCGCCGCCATAGCATCGTTGATAGCCGTGAAGCGGTCGAGGTTGAGCGCCGCAACCGGCATGGCGTCCTCGGCGATCCAAAGCTTGAGGGCGCCCGGCTTCAAATCGATTCGCGCGACAAGATGCGATTTGCCGACAGTCGCGGTGGTGCGAATCCACTGCGTGAACCCGGCATCATCCATCTTGCTCGTGGCCTGATACTTTTTGCGCAGCGTTGCAATCGCGGCAGACGGCGGGTGCTTGCCCGCGCCCTCGCGATGCGCCGTCTCTTCCTCGGCGACGACCTTCCACATCTCGCCGGCCCACTGCGTGATCCGCGCGGGATCGGCACCTGCAGTCGACCGGTACTCGAGCGCAGCCTCCTGGGCGGCGGGCAAATCCTTTCTGGCGAGCGCTGCCTCGACGCGGCGGATCGCTTCGGATCGCATCTGTTCATCGATCCGCACAAGCAGCGCGCCGCTTTGGCTGTTGGGCTGGCTGGATGCCTCGGCGCAGGCCCGGCGCTGCTCGGCCATCGAGATGGAGGGACGGCCGATCATGAAGTCGGCGAGGCACAGGTCGTCGGCGACCTCGCGCTTTTCCGGGAGGCTTAAGTTCGCCTCCTGGGATTTGAGGCCGAGCAGCAGCTTGCGCGCCTCGACGTACTGCCCGCCTGCCAGTTGTTCGCGCGCGGATGAAAGCGCGCTGGGCGCACATCCGCCGATTGAAATCGCCAGGCCGAGCAGGAGAGAGGCCGGGCCGAGCGCGGTGACACGCGTGGGAGGCATAATCAAGCCCGTCGGGCGCGCCACTATTATGTGCCATCGCAGGTGCGATCGCCTATCGCTGGAAGAGAGAGGCCGGCGCCCGGCCTGCGGCGCTTTATCAACTTCTGCACCGCAATTAATGTCATACCCGGTCTCCACCTTCCTCACCCGCGCAATTACGTTCGCCCGATCAATAATCGGCCCGGCGCGTCCTGTGCCTTCCTGGAATCGAGTCGCCAGTTTTCGGCCGATCCCTGTGCCACAAGCGGACAGCGCTAATCTTCGCCGCTAATCAACTTCGTGCAGTGGTTCTCGCGCGTGAGCTTATTTGCGCGTCCCTGATGGCATGGCGCGTGCACCGGTTCCTCACAGCAGAGTTGGCTCGGCTCCGACTCAATTCAGTAACAGGAGGACCCGAGAATGAACTATCTGAAAAAGGTCTTGGTAAGCGCCGGTGAATTCCTGAGAGGCCAGACGATGACTGAGTACACACTCGTGATTGTCGCGGTCTCGGCCGGCGGGTACGTCGCCTACCAGAGCCTGGAGGGCGGGATCAACACCATCGTTACGAGCCTCGCTAACACGCTGTCCGCTATATGAACGGAGAACCAATTATCGCTTGTGAGTAATCGCGAGAGATCATTAACCGGCCTGCGCCGAATCGATATGCCGAACTTGAGCAATTACGGTTGGAATAAAGAGGAGGTGACACGATGATTCGTCTAAGAACAGCAGTGAAGAAGGCTTGGGAGCGCCTGAGAGGGCAGACCATGACTGAGTATGTACTAATCATTGCTGCAGTCGCGATCGCCGGTTACGTGGCGTACGAGGCGCTCGAAGGCGGAATCAACAACGTCATCACGAGCGTGACCAACACGCTCAAGGGCGCGTGATGACAGATCGCGACGGTTCGCATCGTCCGGACCGTGAAGCCTGCGGTCGGCGGCGGGCGGGGAGGCCGCCCGCCGCCGATGGCGCACCGGGCGATTCGGCCGGGCCGCGGGCGGGTTCGAGCTTCCGCACACATGTCGAGGCGATGGGATTGAGGGCGGCGCGAGCGCGGGAATCGGCGATAGAGAGCGCGATGAGCCAGTAGGAGGCGGGCCGTAGGGTCGTTCCGGAAGCACACGATTCGCTGCGGCGAATCGAACAGAGGGGGTGAAGGTGAGGCGGTCGGTAATTTTCGTGATGCTCGCGGCGGCGGCGGCGGTGCTGGCCGCTATTATCGTCTTCTCCGCGCTCGAGCGGCGCGAGGCGGAGGTCGAAAGCGCGCTTTCCAAGTCGATGGAGATTGTGGTCGCGGCGCGCGAGCTGCCGCTCGGCACGAAGCTCGACCAGAGTTGCCTCAAGGTGGCGCGTTGGCCGCGCGACAGCATCCCCGAAGGCGCGTTCTCCGATAGCAACGTCCTGATGAACGCATACGTTACGAACCGGTTCGTCGCCAACGAGCCGATCGTGGCGAGCAAGCTTTTCCTGGGGCAAAAAGTCTCCGGCGTCATGCCGCTGCTGATTCCGCCCGGAATGCGCGCGATGTCGGTTGCGGTCGATGAGGTGAGCGATATTGCGGGGTTCGTGCTGCCGCAGACTCGCGTCGATGTCCTGGCCGCGATTTCAGGCAACGGACCGGAGCAGCCGGCGTTCTCGCGTATCGTGCTTCAAAACGTCGAAGTGATTGCGGTCGCCCAGGAGATCGAGGGCAGCAAGGACCAGCCAATCGCGGTCAAGGTCGTTACGCTGCTCGTCTCTCCGCAAGACGCCGAAAAGCTGTCGCTTGCCAGCCGTGAGGGAACTCTGCGCCTGGCGATGCGGAATTACAGCGACAACAAGCTCGTGATCACGGGCGGCGCCGATATGCGCGACCTGCTTTACGCCGGGGTGCGCGAGGCAGCGATCAAGACTCAGCCCGCCGCGCTGCCGGCTGCGCCGAGAAGGCCGCGCGGCGTGAGCGTAGAGATTCTGCGCGACGGCAAGAGTGCCGGCTCGGTTTCATTCATCAATACCGCGCTGCCGGGCCATGAAACCCATTTCGAACCCGATGCCGACGCGCCCCCGGCGGCGATGGCGAGTCCCGCAGGGACGGCCGTCTCCGACGCGCCGCCGCGCGATGTCAAAGAAGCGGCAGCCTTTTCCTCTGCGATGCCCGCGCCGCTTGCTGCAGCCACGGGCGCGCCGGCCCAGGAGTTTCCCAAGTCGCCGGGCACAAGCGGCGCACCCGCTCCGAAGTCGATTGTTATCCCGTGATCATCTGGCGGACTCGAGAGGAACTCTGCGATGAAATTACCGAAGATTGAAATGCTCGCGGCCTCTCTCGCCGCCACCATCGGTGCGATCGTGTTCGCGGCAGCCGCCGCAACTGCTGCCGCAGATTCGGGCGGCCAGCATGTGAGCCTCTCGCTCAACGCCGGGGAGTCCTACGTAATCCACGACCTGGCGCCCGACAGCACGCCATCGATCCGCGTCCTCAACAATCCTCACGCCCTCGTCGTGCACTCGGAAAATCCGGGGCAAGTCGTGCTGCTCGGAGCGGAAGCCGGCCAATGGTCAGTGAAGGTGACGCGCCGCGACGGAACGCGCATCACCTATGACGTGCTAGTGAAATCGATCGCAGTTCCCGGCCAGCCGCTTGAGCCCGGCAAGAGCCCGCCCGCGATCGGCAATCCGATGGCCGCGGCGCTTCCATCTCCGGCGGCGGCATCGTCGCCCGCGAAAGCAGCCGAGTCCCCGCAGACGACTACGGTTTCCTCCGGATGGGCGCCGCCGTCTCCGGCTCCGGCGGCATCGTCGCCCGCGAACGTGGCCGCGCTCGCGGAGACGACAACGATTGCTCCCGAGCCGGCCGCGCCGGCGCGCGATGGAGGTGCGGCGCCCGCGCAGTCCGCCAAGGAGCCGCAACTCGAGCCGCCGGCGGGGCAGAGCCAGGCGGTGAACCCGTTGCCGATGAAAGAAGGCGGGTTCGTGACCGACCCCGCAGTGGCGGCGTCCCCCGAGGGTTACGTCTCGGATTCAGTTTCGGGCGGAACTCATTACATGCCGGGTGAGGGGATCGTGCTGACGACCGGGATGTCGGAGATTATCGACTTTCCGCGCAGGCTCACGCGCGTGTCGATCGCTGACTCCAAGGTCGCCGACATACAGGTAATCAATCCCAATCAACTGAACATTATAGGTCACGTGCCCGGGTTTACGACGCTGGCGGTCTGGGACGACCAGGGCCGCTATTTCGAACGCCAGGTGCGTATCGATGCGAGCGGGAAGCAGCAGGTGCTCCTCAACTGTATAGTGGCGGAGCTCGACCGCACCGGGCTGGAAAATCAGGGAATCAACTACTCAGCGGCGTTGTCCAACTACGGCGTAACGCTGTTCGGGCTGCCCGGTCTGGTCGCCACTCCCTTTACTCAGTCGACCTCGTCAACGGTCAGCAGCATAATGCCGCCGGGCGGCATGCTGCTCCCGCTGCTTCTCTCCGAGAACGTGACCTACGGCCTTTCGGCGAGGAACTCGAACGTGTCGACCAATACTTTTTTCCAGTTCCTCGAGCAGCACAACCTCGGGCAGATTCTCGCCGAGCCCCATCTGCTCGCCAACACGGGTGAGGCCGCAAAGTTTATCTCGGGCGGCGAGATACCAATCGTCATCTCGCAGGCGCTCAACACCTCGATCGTATTCAAGCAGTACGGCACCTCGGTTGAGTTCGTCCCCACGGTGGTTGGGCGCCACGACATCGAGCTGTTCGTCAAGCCCGAAGTCTCGCAGCCAAATTACGCGGAAGGGGTGAACCTGTTCGGCTTCACGGTGCCGGCCTTCGTCACGCGGCGCGCCGAGACGCTGGTGCAACTCAAGGACGGGCAGACGCTGATCATCGCGGGGCTCATCCTACGCCAGAAAACCGCGCAGATTCAGAAAGTGCCGTATCTCGGGGACATACCGTATGTCGGCGGCATGTTCCGCAATACTTCGTGGACGAATACCGAGTCCGATCTCGTGATGAGCGTAACCCCGCAGATCGTCGCGCCGCTGCCGGCGGGCGGCGAGGTGTTCCTGCCGAGCGAGCGCGCTCCGATGACGCGCCAGGAGATCGAGACCCACAGGCTTGTCCCGGCCGATGCGAGCCGGCCGCGCTTCTAGGCCCGCCGGGTGCCAAGGCAAGAAGATGCCAATCCTCGGATCCAAAGGCGAGACGATTTATTCAGGCCTGCGGGTGCAGTTGGTGGGCGATGCCCCCGAGCATCGCGCTGCGGTCAAGAATGCGCTTGCGGCGATCACGGAGCCGCGGCTCGAAGTAGTGGAGTCGGAAACCCGCCTCCCGCGTCCCGGCGGCGAAACTCCCGACGTCACGATGGTGATGTTCAACGGCAACGAGGAAGCGGCGATCGCCTACCTCGAGGCGCAGGCGGCGCAATCGCCGCGGCCCGCGATGTTCGCGCTGCTGAGCGGCCGGTCGCCCGTCCTGATGAAGCGGCTGTTGCGCGCCGGAGCCGACGAACTGCTCTTCCTGCCGCTCGATCCCGCCGATACCGCCCGCGCGCTGCTCAAGATCAGCGAGGCGCGCTGGCGCACCGAGCGCCGCGAGGGCGGGGTGGTCTGCTCGGTCACGAGCGTGGTCGGCGGCGTCGGCGTGACCGGTCACGGCGAACCTTGGGCTGGCGTTCCGGGTGGTGCTCGACCGGCGCGTTGCGCTGCTCGATCTCGACCACCAGGCCGGAGGGCTCGCCATCTACCTGAATCTGGAACCCGAGATGACCATCCTTCCGCTGAGCCGGCTTGAGCGCAAACTCGACTCGATTCAGCTCGAATCCGCGCTCACCAAGCATCCCTCCGGCCTTTACATGCTCGCTGCACCCAAGCGGATCGAGGAGGCCGAACTCATCTCCGACCTCACGGTCGGGATGGTGCTCGACCTGATGCGCCAGTTGTTCGATTTCGTGATCGTCGATTGCGGCGATCACGTCGATGAGAACACGGTTGCGGCGTGGGAGCGCTCGGATCACCTGTTCTACATCCTCCAGCAGTCGGTATCGGCGGCGCGATCGGCCTGGCGGTTCGTGGACCTGTTCGAACGGCTGGGGCTCGGCTCCTTGCAGCCGCAATACATCCTGAACCGCTGGCGCCCCTCGCATCCCATCGGCGAAAAGCAGCTTGAGAGCACGCTCGGCCATCCGCTCTTCGCGCGGCTTCCCGCCGATGAGCGGACGCTCGAGCGCGTGGAAATCTCGGGCGAGCACCTCTGGCAGGTCGCACCCCACTCGCATTTCGCGCGCGCGCTCGAGGCGCTCGCACGGCGCATCGTGCCTCAGCCTCAGGGCGAGGCGGCGGCGCCGGCGGCCGGATTCATGGCGCGCCTGAGATCGGCCCTGGGCGCGGCTTCGTGAGGAGGATGCGATGGGACTGACGGATCGAGTCTCGCAGACCGGCGGCACACCGGCGCAGCCCGCAGGTCCCGGCAGCTCGCTCATCGGAGTCGCGGTGCGCCGGCGCAAGGACCAGCTCGGCGAGAGCGCGCGCCGGCTCCAAATCAAGGTTCACAACCGCCTGCTCGAGACTATCGACGTCTCCAAGCTCGAAACCCTCGACCCGGCGGTCATCTCGAGCAAAGTCAGCGCCACCATCAACGAGATCCTTATCGAGGAAGGCCGGCTTCTGACCGACGCCGACCGCGACCGGCTCGTCGATCAAATCAAGAACGAGCTTTTGGGTCTCGGCCCGCTGGAGCCGCTGCTGCGCGATGACGAAATCACCGACATCCTGGTCAACGGCCACAACCAGGTTTATATCGAGAAATTCGGCAAGCTCCATCGCGCCGACGTGAGCTTCCAGGACGATCAGCATCTGATGCTGATCATCGATCGAATCGTGTCGCGGGTGGGCAGGCGCGTCGATGAGGCATCGCCGATGGTGGATGCGCGGCTGCCCGACGGATCGCGCGTCAACGCGATCATCCCGCCGCTCGCGCTCGATGGGCCGGCGCTTTCGATTCGCCGCTTCGGCCACCACCGCTACGACATCGCATCGCTGGTCGACAAGGAGACGCTCACCTGGGACATCGTGGAGTTCCTCAAGGCGGTGGTTCGCGTGCGCCTCAACGTGCTGGTTTGCGGCGGGACGGGATCGGGCAAGACGACGATGCTCAACTGTCTTTCGGCGTTCATCCCCGACGACGAGCGAATCATCACGGTCGAAGACTCGGCCGAGCTGATGCTCCAGCAGCCCCACGTCGTGCGGCTTGAGACCCGCCCGCCCAACCTCGAGGGCAAGGGCGAGATCACGCAGCGCGACCTGGTGCGCAACTGCCTGCGAATGCGGCCCGACCGGATCGTGCTCGGCGAGGTGCGCGGGGCCGAGGTGTTCGACATGCTGCAAGCCATGTCGACCGGCCACGACGGCTCGATCGCCACGATTCACGCCGACTCCCCGCGCGAATGCCTCCAGCGGCTCGAGATGTTGATGCTGCTGTCGGGGTTCTCGATTCCGACGCGCGCGATGCGCCAGCAGATCGCATCCGCCATCAACGTGATCGTCCAGGTCAGCCGGCTCTCTGACGGCACGCGCAAGGTGCTGAAAATCTCCGAGGTCACCGGGATGGAGGGCGAGATGGTGATGATGCAGGACCTGTTCGAGTTCGCGCGCACGGAGACGCGCCCCAACGGCAAGGTGATTGGCACCTTCCGTCCCACCGGGGTCCGCTCGACTTTCTCGCGCCGCCTGGAAGTGGCCGGGTTCAAGCTCGACCAGCGCCTGTTCCAGGCCGAGCAGGAGCAGTGACGCGATGGATCAGAAAGTCGCGCTGTTGCTGGTGGGGATGATGGCCGTCGTGGCGCTCCTGGTTGCGCGCCGCCGCAGACGCCCTGGGATGACGCGCGCGCTGCTGCTCAGGATGATGCGCCCGGAACCGCCCAAGGGCGTGGACATCACGCGGGCCGGGCGGCGCCAGCAGAAATCGAGCGAGCTGTTCAGGGCATTTTACCGGCTCAACCTTCTCCATCAGCTCGAAGTGAACATGTGGCAGGCCGGCATCTATGCGCCGGTGGCTGACGTGCTTCTGATCATGGTTCTGCTGTGCGGCGCTGGTGTGATCGGAGGAGATGCGATTTGGAACGACCTGCCGCTGTCGCTCGCGCTCGGCGCGGGGCTGGCATCGCTGCCGATCGTTTACATCCGGATTCGGCGCCAGCGCCGCCTCAAGGAGTTCGCCAACCAGTTGCCCTACGTACTCGATCTGATCAAGTCGTCGCTCGAGGCGGGCCATACGCTGCTGCGCGCCTTCCAGGTAATCGTCGCCGAATTCTCAGATCCCGTCGCCGGCGAATTCCGATCGGTTATCGAGCAATCGCGCCTGGGGCTTCCGCTCCCGCGCGCGCTCGAGCAGATGCTCGACCGCGTCCCGATCGACGATCTCCGCCTGCTGATCGTGGCGGTGCAGGTGCAGTCGGAGGTCGGAAGCTCGCTCGCGCATATCGTCGGGCGGCTGTCCGAAATCGTGCGCACGCGCCAGCGGCTCCACCAGCAGATCCGCGCGCTCACCGCGCAGTCTCGGATGAGCGGACTGGTAGTAGGACTGCTGCCGGTGGTGCTGCTCGCCGCCTTCAGCGTGATCCAACCGGCCTACACCCACGCCCTGTTTTACGATCCGCAGGGCCTGCTGCTTCTCAAGATCGCCGGAACTCTCGACCTGATCGCGTTCTTCATGATCCGGAAACTTGTCAACGTCGCGTACGGAGATGACTCCACTGCAGGCAAGCATCGCGGTCCTGGTTCTGATCGGGGGAGTTGCGCTGGCGGCCTATGCTCTGCTCTTCAGCCAGCAGCGCAGAGTCGAGGAAAGAATCACCGATATGAGCGTGAAGATGCGCGTGGCTTACGCGGCCGGCGCGCCGCCGGGCACCATGACGGATTCCGCTGCCAGCGCGTTCCTGCGCTGGGTTGCGCGCCGCCTGCCGCCGCCGCGCACGGACACGGCACAGGGCGAGAGGACGGCGCACTTATTGTCGCAGGCCGGCTACCCTCGCTCGAGCGCGCTCGTGACGTTTCAGGTTTTGCGTCTGGCCGCGACCGTCGCGGGCGCGATCGGAGCGCTTGCCTGCGGGATCATCCTGGGCGCCAGCGACGCCAAGCCGATCGTGATGATGGCCTGCGGTGCGGCGGCGGGCGCTTTCGTGCCCAGTTACGTCCTCACGCGCAAGGCCAAAAAACGCCAATTCGCGATCGCCACTCAGCTCTCCGATGTGCTCGACCTGCTCGTGGTTTGCGTCGAGGCGGGACTCGGTCTTGCCGAGGCGATCAAGGTGGTCGGCGCCGTTTGCGAGCGCCAGAAGCAGGAAATCGGCGTCGAGCTCGGGACCATCGCGGGCGAGCTGACCGCCGGTTCATCGCTCGGCCAGGCGCTTCGCAATTTCGCCGAGCGCACCGCGGTGGCCGATATCAAGCCGCTGGCCGCCACCCTAATTCAGAGCGAGCAGCTCGGCGCGCAGATCGGTCCCGCGCTGCGCTCGATGTCGGACGCGATACGCACTGCGCGGCGGCTGCGCGCCGAGGAAGCTGCGCAGAAGACCACAGTCAAGATCCTGTTCCCGCTCGTGCTCTTCATTCTTCCCGCGATGATGATCGTGATCGTGGGACCGGCCATGATCCAAATCATGCGAACGCTGAACCACTGAGCGCCGCGCCGGCTGCCGCATCCCATCTCGCTGATGCTCTGGCGCGACGAGGCGTGACGATTTGCAACAGTCCGCGGGTGATAGCGCGAGCGCTCGCAATGGGCTGGGACGGCGCGGCCGAGTGAATCGAAGTAGCTAATCGTATTCGCGGCCGGATCGTTGCGCGGCAGACTTGAGCCATGCTCGTCAAGCGCCGGCTGGATTTGTCCAATCCGTTCCGGCTCGGTCTGGGCTTGCCATTACCAGATCGCTGCAAGCTAATGCGCGGCACGATCCGTTCCCTCGCGGTCACTGGCCGGTTGCGCCCGCACATCCGCATTTGGCGCGCGTATGAGGGCAATCCAATGCCGACGCGACGATATTTTGCCACTCGTCGTTTTCTGCCGCGGCCCATCGCACAGAGATCGTTTCGCGTTTGACCCACCGGCGCGTGGCCCGGCGTTTGCTCATAAACGGTGACCGTGAGCATTACGCGTTGATTTCATTCTCCAGCTCTCCGGGAGGACGCGCGCGTGCAAGATCCAGATCCAAATAGCGTGAAAGAGGCTGACGTTGAGGCCCGTGGAGAGGATTTTGATGCGGTCGGATCCGATTGGGTGACCGTCGAGCGACTCAGCCATGGCGTAGAGCATGTCGGCGGCATGGTGGTGAGGTCCGCGCAGGTGCGCAAAGTCCTGCGGACGATCGCACGGCTCAGCCCGCATAAGGCGACGGTGCTCGTTCACGGCGAGTCTGGAACCGGCAAAGAATTGGTCGCCCGCGCGCTGCATACCCTGGGGCCGGTACCATCCGGACCGTTTGTGACCTTCAACTGCTCGAATCTGGTCGAGACGCTGGCGGAATCGCAACTGTTCGGCCACGTCAAGGGCGCGTTCACCGATGCGCGCGAGGATGCGATCGGGTACTTCCGCTCGGCCAGCGGAGGCACGCTCTTCCTCGATGAGATCGGCGACCTGCCGCTCAAGTTGCAGCCCAAGTTGCTGCATGCCGTCGAGGCGCACGAAGTGCAGCCGGTAGGTTCGGCGCACAGCCACAAGGTGGATATCCGGCTGGTCGCCGCGACCAACCGGGATCTTCGCGCGATGGTCAAGGTCGGCCTGTTCCGCGACGATCTGTACTACCGCCTGAGCGCGACCGCGATTTACCTCCCGCCGCTTCGCGAGCGGCGCGAGGCGATTCCCGCCCTGGTCGGACATTTCATCGAGCATTACAACCGCCTGTTTGGCAAGCAGATCGATTTCATCTCCCGCCGGGCCCTCGATGCGTTGCGGGCCTATCAATGGCCGGGCAATGTGCGCGAACTCGCAAACGCGATCGAAAGCGCAGTCATCATGAGCGAGAGCGATCGCCTGACCGCCGACGACTTGCCCGAACACGTCACCTGCGCGACGGCGCCGCTGCCCAGCCAGGAAGAGGCCATCCCGCCGCTTGCCCTGGAGGGGCCCGTCGCGGCGGCTGGCACCGGCACCCATGATGCCCCCTCCGAGAGCACTCCGTTGCTGCTCGACGAAGTGATCAAGCGCACGCTGGTCCGCTCGCTCGAGGAGACCGACGGCAACCGCCGGCGCGCGGCCGACCTGCTTGGCGTGTCGCGCTCGACGCTGTACCGGATGCTCGCGCGCTACGGGCTGGCGGAAAACCCGCCTCGCCGCCCGATCGACGGTCTTCATCAAGGCCGCCACTACCCGGCCTGATAGCCGGACCCGAATCCCTGCGAGCGCGCCGTGCGGCGTTCCTCGCGTGGTTTTTTTGCGCGCGCCCGTTTTGATATTCTGACAATTGAATTTCCCCGATGACGGCTGCCGATCAGATCTGGCCCGAGGCGCTGCGAACGCTCGAGAGGGGCAGGCCCTTCGTGCTCGCAACGGTTATCAACGTGCGCGGTTCGACGCCCCGCGAAGTCGGCGCCAAGATGATCGTGCGCGAGGACGGCCAGTTCGGCACGATCGGCGGCGGATGCGGCGAGGCGGAAATTTTCGGCAAGGCCCGCGTGATGCTCGGTGAGGGCACGGGCGCGCGCCTGGCCGAGGTGGATCTCACCGGCGACTTCGACCAGAAGGAAATCGGCACCTGCGGCGGAATCATGGATGTGCTCCTCGCCGTCTGGTCGCCGGGATCGGATCTCGAACTTGCGCGCGCGCTGGCCGATGCCGCAGCGCGCAATCGCGCCGCGGCGCTGCTCACGCTGGTCGATCCGGGCGTGAAATCGACCGCCTCAATCGGTGCGCACACGCTCGTCGATGCCGGCCGCGCCGAGGGATCCTCCCAGGCGCCCGTAGAGCTGAACAGGCGCGCAATGCTGCAGATCGCGGCGCGCACCGCCGACGGCGTCCCCGCGCTGCTCGAAATCAGCGAAAACGGCGGCGTCGATCCGGTAACCCAAATCGAATCCACCGGCGCGATGCGGCTCTTTCTCGATCCGGTCTCCGGCGCGCAACGGCTCGTGATCGTCGGCGCCGGCCATATCGCGCAGCCGTTGGCGCGGCTCGGCTCGATACTTGGATTCCACGTGACGGTCATCGACGATCGCGCTGCCTTCGCCAACCGCGATCGCTTTCCCACCGCCGATGCGATCGTGGTCAAGCCGTTTGGTGCGGCAATCGCCGAGCTCAACCTCGATGAACACTGCTATCTGGTTTGCGTAACCCGCGGCCATTCCTTCGATGAAGAAGTCGTGCGCGAGGCGCTTGCGCGCTCGCGCGGCGCGTTCATCGGGATGATCGGTTCGCGCCGCCGCGCCAGGGTGACGCTCGATCGGATTGGCGAGGCGGGCATCGCGCCCGAGCGCCTCGATGCGGTCCATTCTCCGATCGGACTGGATATCGGCGCCGAGACGCCCGAGGAGATCGCCATCGCGATCATCGCTGAGATAATCCGCGAGCGGCGCACCGCAACGCGCGATCGGTTCAACCTCGGCACGAAGCTCGGCCGCCTGAAAGCCAGTTCCTAGCCTCTTCAGTCGGAGGATGGATTCGACCCATCCGGCCTGTGGTGGCGAACGTTTTGCGAATCGAAGGAATTTTGCTCGCCGCCGGTGAATCGCGCCGGATGGGGTTTCCCAAGCCGCTCCTCAAGCTTAACGGCGATACCTTTGTCGCGCGCGCCGCGGCGGCGATGTTGGAGGTCGCCGACCGCCTCGTGATAGTCATCGGGGCCCATGCGGACCGGGTCCGCGCCGCAGTGCCCACGCACCCCCGGATCGTCGTGGTCGAGAATCCCCAGTGGCGTTTCGGCCAGCTCTCGTCGCTCAAGGCGGGGCTGACTGCGATCTCGCCCGACTGCGAGGCGGCGATCGTCCATCTAATCGACCATCCCACCGTGATGGGTTCGAGTTTTCGCGCGCTGGCTGAGGAGTACGGCAGGCTCGGCAAGCCGATTTTAATCGCGCGTTATCGAGGCCGGCGGGGACATCCGGTGATTTTCTCCCGCACATTATTTCCGGAACTGGCCGCCGCGCCCGAGGAGCAGGGAGCCCGGGTCGTCGTGAATGCGGACCCGTCGCGAGTCGCCTACCTCGATTTGGACGACCCGGGAATCGTCCTCGACCTCGACACTCCGGAGGACCTGGAGCGCGCGGGCCTACCTGGGCCACCCTCAAGCACGTGACGCCCGGTCTTGCCGAAACAAGTGCGGGGGCGCAATCGTATTGGGGGAGGGGGTAGGCGCACGAAGTGCCTGTAACCGCCTCGCGGCTCTGGCGTATTAACGTTTGGTAATGTTAGGCCTTGCCGCAGGCAGGATAACCAGTCGGAGATTGGCGGTCAGACCTGACGAGGAACTGGTAGCGGCAGCCCTT
>Ga0187769_10001320_pt1 | contig 14092 bp, 11 predicted proteins | sample 0116_SJ02_MP02_1_FD_133140 | JGI IMG/M metagenome (GOLD analysis project Ga0187769, IMG submission 133140) | Tropical peat soil microbial communities from peatlands in Department of Meta, Colombia - 0116_SJ02_MP02_10_MG | ecosystem: Environmental > Terrestrial > Soil > Wetlands > Peat | place... | reverse complement strand
GACGGTCTACCGGACAGATCAGCATGGAACGATTCTAGTAACGACGAATGGGCAGACGGTGGACGTGGGAACGGCGCGATAGCGGCGGTCTCAAATATTAGCTTTATTTGATAAGTGATGGACTTACGCGATCGACGCGCAGCCCGTACATTGGATAAAACACGTTAAACTGAGGATTTGGTTAAAACATTATCGAAACAATGAAAAATGCCAAGAACTTTATTGTCTTAACCTCTTTCTGCAACTCAGCGATATCATTTTTAAAGTCTGAACCTTCACTCTTTATGTTCTTTATAGCCTGGAGTTCACGTTGTTTGATCCGCCTACGAATGGTTACTTTAGCGACCTTTAGGAGTGTGCAACTTCATCTAGTATGCAAGCTTGTTCAAATTACGAAGGAATCTGTTCATCGACCCAGAAATTTTTCTGTTTTTGTTAATTTCCTTTAATAAAGCTCCTGATTGGACAATGTGTTCGTATCTAGTTAGTTAATTTTGAAAAAAGCTCGTCACAGCATAGTTTTAACAGTAGGTTTTATATTGTTGGTGAGCTATATAGATTGGAGCTAAAATGGAACGATTGCTTCCTCACCCATACGCATTTTTGTCAGGATGGGCTGTTGCTTTTGTGATAGTTCAACTGCTGGTTACATATGGCCCACGTTGCCACCTTTCGTAGGTCAATTTGAAAGAAAAGAGGTAAGTTTCAGTCTTTTGTTTTAAAAGAGTTGTTCTGCAATCCCAGATAAAAAATGCCCTTTTCGCAGGCGGTATTTTGTGGTTATATCTATGACCCAACTGTTTAGTTATAATAGAAGAATCGAATGTCGCAATACAGTTAATTTCATGTGAATTAAATTCGTTCTAGATGTTCAACTTTCTGTTTTAATCATGTCTCACTTTTTGTTATAATAAATCAAACATTCACGATATAGATCTGTCGAAATGTACAATATCCATGATTGTCGCAGATCAGAGCCTAAAATAGAAAGATTTATTTCGTAAAATAACAATTTTGCGAAATGTGAAGAATATTACCGACTACCTGGAAAAATCGCAGGTCGATAAGATCCTCGGCGTAGCACGTACGTGCAATTGCCGAGATTATCTGATGATTCGAATATTATGGCGAGCGGGGCTTAGGGTGAGTGAGCTTGTGAACATTAGGTCTCGTGACATAGAAGCAAACAACCAGGTTATTAATATCATAAAGGCGAAGCGAGGAAAGCAGCGTCGAATTGTCCTTGATGGTGAGACTATTAACATGCTTTCCGAGTATGTTTTGCAGCTAAAACTCCTAGAGGATCAACCTATTTTTGACATTACAACGCGTCAAGTGGAAAATATTGTAAAGAAATACGGTAATGTAGTCAATTTAAACGTTCATCCTCACATGTTTCGACACAGTTATGCTATCCATCTAGTGCGAAGCGGAATGGATTTGCGACGGGTGCAATTATTGCTTGGCCATAGTAGTCTGAATGTCACACAGATATACCTCCAATTTAATGATAATGACATTCGAGAAGTTTACGACGCTGTAAAGTTTTAAGTAGCCGTAATTTGATCTCTTAAGTTATAAATTTGGACAGACCCAAGAAATACTTTTTTTCTTGTATTTGTGCATTCCTGCTCTTTCTGCTTTAGAGTTTAAACTACATTAACAATGTTTAATCATTTTGCAATTAGGATATGAGTCAGACAAGAAAATGTTAAAACAAGATAAATCATAAATCTTACTTGAAAAATGTTAAGGTAACTAATTTTTTATTGATGATATCTAAAAAAATAATTTAAAAATTTTGTTAGATACCTAATACAAATTACATCCATCTCAATAAGTTGCTCGCTACACTAAATTGAGTGTGAGTTACAATCGAAAATTTAATCCAAATCTTAATAAAAGTCATGTACATGTCGTAAAAAGGTTTTTGCAAATTTAATGTGCAATTCTAGCTGTAAAAGCGATTTAGTGCGCATACATTTAAATGTAACAACGTTACTGTTGTTCTAGGTGATTGAATGTCAGACAGACTTGAAGCTGTGAGGCTGAATGCAGCGCTTCAAAACTTGTGGATAAAAAGAGTGATAGCATTTATAGTTGATTCAATAATCATTGGGATTATATTTGTAATAGTTAGCATCATATTCGCAGTGTTACTGCTTCCCGTTCGCCTCGTCACGATGGATATTTTTACTGGATTGTCAGCTAGTGCATCGACGGTATTGAGCCCCGTAATAGTATATGGATATTATACTTTTTTTGAAGGATCATACAACGCTACTATAGGTAAGATGTTTATCGGGCTACGAGTCATGCCATTACGCGGAGGCAGAATGAGTTACAAAAAAGCATTTGTTCGAAATCTAACAAAACCTTGGAATTGGATAATTGCTGTACTATTTCTACTAGACCTCCTTGTGGGTTTTGCAACAGAAGGAGATCCACGTGAACGGTTCATGGATACTATCGCTGGAACTGTTGTGGTAACACCAGCGTAGCAATGTGCCACCACGACAAATCAAATGTACGTAGACAGTCTACCAAGTAAATCAATAGACAAAAACACAATCCTTTGAAAATAATTAAACAATTAGATCTAATTAATAGCTTCGAATACCGTCAATGATAAAATCGGTTGCTTTTTCACAATAATAATGTGTATGGCATTGATAAAAAAAATTTAAAGCGAAAATTCTCGATAGAGGAGAATCTGGAATTGAACTCCGACAAACATAAGAATCTGAGGTGATATGTTTACTGAAGACCGTTTATGATTGAGTTATGGTTTTATTATACTTTAATCGCGATGTCCCTTATTGGATCTCTTACACTCGTAGACAAGATGCTTGTCAACAATTTTATACGAGACCCTATCGCTTTTACTATGCTTGTAGCACTCAGTGCTTTAATACCATTCGTCGGTCTCGTTTACTTTCCACTTAAACCAATCGCGATGAGCACCGCTCTTTTGTGTATTGTTGCCGGATTCATTCATACGTCTTACGTTTATCCATATTATCGGTCACTTGTATTTGAAGAGGTGTCGCGGGTAGTGCCATTATGGCAGCTTACTCCGATATTCGTCTTAATCTTTGCCCGCGTGTTTCTTGGTGAAATCCTTTCTGCAACGGACTACGTCGCCTTTATTTTGATCGTCATCGGGGCCTTACTTTTTTCAATTAAGCGTGAACAAAAGTTCTCTCTCTCAAGCGCTCTCTATCTTATGCTTATTTCATCTATTTTAGTGGCAATTTTTACCGTTTTGGCAAAGCATGCGTTTACCATTGAAGATGTGTTCTCTGCATTCCTTTACATACAAATTGGTATAATCCTATCCTTTGTTAGCTTGTTTGCAAAAAAAGACTTTAGGCAGAGGTTTCTCCACACATTTACCTCAATTCCGCGATTTATCTGTTCTATAGCGATCTTAGACGTCACTGTTGGATATTTGTCTTTTGCTGCTTATAGCCTCGCCATTTCCTTGGGATCGGTATCTTTAGTATCAGTTGTTTATGCACTTCAGCCGGTCTATGTATTAGTTGCTGCGACAATTGTAGGGATCAAATACAAATCGCTTATACAAGAAAGAGTAACGACTTGGAGTTTTATGCAAAAATTATTTGCTGTCGTGCTGATTTTTATGGGAATATATATTGTGAATTTCCCTGAACTTTTTTAAAAATTCAAACGAAAAAAGGGCAATTTGCAATTGTTTTAGGCAAACCATTGTTTGGAAAACAGTTAAGAATAAGGACCGAAATGAAAATTAAAGTATTATTACAGAAGAGGAGCTTTTATTGCGGTTGACTATGGAAACGAGAAAAAAAATGAAAATGGTAACTTATTTTATATGTAATTTTTTCTAAGGCTTTAATAGACTTCTAGTTTGATGCACTTTTACCAATGTTCTTAAAGATATTTGAGCTTAGTCGAGACACCATTTCTTTTATTCCGCGTTAAAATTATCTTAACATCATGTGTTAGAACAGAATGTCAACTAATATATTCTGGGTGTTTTTTCATTGTAGTATAACTATCTAGGACTGCGTGAACTTAAGGTAATGCAGCAACTGCCACCGCTCCTACCAATGCTATTCCTCCTAAGAGTAGCAAGCTCATGGCTACTGATACCAATGCTTCTTTCATTATACGTTTCCCCCGTTAGAACGTTGATAAATATTTCTAGAGTTTTATGCCCTTCGTTTTGTAATATCTTATAGCAAGGTTCTATCAAACTTTTGGCAGTAAGTTGACTTGATAGAAGTTACTCTTATTGTAGTTTGCACACGTAAAGTTATTTGTAACAAAAATATTTTGAATCGATTTTTCGCAACGTTCGATTAAAATGCTTAACAATGTTACGGAGTTCCCTATTGCTTTTGGTAGCGACTATAAGCAACACCATATAAATTGTAAGTTTTTAAAATAAGTTAACTAAACCGTCAAATATATCCTTTATATGTCCTGGAAAGATCTCCCCAGAAATTGTAAAGATTAATAAAAGCATTTGAGTTCTCAAGCATTTACGAGAACTCAACTTCTTTGTTGCTTATTCTTCTTGGGCTAGGGCCAGTTGCAAAATTTGATAATTTTCAGGGTAAAAGATTGCGTGCGCCTCTGCCTTAAGTTCGCTCATCTTTTGCTCCATCGCTTGAATTAATTCTGTATGATCTTGATGGCACATCGGTGCACTGCATACAGGGCACTTAAAGTCGGTATCACTTGCTATTTCGAATAGGTAGCTCCCACAATTATTCTCACAGGCATAATAAACGTTGTTTCGCTCTTCCTTGAGTCTAATTTGAAGTTTGTCAATGAGCTTCTTAGCATCATTAGCGAGTCGATCCTGGATATCCCGCAAATTTACATGCCATCGGTAGGTTATCCACCCTGTAGTCTTGTCGCGTTTCTCTACGTAATAAGCGAGGCGGTGGTCGTTTAAGGTAGATAGCGTCCTCCTTACTAAATTCAAATCAGAACCAGTCTCTATTGCGATTTCTTGATCTGTCAACTCATCAGTGGAAAGGTGCTCAATCATTTGAACGCCCAATTCACCAACAAGATTTGTTAAGTAGGCTTCTATAGCTTTGTTTTTTATCACTGTATATATATACGTCGTCTAAAGGCTTATAGTTATTGTTGTCATGAAATGGCCGTATTTTGCCAAAATTTCAATTTTTAAAGCGTTATATTATTTTTCACTTGTGCTACAGATTAATCACTTCAGCTGGTTTTGTAACCAACAAATTCATATATTTAACTATTTTTATAAAAGTGAGAGTTAAAATTTACAAAAGACTTATATTAGTACAATTTTAATTAAATATTAATATATAAAAATTCAAAGCAATAAATCATATTTTAAATAGGTTATTTAGAATTATAATAAATGAATTAATGTTTATAAAATTATTATGTTATAAAATGTTCAATTGATTATAACATATCAAACTGAAAATTGTAAAATTTTAAAATTAAACATTAATACTTGTATAATATCATCATAAAAGTGAGAGTTTAATTTATAGCAAATTTACAGAGAGATTTTTTGTAATTAAGCGTTGAATATATTTAATGCGTCGATTATCACAAAAGATTCGATCAGCTGCATACAAACTGAATTTTAAACGAGAAGCCCGATTGCCACTTTTCTGCTTTAAACTTGCTCGAAAACAACAACGCCCTTGTCTGGCCGCTGATGTCCGAGTCCTTGCGTTTTTCGTAGTTGAAACTCGGGTAGTTAAGATTAAAGGGACAACTTTTTAAAGGTTTACCGCACGCATGCTATGAAAAGCGAAAACTGCGATATTAGTGAGGTACGTCTAAGGTTCTATGAGGAGGTGAAAAACCTTAGACTGTACCTCGACGTTAATCAGAATCGTTTATTATTTATTTTCTGCCCTTTTATTAACGCTTTAAAAAGTATGCTAACCACGTTACCTACATACTAGAGACGTATCGTATTATCTTCATAATCATTGACAGACGTAGCTACAAAAAAGTAGCACAAAGAACGAGTCCCAACATTGCAGGTACATAGACGTGAACATTACTTTGACCCCGTCGCTTTTTTCCATATAAAACAGGTTCAATGACGTTTTAATCAATTATTTTTTGAAACTGTAAAAAAAATAAAGCAGAATAAGGTATAACCGTGAAGTTCTATAAAAGTAAACTGATTCTTTCAGGAAAAAGTGCTTTTGCAAAAAAAGCAAACCTCTCACAAAATCACAGAATACTGCCAAAATTCATCTCTTAGTTAGAGTTTTCCTGGTTTTTCGGATAACAAGAAAAAAAGAGGATGAGTTCATTATATTGTTTCACATTTCTCCAACAGCGATCAGTTGAGCAAAAGGTTGCTTGGTGCGTTTTAAGATTGATGACATAATATAGGATAGATAAAAAGCAATATAACTAAAAGAATTCATTAATAGATAGCACGGGCGAGCGTATGAATACTTGGATAGCTATAAATTCTCCCTATCGAGTTGTCATTTTGTCCACATTACCAGGTGAGCGTTGCTATAGCTGGAGCCCATCTCGGAGCTGCGGGTGCGTCGCCGCATCTATAGACTGCCATTACTCCGGTAAGACCTGTAGGTGGTAGATTCTTTCCAATTATATGGGTATACAATCCTCCTTGGGTTACCACCTCTCCATTCCAATGTGTAGACCAGACTCTACCACCATCCCGATAGTAGATATAGACCGATTCGCCATTAATTCCACAACCGGGCCTGCTGTTATTTTTGTCCCAGGCAGAGAACTCACCGGTGACTGTATATGGATCATTCCACTTTCCCGATCCTTTAAAAGAAACAGTAAGGACGTCGGGCTTAGTACAATTCCTTACTGAGCACCGTGCACCATCACTAAACATACGATCGGCGCCGTCCACATTCATTTCAACCTTATGGTTATCGTTTACAACGCGTGCGCTAACAACTCCAAGTACAGATAATATCACAAAAACTACGAGCAATAATGATAACAGTTGTTTCTTCATGCCACATTACCATCCTGTAAAGAATCAACGATTCTTATTGAGCGCTGCTTGTCAGCAAGTGCGTTTCAAACTTAAGTAATAGTACATACGATGATATAAAGATAATTTTGTTGATTAGCATTAAACCAACTTCTTGTTATATATTCTGCATGTAAAGTAGTTTTAGAATGGTGTACAATTAGCAACGGACGAGCGATCACGATAACGTGTTAATTTGGTTCATTTTAACCATGGGTATCTTTTTTCTCAAGTATTCTCCTGTGTGATTCTTGGATTATTTGCACGTATAATTTTAAGAATAGGACAAATTGTTAAAATCAAACGCTTAATATCACGAATATAAAAAAATAAGATTTATATCAGGTGCAACAATTATTGGGCTCCAGCAACCTCAATGCGACTTACGTCTATTTAGAGTTCAATAACCAAGATTCGCGAGAAGTGTTGGATAAAATCGAGTTTGAGTTTTTTAACCCGACTAATGTTGTGTTTTACGGTTTAATATAAAAAATGATATAGTATTGTGAATTAATTTTAAAGAGAGGCGTTTTTAGTCGTTTAGACAATCAAACAAAAGAATGTTTAACTGTTTTTAATAAATTGGTTTAGGTTTTCGTAATCTTAAGTTCTGAGTTGAACTACCAAAATATTTAAAGGAATAGCGCGCATTATTGTTTGCTTGAAAAATCATCAGCTAAGACTGATGGATCAAGAAAAAGGAGGTGAGAAGGACAATGTTATGTTGCCCGAGTGCATTAATTTGCCATTTATGTTGTTGCATACAAGATCAAGTTTTGTATATGATATGGCGGCACCTATCTCCGTGTTATTAACATTTGTTATCACGACTTGATGCCAAGTGTTGGGTACTCTGTTCCCGTAGTTATGCCTTTTGAAAGTGGCAGTATCTAATTGCTGCCCGTGATCAACTCATTCTGAATGGGGATGAGAAAGTGTCGCTTGAATTGATGAGCACTGTGGCTAGCTAACCAACATTTCAAGCGGCGAATTATTTTTTACACCAAGTCGGATGTTATTATGTATCGTTTTAGTGCGATAAGTAAAGAGCTCACTCATTGCCCCGTACTAACCTAAGTAGAAACCGCTATACCTATTGACCTAATAATTCGATAAAATAATAGAAATTTGGTGGATATTTAAGTAAGAAATATCAACGCGGACAAAGAGTAAAACTCTAGAGGGTCCTTCTCTTACGGATTATTGGCTCGTACCGTTCTCTAATTGCATCTGATCCTAAAATAATACATTAGTTAACTAGCAGATGGAGTTACCTGTAACTTGCCCCTCATACTTATATTATTTTAAAAAATTAAAAATTGATAGTAGTGTCTCTAAACTACTATTAACATGATGGGTGTTAGCAATTCTAGAAAGGAAAAAGTTGTTTCTAATTGAGGTTTATATCTCAGACTCAACTGTGTAAACGAGAAATGTATCGCACAATTATCGGAATTTTATTGTTTTTGATAATTTTAAACAAGATATCTGCTTGTTAAAACCGCAAGTAAATCTTGACCTCTTTCTTAAAAATTCAAACTTTGAGTCTGCATCGTATCCCGTTGTTATTGATGGACTTATATCAAGTTCTTATTTGAGCAAAATGATGTTCCCCATCCCTCGTCTTCTTCTTTCAATAAGACCTTTGCTTTCCAACACATATAATACTCTACTGACGTTTGACTTCGAGAGTCCAGTCTTTTCAACTAGTTCACTTTGAGCAATAATCCCTTCCTCAATTATTGCCGTATAGATCTTCTGTTCATCTTCTTTCAACGTCTTCGCTATTGATTCCCAGCGCTTTTTCCGTTCCTCTAACAATGCAGTACCCGCAGAGGGAGCTTGCGGTGCTGAATCAAAGAAAAGCAAGTACATCCCACTAATGCTTACAAGACTAGCAGCGATTATCATCATAAGCGTATCAGTATATGTAAAAAGCCCCGGAACCTGATTCACAATAGTCGTTTCATTTTCAACAAATATTTGTACAGGTGTGGGATTCAGCAGTTTTATACCTAGCACAATGACTGATGCAACAAAGACCACTGCCATAAATACTGTTTTTTTGCGCATGGTAGGCCATTTCATTTTCGTGCTTGCCTTGAAATAAAAGATATTGTACCTTCATTAGATTATCTGCTTTGATCATATCAATAACAGATTCGGGCTTATGTCAAAATCTTTCTTTCTCCTCATATCTATTGTGATGATATAATGATTTCCTTTAATCAAACGCGCCTTAAAATGTTGTATTGAGGTACTTTCAGTTATGTTTTAGATAACTCTTTCCGGTATGATGCTAACTTAGTTGCTCTCCTTTATCCATAGTTTTCAGGAGTATCCATCTCTTGCGGTGATGCCAAGCAACGTGTTCTTTAACGGTCGTATTTTGCACAATAATTTTCACTACTTTAGCACTTATGTTTTTTTCGATATTCAAACAACAGAAGTATCTCCCCACATCCAAAAGCACTTTTTAAAATGCTGAAACTCTCACTTTGGTTGCGTCAACTGATAGCACTAGCAGCAGAGTTTCCCGTTTTTATGTACCTGCTGGCCATACGCTTCCCATGTTGGTCATGGTGTAATTGCATAATCATTTACTACAAACATAAAAGAAGCAATTAAATCCTATGGAGTTTTTGTATCAGAATATAAACGTGTAACTTGGACGATGCTGCAAGTCTCATATATATTAATGAACTTTCCTTTTTCATCTCTTCTCTTTGGTATTCTTATGATAGTGATAGTGGTATATAGCTATTAAACGTAAGTTAACGTTTTTTTACTGCCGACACATCTATTATTTTTAGTCACTTGTGTTCCACTTATGCTACTTTTTTATTCCTTTGATCTTGTTGATTTCACAACTAATAAATAAAAATATACTTGGCATTTGAATAAAACCATTGAAAATATCATATAAAGTGTCTAAGTATGGTATAACATCAGACCTGTTACGCAGAATCAAATTATCAAAAAAATTGAAACGATTTTAAACGTAATAAAACGGAGTTCATAAACTTGAATTATATGGGCCTTGTAAGAAGTGAGTACATTGCGGCACTCGCATTAGTAGTCATCACATTTATTATATTATACTTAACATTGCTTTTTATAAGACGCGAGAAAGAACATACAGAGACCCTCTATACTGGCCTAGGCATGATATTTGGAGCAGTGGTAGGTATTCCAATAGGCGATATTTGTGGTTTAGAGTTATCTTTGGGAATGGTTCTTGGTGCACTAATTGGAGCCATAATTGGCAGATTATTCGACAGACACGTTAACAAGTCCTCAGTGTGACATTAAATAGATATTACGTTATTCTGAGTGTCTACTTGAAATAGTGAATAAATTGCGAAATGCAATAAACGCAAACTATAGCAGATTGACTGCTGTTGTTCAAAATGTTCAATGTGGGTCGTCATAGAATATTTGATTTTTTAAAGAATATTCACTAAACCTCTCATTGATCGTAGATACCAGAATATTAATGAATTTTGACATAGATGTTTGACATTAGATTCTTTATGTGCCCAATTCATAAAGCCGGTTCTTCTTGTTATTCATTAGAATAAATAAAATGAGCGCTTTTGTTTAAAATATTAAAAACAACAGCATATCGGTCTCTACTTCAGAGCCCATTTGAATGACAGAATTGAGATTTAGTTGAACTGACCCAACTCGGTCAGCATTCATATAAAAGTGTCCCCCAAGAGCAACTGCTTGTTCTAATCTGAGTATTAGTTTCCTGTCAAATGGTAAATCTCCTAGTAATGGAAGACGTTATTCCTAGCTGCAAATTCGATGTCACTGCGCAACTTAATTTTTTTGAATCGTAAATATAAACTGCTCTATGAGAATTTTCCCGCTTAAAACGCACTAGTCACATAACGTGTCTTGTCCAAATAATGCACTGTTGATACGTTGTTCAACTAACCACCATGTTTGGTAACTCCTCGGCAGTTCACTATCGCCACAGAATGTGCACTGATTCCTACTATACTAAAGTTACTAAGCTTATAATCGGCGATAGTAGCGGGAAAGCTGCTTCCAGTGCCAGACTAAGGGACTGGACTACTGTTATTAACATTTGTAGACCTGCGACAGGCATCTCTGTTCACCCCCCTTTTTGTAGATTATCCAACGTGTATGTGAAGCAAGTTGTTGCCTACATCTTTGCATACACTATACGCGTATAAATTAAAAATGGTAGTAATACTACTTTAATCTGCCCGGTTCCCTTCTTATGTGCGTTTTTCTTCCATTGGGTATGTTTTCTTCCATTGGAGCTACATAATTTTTCAACGTAACAACCTAACAAAATTAACTTGACACGATATTGAGACAATGTTAATAGGATAATTCGTTTATGCTCATGTCAAGACATCATTAAGATGAGCTAAACACAATAACACAAACTTGTGTAACCAGTCTGCGTCGACAAATTCAAAAAGTGAAACCGGGCCTTAAAAACATCAAAAAAATAAGGAGCTATATATACCCCGCTATTAAAGCAAAAGCGCCAGCCCTCATATATTTCTAATAAGCTTGACCTCTCAAAGGAAATACTTTAACAATCATAATGGTGTTATCTTTTCATAAACTTTTACTTTAAAAATAAAAAAGCTAAATGTAGTTGTTACTACTCCTTTTATGGGCGCCTCGGCTAATATTCCAAAAAATGGCCGTTCCCACGTTTTAGCGCTGACTCAATTCGCTAAAGTGTGAATCAAGAGATCAAGCTGATCTTGCATACTTACAAAAAGCTGTGACAACGACTTTGCCTTGTCCTGATATCCTGGCATTAACTGTAATAATGATTTTCTTTCATCATTATTTAAAAATTGCTGAGGAATCATATTGATTTTGTCTGGCAAACTCTGTAAATACGTAATCATATTGCTCATCGTTTTTATCAAAACATTTGCTGCATTCAAGAACAGAGTTGATGAATCTTTAAGCTTTGTTATGGCTACAGATATTTCAGTTTCATCTTCTTTTTTGTCGTAAGCTGCCTCTAATTCTTTTAAGTCGTTTTCGATTCCCGTAAAGCACTTCATCAAATGGCCAAGAAGTCTTTTTAACTTTTCTATGCTTAATCCAACACCCGATTCAAAATCACGTTTGACAAATGGTTGCACGAATGATGGCTGTTTTTCCATGGACTGCTTGAACTCATCTACGCCCTGTGAGAGTTCTTTGACTCCTTGTTCAATTTGTTGACAATTCATAATGATATAGTCAATAGTTTCTTTTGAATACATAACTCAACCCAAATTTCCATTGGTTTTCTTTTCTTCTCATTCGACATACGTAAACAACTTGATGTTTGCTAGCTCTTGCTAAAAACTCTTAGGATTACCTTAATTAACAATTGATAAAATTTTAAACCTTTAAATTTGTAGATGTGTATTTTTCTCAACAGCGTCAATATTACGTTTTAATTTTTAATGTTATTCAAATTTACAATTCTTGTCGTAGAAAAAGAAATTCCTATTGTGATTAACCGGAAAATGGATTCTGGCTAACTATATACAAAAATTTCTGTCACGCAAAACTATAGATAAATTTTTATATACAGAATAGTATATTATAATTAGGATTCACCTCCTTACTATTAGAGAGAGCAGGAGATCCGCCACTTGACTTCAACTATTTTTGTCACTAGGGGATCTCCACCCTCAATAGTGTTTTACAAACTTTCTAAAGTTCATTCGTTGTCCTTTTTACCCAAACTATTTGCATGATACCAATTTGAAAGCGCCAATACGACAGCCATGAATTGACATGTCATGCAATTATCGCGGTTTATCCGAATCTGTGGGTTACGGTCGCCCGCGCATTGTACATACTAAAATGCAACTACTTGTAAAAGTATCGGTCTCAATTTGCAGTCTTCTTGGCTTATTTCTCTCCAATCGTAAAATGATCGCAAAAAGTTTCTCACTAATTCATCCTTAGATTTTAGTATTATTTTTTTGTTTTAAATAACATTTTTCCTTCATTAGCTTGTGGGGGGGCTGGAGGAAAGCCAATACTATATCTATTTTTATTTTTCCTCCCTCAATAGCCTGAGTTTGACTTACTATTGTGTACTTATAGAGAGAAGATTCTTCACGTAGGAGGTCCTTAAAATAAGTGGTGACCGTATCTATGAAGTTGTCCGAAACAATGATTTGACTTTGTTCAGTCATAAATGATCGACAGTAAGAAAGTGCACAATTTCTCCTCATCAAATTTATGAGCGTAAATAGAAAAATTAATAATCCGCCACCAGAAGTGCAGCAGACTGCTATAAATGACCAAGGCAATGCTGCCCCATTAGGTCTCTTCGAATTTCTTACTGAACTGGGAAAAGCTCTTACATCAGCTGGTGTCTCAGTGGTGGCTATAACTTCAATTTTAGAGCGAATTGCGACTGCCTACGGAGTGCAATCGGAAATACTACTGTCCCCTACCTTTTTGATAATAAAACTTGGATCACATGAATCTGCTCCTATCACCGTTTCTGTAGCTAATCAATCACAAGTGCTGCTACCTTTGAATCAAGTTTCAGAACTTTATACCTTAATTAATCAAGCAGAAAGCACGATCATATCTCCCGCTGACGGCACTAAGAGAATCAAACAAATTCTTTCCCAGAAACATCGTTTTGGATCCTTTGGGATATTTTTCGGCTATATTTTATTTGCGATAGGGCTCGGATTGCTGTTATATCCCACGCCTCAGCAGCTAGTGGTGTCAGCACTATTTGGAGGAGTCGTGGGATTACTGCTCATTTTAAGCCAAAGTAGACCAAGATTTTCACTAATTCTGCCTGTATTTGCTGCATTTCTCGTGTCTGCTTTATTATCCATTGGCATAAAGCAGGGCCTGGTAACAGGCTCATTCATTTTGGTCATTCCGGCGCTTGCATATTTTCTGCCCGGTGCTACTTTGACAACTGGAATGTTTGAACTTGCTACCGGCAATATGGTCTCGGGTGCAAGTAGGACTATTTATGGGGTGGCAATTCTGTTTCTTCTGCTTTTCGGAATTGTAATAGGAAATCAGCTTGTG
>Ga0187769_10001319_pt1 | contig 14096 bp, 13 predicted proteins | sample 0116_SJ02_MP02_1_FD_133140 | JGI IMG/M metagenome (GOLD analysis project Ga0187769, IMG submission 133140) | Tropical peat soil microbial communities from peatlands in Department of Meta, Colombia - 0116_SJ02_MP02_10_MG | ecosystem: Environmental > Terrestrial > Soil > Wetlands > Peat | place... | reverse complement strand
GGCGGTCGAGACCTGGGCGTTCGCCGCGCTGGCGCCGAGGGCGCAGGCGAGCGCGGCCACAATAAGAGAGGCGGAACGAATCATCGCCGTCGGCTTTTTGCTGAATTTGCGCAATACGTCATTTCCACCATAGTCCGTCCTACGTCCAAATTGTGACCGGCCGCCTTAATCGTCATGGGTCGCATTCGCCAAGGCCGCCGTCGCCGCCCCGATCTTTCCTGCCGGCGCGCCGCCGGTCATTGTGCCGGCTCGAGTTGCGGACGCTTGCGGGCGGCGCGCCACTCCTCGAAGCGCTGCACTAGCACGAAAAGCGACGGCACAAACAGGACCGCAAGGCCGGTCGAGGCGATCATGCCGCTGAACACGGTGATGCCGATCGACTTGCGGGCGCTCGCGCCGGCGCCGCTGGCGACGACGAGCGGCGCGACGCCGAGGATGAAGGCGAACGAGGTCATGACGATCGGCCGGAACCGCGCGCGCGCCGCCTCGACCGCCGCCTCGACGGTCGACCTGCCGCGCAGGCGGGCTTCGCGGGCAAACTCGACGATCAGGATCGCGTTCTTGGCGGAGAGCGCGATCAACAGGATAATGCCGATCTGGGTATAGAGATTGTTGTCGATGCGCAGCAATGTCAGCACCAGAACCGGGCCAACCAGCGCAAGCGGCACCGAGAAGATGACCGCGAGCGGCGCGTACCAGCTTTCATATTGGCCGGCGAGCACCAGATAGGCGAGCAGCAGCGCCATCGCGAACACGAAATACATCTGTCCGCTGACGACCTTCTCCTGATAGGACATCGCGGTCCACTCGGTGCCGGTTCCGCGCGGCAGCGTGCGCGCGGCGATCTCGTCCATCAGTCGCAGCGCCTCGCCGGAAGAGAAGCCCGCGGCCGGCGCGCCGAGCACCGTCGAGGACGGATAAAGATTGTAGAGGGTGATCAGCGGGGTGCCGACGTCGGAGACCAGTTCGATGAGCGTCCCCAGCGGAATCATCTGGCCCTGCTGGTTGCGCACCGTGAGGTTCTCGATATCGCGTGGCCGCAGCCGGAACGGCGCGTCGGCCTGCGTATAGACCTGAAACACACGGCCGAAGATGGTGAACTGCTGGACATAGGTCGAGCCGAGATAGGTGGCGAGCGTCGCGAACGCCTGATCGACCGAGACATGCAGCGTCTGCGCCTTGACCCGGTCGACGATGATGCGCAATTGCGGCGCCACGGCCCGGAAGGTGCTCGCCACCCGCTGCAGCGCGGTCTGCGATTGCGCGTTGGTGACGATGGCGTTGGTGATGCTCTGCAGCTTGGCGAAATCGGTGCTGCCGTCGCGCAGCTCGACCTGCATGGTGAAGCCGCCGGCATTGCCGATGCCTTGAATCGGCGGCGGCGGCACCACGATGACGCGCGCGTCGACGGCGGAAAGCTCCTGGGTGATGCGGCCGTAAAGCGTACGCAGGTCGGGACGCACGCTCCACTCCTTGAGCACGATGTAGCTCGCGCCGGCATTGGCGAGCACCGCGTTGTTGTCGAGCGCGGAGACGCCGGCGATGGTGACGACGTGCTCGACGGCGGGATCGGCGCGGGCGATCGTCGCGACCTCTTCCAGCGCCTTCTGGGTGCGTGCCAGCGACGCGCCGTCCGGAAGCTGGACGACGGCGAGCAGATAGCCCTGATCCTCGATCGGCAGGAAGCCGGTCGGCACCCGGACGAGCCCCCAGACCGCAACGGCAATGATGACGGCGGCGATAATCGTCATCAGGCCGGCGCGCGCCACCATGCGCTGGATGAGGCCGCCATAGCCGCGTTCGAGGCGGGCGTAGAGCGCGTTGAAGGCGCGATAGAAGGCGTTGCGCTGATCGAACGGGACCGGCGGGCGCAGCCACATGGCCGACTGCGTCGGCTTGAGCGTCACCGCGTTGATGGCGGAAAGAAGCGCGGTCGCCGCGATCACCAGGGCGAACTGCGCGTAGATGCGCCCGGTCAGGCCGGGCAGGAACGCCGCCGGCAGAAATACCGACATCAGCACCAGCGTAATGCCGACGATCGGGCCCCATAGGATATCCATGGCGCGGATCGCGGCGTCATGGCCGCTCATGCCCTGCTCGACATTGTGCGCGGCGCCCTCCACCACCACGATGGCGTCGTCGACGACGATGCCGATCGCCAGCACGATCGCAAACAGCGTCGAGAAATTCACGCTGAAACCGAGCGCCCACATCGCGGCGAACGCGCCGATGATCGTCACCGGCACGGTCGTCGCCGGCACCAGCATGGCGCGCCAGTCCTGCAGGAAGACGAGGATGACGATCAGCACCAGGACCGCGGCGGCAAGGAGCGTCTTGTAGACCTCGCGGATCGCGGCGTTGACGAACACCGTTGTATCGAACGGCGTCGAATAGACGAGCCCCTGCGGGAACTGGCGCGACAGCTCCGCCATCTTCGCCTCGACCGCGCCCTCGACCTGCAGCGCGTTGGCGCCCGGCGTTTGAAAGATGCCGATGCCGGCAGCCGGCTTGCCGTCGACGTTAAAGATCTGACTGTAGGTCTGCGCGCCGAGCTCGGCCCGACCGATGTCGCGCACGCGCGTGACCTCGCCGGTGGGTCCGGTCTTCACGATCACATCCTCGAACTCGGCGACGTCGGCGAGCCGGCCGTGCACCTCGATGGTGTACTGGAAATCAATGCCGGGCGGCGTCGGCGGCGTGCCGACCTGCCCGGCGGTCACCTCGAGGCTCTGCTGCTGCAGCGCCGTCACGACGTCGCCGGCGTTGAGGCTGCGCGCCTTGAGCTTTTCAGGATCGAGCCAGATCCGCATCGAATATTGGCCGGCGCCGAATATGGTGACGTTGCCAACGCCGCGCAGCCGCGACAGCTCGTCCTTGAGATTGATCGTGGCGTAGTTGGCGAGATAGAGGCTGTCGTAGCGGCCGTCCGGCGAACCCAGCGTCACGAACAGGAGAATCGCGGTCGCGCGCTTCTGCACCGTCACGCCCTGTGCCTGCACCGGTTGCGGCAGGCTCGACAGCGCGGCGGCGACGCGGTTCTGCACCAGGATCTGCGCGGTATCGAGATTGGTGCCGATGGCGAAGGTCACGGTGAGCGCGTAGCTCCCGTCGCTGGCGCTGGTCGACTGCATGTACAGCATGTTTTCGACGCCGTTGACCTGCTGCTCGATCGGCAGCGCCACGGTGTCCATCAAGGTACGGGCGCTGGCGCCGGGATAGCGCGTGGTCACCTGCACGGTCGGCGGCACCACGTCGGGATATTGCGATATCGGCAGGTCGTAGAGCGCGACCGCGCCGATCAGGATCATCAGGATGGCGAGCACATTCGCCAGGACTGGACGCTCGATGAAGAATTTGGAGATCATCGTGCCAGGGACTCTTCGTCTTATCGGCGCCGACGCTCAAGCATTGCCCGCCCCTAGTTCGTCGCCGCGGCGGTCGCCGTCACCGGCTCGACCTTCTGCCCCGGGATCGCGCGCATGATGCCGCCGACGATGACCCGATCGTCCTTGGCGAGGCCGTTGTCGATGACGCGCAATTCGCCGATGACCTGGCCCGGCTCGACCCGGCGCTGCTCGACCACGTCGTCGTGGTTGACCACCAGCAGGTAGCGCCCGCCCTGGTCGCTGCCGAGCGCGACATTAGGCACCAGCAGGCTGGGCTGGTGCTCGTAGGCGATGCGCACGCGGACGAAATAGCCGGGCAGCAGAGTGCGATTGGTGTTTGGCAGCGTCGCCCGCGCGGCGAGCGTGCCGGTCGACGGATCGACGGTCGGCGCCACATAGTCGAGCTTGCCCTGGTGCGGATAGCCGTCCTCGGTCTGCAGGCCGACCTCGACCGTGGTGCCCATGAGATCGGCGGTGGTGCGGCCGGTGCGGGCGAGATTGGCACGGGCTTGCAGCACGTCGCGTTCGCTCGCGGTGAAATTCACGTAGATCGGATCGATCTGGACGATGGTGGCGAGCACCGTCGCCGAGTTCGCGCCGACAAGCTGACCGAGCGAGACCTGCCGCGCCGTCACCACGCCGTCGAACGGCGCGGTCACGCTGGTATAGCCGAGATTGATCTCCGCCTGTTGGGTGTTGGATTGCGCCTGCTGCAGATTGGCCTGCGCGCTGTCGCGCGTCGCCTGCGCCTGATCGAGCACCGATTGCGAGGCAAACTGCTTGCCGGCGAGATCCGATTGGCGCTTGTATTCGGCTTCGGCTTGCTTAAGCGTCGCTGCGGCGCCTTCTTGCGCCGCCTGTGCGGCGGCGAGCTTGAGCCGATAAGGTTCCGGCTCGATGGTGAAGAGCGGCGCACCCTTCTTGACGGCATCGCCGTCCCTGTAGCTGATCTCCTGGACAAAGCCCTGGACGCGGGCGACGAGGTCGACCGAGTTGACAGCGGCGGCGTTGCCGGTCGCGTGGAAGTAGCGCGTGACCTCCTGCTCGACGGGCGCCGCCACGGTGACCTTCGGCGGCGGCGGCGCCGCGTAGCGATTGCTCTCGCCGCAGGCGGCGAGCGCCATCGCCGCGGCGAAGATGAGAGCGGTGCGGGTCAACGCGACAATGCGCATGGCCGATTGCCCCTGCCCAATTTTAAAGCGACGCCGGGCGGCGACAAAGCGTTCAACACGTGGCCGCGTCGCCACGATCCGATTTTACCACTGCTTTGGCAAGATGAGGCCTCGGACCGCTGCCGGGCGTCCGGCCGTGACGACGAGAGCCGCGATCGATGCTCACTGTCGTGCGGCTGCCTCGCGGTAACGGAGCGAAAAATTCAATCCGCGCGCTGAGCCGTTTTTCGCCGCTGGAAAAAGCCAAGAAGACTTTACGGGTAACCACCGTGGAGAAACGGACCGTATGGGTAAGGGCCGTAAGGGGTGGCAGGAATCATATCGCCACCGACCCACCTATTTGCCGGGCCGCCGAGGCCCCAGCCGCCGCGGCTCGAGCCGCCATAGCCCCAAAAATTGGGATTCGACCAAGGATCAATCCGGTGGTGGTATGACCTGTATTGATGCGCCGCCGCGTCGCCAACGGTCGCGAACGTCGTCCCCGAGATTGCTAGAGCTGCGACAAGTGCAGCGAAGACCTTGTTCATAGAAATGCCTCGCAAGATTCCGCCGGAGCGACGTGAGCTGAGAACTCGGAGCATGATCTCTCAAGAAGAAATCATGTCCGGCGATGCAATCCTCCGACGATGCCGCGGCTCATGCTAAGGCTAGATCCTTAAATTTTCTCCACCATTGGCTCGACGCCCCCGCTGTTGAGCCCAGATCTTAGGCGGCGCGCACGAGGCAGCGCATCAGGCTGAGGAGGTCGCCGATCGGGGCGACCGCGACCTTGTTACCGCTCGCGCGGACCTTATCAAATAAGCCGATGCGGCGAGGCGTGACAGCCTCATTGGCGCCAGCTCAGTGGTGTGAGGTGCCGCCCTTGCGCTTTTGGTGGTGGTGGTGCTGGTGGTGGCGCTGGCGTGACATTTGCCTTGCGGTCTCGGCGTCAGATCGCGCGTGATGGATGCGGTCTGACATAAGGCGCGCGAGTTGCAGCATCGAAGCGGTCGGCGCTGCATCCCTCGTCGCAGTTCCTCCAGCCGACATGGCTTGCGCAGCTTCGCATGAGATCACAGCAACACCGCCCGCGATGGCAAGGGCAGCGAACATCATGCGCATGTTTGCCTCCCCGTCTGGCCTCGAACATCGACGCGCGTCTTGGTCGGTCGTGGCGGCACCAGTCGCCGCAGCTTAGCACTTTGGACGGCCACACACGCGCAGGACCACGCAATGTCCTGCGATCCGGCGATCAAATCTTTGCGGAGGCACCGCTACGATTGGCAGCGGATCAGATATCAGAACCGCCGACTAGGCGGTGCTTCGCGGCCACGCCAAGGCATTCGCTGCAATGAAGACGCGCTTGCGCTCTCAAGAGCTCTGATTGAGCACGGTCACGGCGCGGCGGTTCTGCGACCAGCAGGAGATGTCGTTGCACACCGCGACCGGCCGCTCCTTGCCGTAGGAGATGGTGTGCATGCGCTGGCCCGACACGCCGCGGGAGACCAGATACTCGCGCACAGTCTGGGCGCGGCGGGCGCCGAGCGCGATGTTGTATTCGCGCGTGCCGCGCTCGTCGGCATGGCCTTCGATGGTGAAGGCGTAGCGGTTGTACAGATTGAGCCACTGCGACTGCTTGTCGAGCGTCGCCCGCGCCTGCTGTGTCAGCTCCGAGGAATCGGTTTCGAAGAACACGCGGTCGCCCACATTGACGACGAAATCCTGCTGGCTGCCGGGCGTGGCTGCGCCGCCGACAAGCCCGGTCTGCTCGGCCTGCTCCTTGGCGCAGCCTGCGATCGCGAGCGCGGCGACGACGAACACAGCGAATTTGGCGGCGCGGCTGATGCTCACCATGTTCATTCCGGTGCCTCCATTGTTGCGTCGTGACCGGATATGGTTGGTCCCTGGCAAAGCGGTCTAGCAGCGCCTTCGTTAAGCGAAGGTTTGTCAACCTTGATGGGGCATTGCAAAAAAGCTCCCAACCCGCCCGACCCCGCGAAAGCTCCGGTAATGGTTAGTAGGGGGTGAATACGGCAATGGTGTGGGCCGCCGCAACGCCCCGCTGCCGCCACACAATGGTCGCGACAACAGCCGCGGTCACGACAACAGCGGCGACCAGGCCGGATCGGAGGCGAAACTCGGCGTCGGCACCCGCAATTCATTGCGGCCGCCGGTGTCGATGGTGAACAGCGACGGGCCGGCATTGCCGCCCGGATCGCGGAAAAACATGATCATCCGTCCGTTCGGGGCGAAGGTCGGCCCTTCATTGTGGAACCCCTCGGTGAGGATGCGCTCGCCGGAACCGTCCGGCTTCATCACGCCGATGGCGAATTTGCCGCCGGCCTGGCGGGTGAAGGCGATGTAGTCGCCGCGCGGCGACCACACCGGCGTCGAGTAGCTGCCGTCGCCGAAGCTGATGCGCTGCGCCGAGCCGCCGGCGCCCGGCATGACGTAGATCTGCGGATGCCCGCCGCGATCGGACTCAAAGCAAATCTGCGCGCCGTCGGGCGAATAGGACGGCGCGGTGTCGATCGCCGGCGTGTTGGTCAGCCGCGTCATCGCCTTGGAGCGCAGATCCATGACGAAGATGTTGGAGTTCGAGCCCTCCTCGAGGCTCATGATGACGCGCTGCCCGTCAGGCGAGAACCGCGGCGAGAAGCTCATGCCGGGGAAATTGCCGACGATCTCGCGCTGGCCGGTTTCGATGTTGAGGAGATAGACGCGCGGATCGCCCTGGCCGTAGGCCATGTAGGTGATCTCCTGCGTCGAGGGCGAGAAGCGCGGCGTCAGCACCAGCTCGTCGCCGCGGGTGAGATAGCGGACATTGGCGCCGTCCTGGTCCATGATGGCGAGGCGCTTGATGCGGCGCTCCGCCGGCCCGGTCTCATCGACGAAGACGACGCGGCTGTCGAAATAGCCCTTCTCGCCGGTGAGCCGCTCGTAGACCTCGTCGGAAATGATGTGGGCGATGCGGCGCCAATTGTCCGGCGAGGTGGAATATTCGCGGCCGGTCACCTGCTGGCCGGCGACGACGTCCCAGAGCCGGAACGCGGCCTTGAGCCGGCCGTCGCTCTGCCGCGTGATCCGCCCGGTGACGAGCGCCTGGGCGTTGATCGAACGCCAATCGGGAAAGCGCGGCGTCTCATCGACATTGACGACCTTCTCGACATAGCTTGCCGGATCGATCGGCGCGAACAGGCCGCAGCGGCGCAGATTCGAGGCGATGATTTGCGTGACGCCGTGCGCGGTGTCGGCGTCGCCCGGAGTGCCGCCGGCGAAATCCGGGAGCGCGATCGGCAGCGGCTGCACATTCGCCTGATTGATGTCGAGGGTGACCGCGGCGGCCCGGCGCGGCGCGATCACAACGCCGGCGAGCGCCGCGCCGCCGAGCGCCACGACACGGCGCCGGCTCAATGGGAAAGCATGCACGTTGATCTCTCTTGGTATCGAAGACATCGCAAGGCGCCGGCGATCAGCCGCCGAAAACCTCGCGCGGATTGAAGTTGATGTCCAATTCCTTCCACAGGTCGTAGGTGGTCTGCGACAGCATGTCGTAAGGCTGCGCTTGGAGCACCGCGCGCACCGCGCTGTCGCGCGTCGCCTCGAACAACGGCCCATCGCCCCTGGTCAATACTTCCGGCTGGCCGATCAGACGATGGTCGCGCGCAAGCTTCAGATGCAGGGTGATGACATATTGATCCGGATTGGCGCTGACCGCTGGCGGCGGATTCCACACCGAGATCAGCTTGGCGCGCAGCGCATCGAGCTCGCTCTGCGAAAGTTGCGCGGCGTGGCCGGTCGGGGCGCCGAGCGCCACGGTGCCGTTGAGCGTGGCCGCGGTCGCGACTTGGCGCTGCGGCTCGCGCTTGTCGAGCAACGCCGCGACCTGGTCGGCGTCGAATTTGGGCGACGGCTTCTTCGGCTCGTCGCGGTCCTTCTTGAGTTGCTCGGCGATCTGGTCGGGCTTGAACTCCGCCCATTTGGGTTTCGGCGGCTTCTTCGCCTCTTCTTTCTTGGGCTGCTCGGCGGGTTGATCGGGCTTGGACTCGGCCTGCTTCGGTTTCTCGGTCTTCTCGACCGGCTTCGGCTCGGGCTTGGCCTGCGCGTCGGTGGTGATTTCCGGCTTGTCGGCGACCTTGGGAGCGAGCTGCTTTGCCGGCTTCGGGTCGCCGGTCTTGTCGGCAAGCGGCTTTGCCTCCTCGACCGCCTTTGGCGCGTTCTTGACGCCGGCGGTGACGCTCGAGACGTTGGTTTCGGACACCACGTTCACCGCGACGAAGTCGGGCGTGTCGGCCGAGCGCGGCCGCGTCCAGGTAAACGTGACCAGACCGAGCGTGATCAGGACGACGTGGACGACGGTCGATATGGTCCAGTCGACGCGCAAATCAGCGATGCTCCCGCTCCGGCAGGACGGCAATGTCGGTGCCGAAGCCGGCGTCCTTGAGCTGGCCCAGCACGTGCATGATATCCGAATAGCAGACGTCCTTGTCGCCCATGAGGCGGATATTCGGGCTCACCGGCGCTGGGCTCGACTCCTTGATCCGCTTGACCATTTCTTCGAGGTTATTGAGGTCAACCGGGGTGCCGTCCTGCTCCTGCGCGGGCGTCAGCGACAACGCGAATTGGCTCGAGCACGCGCCGCCGGTCTTCTTGACGGTGACGCCGATCTGCAGCGCCATGTCCTTGGCGCTGTCGCCGCTCTTGGCCTCGGGCAGATCGATCGGGATCAGATTGACCATCAGCGGCGCCGACACCATGAAGACGATGAGCAGCACCAGCATGACGTCGACGAACGGCGTCACGTTGATCTCGCTCATCACCGCGCGCCGGCGGGGTCTGTGCCTGCCGCCGGAGGCCGCGCCGACCACGCTCGCCGCCATGTCCGTCCCCTCAACCGCGCTCGTCGATCTGCCGCGACAGGATCGCTATGAACTCGTCGGCGAAGCCTTCGAGGCGCTGCGCGTGCCGGTTCACCTCGGTGATGAATTTATTGTAGAAAATCGTCGCCGGGATGGCGGCAACAAGGCCGATTGCGGTGGCAAACAACGCTTCCGCGATGCCGGGCGCGACCACCGCGAGCGAGGTGTTCTTCGACGCTGCGATCGACTGGAAGCTGGTCATGATGCCGCACACGGTGCCGAACAGGCCGATGAAGGGGCCGGCCGACCCGACGGTCGCCAGCACCAGGAGCCGGCTCTCCATGTGCTCGACTTCCCGCGCGATGGCGACGTCCATTACCTTCTCGATGCGCATCTGCAAACCGCCGAGCGTGCGGGCGTGACCCTCGAAGCTTCGCTTCCATTCGCGCATGGCGGCGACAAACAAGGCGCCGGTCGAATGGCCGGGCTTGGCGGCAAGCGATTTGTAGAGGTCCTCGAGCGACTGGCCGGACCAGAACGCCTGCTCGAAACGGTCGGCGGCTTTGCGGATGCGCGAGAACAACAGCGTCTTGTCGATGGCGATCGCCCACACCCAGACCGAGCAGGCCGTCAGCCCGAGGATCACCGCCTTGACCAGCCAGTGCGCTTCCCAGAACAGGTCGAACAGCGGCAGGTTCATCCGCGCGTCCTTTTCGGCGCTCCGACCGGACTTGATGACCGCAGCGGCGCGCCGGTGCCGGGACGATAAGGGCGACGGTGCGGCCGCCGCGTCGGCGCGCCGACCAGACCCGAAATTTCGCGAGGACCCGAGCCGGACCCGCCCCGGCAGGACCGAAATCATCGCGAAACTTGTCCAAACTAGGGCGCTACCCCGATCGTTCCCAGCTAACGAAGCCTGCCTATCCTTAACGCGCCGTTAAAGGACCCAGCCCGGGGGTGCGGCGGCCGGGCCGGCGGCAAAGCGTCCCTTACAAAAGCGCGGGCCGCCCAACCTTGCGAGGAGTTGGACGGCCCTTGGAAGCCACCGAACTTGAGTGCGACAGATCAGCCCTGTGGCTGCGCCGGGGGAGCTTCGCCCTGGGGGCGATTGCGCCGATCGGCCATGAACTGGTCGAACTCGGCCCGGTCCTTGGCAAAGCGCAGCCGCTCCAGAAACTCCTTGAATTCGCGTTGTTCTTCTTCGAGGCGCCGCAGCGTTTCGGTGCGGTAGTCATCGAAAGCGCGGTTGCCGCTCGAGGGCGGAGTGCCCCACCACGGGCCGGCACCGCGTTCCTCCATCCTGGAGCGCATGCGGTCCATCTTCTCCTGCATCCGCTCCATCTTCGATTGCCAGCGGCCCATGCGATTCTGCCACTTGCCGTCGTCGTGATGATGCCAGCATCCCATTCTTCCGCTCCCTATAGAGAAGGCGAGCACGGCGAGCCCGATCGGCCACCACGCCATGAAGCCGAGGATCGCGAACGCGATCCAGGCCGGCCTTCCGAGTTCATCGAGCTTGTCAACGAGGACCATGACGGGACCTCCAAGGTGTGAATGTAAATAACATTTACATCCGGCCTTCCCGCTGTCAAGGCCCTCTCGATTTCGTGACCAAGGCTGCGGTGCGCCGTTCCCGCCAGTTAGGAATTCCGCGGAGCTTCGCCAGGCCCCCCATTCGCCTTCGCTTCGGCGACGCCAAGGCCACGCAGATAGACCAGCACCTCGGCCTCGAGAAGCTCTTGCGGCGACATCGGCAGCGGCCGCCGCGCCGCATCGCCGCGCCCGAACAGCGAGGCGATGCCGTGCGACATCGCCCAGATATGCAGCGCGACCATCAGGGCCGGAGGCCGATTCGGCGCCGGCGTTGCGGCGCAAAGTTTCTCGGCGGCCGCGCGCAGCACGGCAAAGGCGCGATCGCTCGCCTCGCGCAGTTCCGGGCTAATGGCAGGCGGAACTCCCGCCTCGAACATCGCCGAGTAATAAGCCGGCTCGGCGCGGGCGAATTCAAGATAGGCCTTGCCCAACCGGTCGAGCGCAGTGAAGACGTCGGGGCGGCCATCGTCCCAGGCGCGCGCCAGCGCGGCCTCGAATTGATTGAAGCCGCGCAACGCAACGCTCGCCAGAAGCTCGTCGCGATCGCGGAAATGGCGATAGGGCGCCGCCGGACTAACGCCTGCCCAGCGCGCCGCCTCGGCAAAGGTAAAGCCGGCCGGTCCCTTCTGCGCAATCAGCTCGAGCGCGGCGCGAACCAGCGCCTCTTTCAGATTGCCGTGGTGATAGCCGCGCGGGCTTTCCCTGTCGTCTTTCGACCAGCTCATGTAAATAGCTTTTACATTAAGCCGCGGCCGCCGTCGATGGAGCTTAAAAAGCGTCGTTTAAAAAGCGTGGCTTAGGCCGGCCGGCGGTCCGCCGCCGCCCAGGGCAAGCGGTCAAAGAGGAGCGGCTCGCCATATTGGGCGCCTTCAATCGAAAGGAGGCGCAGCTTGGTGCGAACCCCGCCCGGCGCGGAAAATCCGCCCATTTTGCCGCCGGCCGCGAGCACCCGGTGACAGGGCACGATGATCGGCGTCGGATTTCGCCCGAGCGCCTCGGCGACATCGCGCGCCAGGCTGCGGTCGCCGAGCCGTTCGGCGATTTCGCCATAGGATAATGTGGCGCCGGGGCGGATGCCGCGCGCGACCTCGTAGACGCGGCGATGGAAGTCGGGGACGCCCTCGCTGTCGATCGCGATATGGCCAAGTTCGCGCACTTCGCCGCGCAGCAAGGCGGCAATGTCGTCGATGGCGCGTTGCACCGGAGGCAGCGGCTCGCTCTCGCGCGCCGCGGCAAAGCGCCGAAGCAACAGGCTGCGCGTCGCGCGCTCGGTCTTGCCCGGAAGCTGCACGGCAACAATGCCGCGCCCGCTCCAGACGATGCCGCAGCGGCCGATCGCGGTGTCAAACAGGGCAAAGGCCATCTCGCTCATATTGACCAATATAATGTGCGCACGCGCCCGACGGCGACCCGAAATCTGCAACGACCGCCGCCCGGAGGCTAGAGCATGATCCGGAAAAAGCCTGCCCCCGGACGTGATCCGGGGGTGGCTGCCGGTTTTCCGAAAAAGATCATGCTCCATCAAACACCTGGAGCGAAAATCGATTTCAATCTGAAGCGATTTCGCTCTAGGGCTGCGCCGCTAGCCGGTCGGCCTCCATGGCGACGCGCAGCGGCTTCGGGATCGGCCGCGCCTTCCCGCCACTGACGCAAGCGACGCGCACGCGCGCCTCGGTCAAGAGCTCGCCGGCGCGCAGCACCCGCTGGCGCAGGATGATCGAGGCGCCCTTCACCTCGATTGGCTCGGTCACGATCTCGAGCACGTCGTCCATGCGCGCGGGCTTGAGGAAATCGATCGCCATTGAGCGCACGACAAAGGCAAAGCCCGGTGCTTCGCGATCGGCCGCCTCGAACAAAGCGCGGTGCTCGGCGCCGAGAAGCCGCAGATAGTTGGTGCGGCCGCGCTCCATGTAGCGCAGGAAATTGGCGTGATAGACGACGCCGGTGAAATCGGTGTCTTCGTAATAAACGCGCACGATAAGGACGTGGCGCCCGTCGCGGATTTCGCCGTCGAGCGGAACCGAAATCATCGCCACGGCACTTTCTGTTCAATCGCGTGCTCCCAGTTCCTGCCGTCGAAGGGCTGCGGCCGCAGCGCGGCAAGATCGACGCCGTCGAGGCAGCGCACATTGACGTCGATCTTGTCGGGATCGGAGCGCGGCACGTAGAACGGATGGATGCCGCAGGTGGTACAGAAGGTGTGCCGCGCGGTGCCGGTATTGAAGCGGTAGGTGGTCAGCGCCTCGGCGCCGCTTAAGAGCTCGAACTGCGCCGGCTCAACGATCAGGTGCAGAAAGCCCTTCTTGGTGCAGATCGAGCAATTGCACTCGGTCACGCCATCGAGGCTCGCGGTGACGCGAAAGCGCACCCGGCCGCAATGACAGCCGCCGTCATAGGTTTCGGTCATTGCCTCAGTCATCCTCTCCCGACGCGAACAGCCCGAACTGGGCCGGGTCGCGGGCGGGCTCGGCGAGGCCGAGATGGCGGAAGGCGTGACCGGTGATCAGGCGGCCGCGCGGGGTGCGTTGCAGGAAGCCGCACTGGATCAGATAAGGCTCGATGATGTCCTCGATGGCGTCGCGTGGCTCGGAAAGCGCGGCGGCGAGCGTTTCGACGCCGACCGGGCCGCCGCCATAGTTGACCGCGATGGTGGTGAGATAGCGGCGGTCCATGGCGTCGAGCCCGGCGGCATCGACCTCGAGCGCGGCGAGCGCCTGATCGGCGAGCGCGCGGTCGATCGCGGCGCTGCCGGCGACGGCGGCGAAGTCGCGCAGCCGGCGCAAGAGCCGGCCGGCGATGCGCGGGGTGCCGCGGGCGCGGCGCGCGATCTCGTTGGCGCCATCGGCGGTGACGCCGATGCCGAGGACGCGCGCGCCGCGATTGACGATGGTCTCGAGGTCGGCCTCGGAATAGAAATTGAGCCGCACCGGAATGCCGAAGCGGTCGCGCAGCGGATTGGTCAGGAGTCCGGCGCGGGTGGTGGCGCCGATGAGCGTGAACTTGACGAGGTCGAGCTTGACCGAGCGCGCCGCCGGCCCAGCGCCGATGATGAGGTCGAGCTGAAAATCCTCCATCGCCGGATAAAGGATCTCCTCGACCGCCGGGTT
>Ga0187769_10001318_pt1 | contig 14097 bp, 8 predicted proteins | sample 0116_SJ02_MP02_1_FD_133140 | JGI IMG/M metagenome (GOLD analysis project Ga0187769, IMG submission 133140) | Tropical peat soil microbial communities from peatlands in Department of Meta, Colombia - 0116_SJ02_MP02_10_MG | ecosystem: Environmental > Terrestrial > Soil > Wetlands > Peat | place... | reverse complement strand
GGCGAAGAAGTGTCGCTTTGGGATGTCGAAACCGATGCGCTTGTCGGCACCATGAAAGTGACCGAGAAATACACAATCGACAAGGCGCACGAGTGCAAACAAGTGTTCAAGACGACCGACCCCAAGCATCCCGGCGTACAGAAGGTCATGGAGCAAGCCGCAGTGAATCTCGCCGGGCCCGTGAAGGCAGTTTCCGAGTCTTTCTTCCCCGAGGACTTCAAAGGCATTTACCAGCGTCCTGCCGATTCGCGCAAGCTGTTCGCCGAGCGCGGCTGGAACACGGTTGCTGCCCTCCAATTGCGCAATCCGATGCACAACTCGCATGCCTATCTTGCCTGGATTGCGATCGAAGTCTGCGACGGCGTGTATGTGCACCAGTTGCTGGGCAAGCTGAAGCCGGGCGACATCCCAGCCGATGTCCGGGTCAAGGCCATTGACGCTCTGGTCAACAAATATTTCCGCAAAGAGCGCGTGATCCAGGGCGGTTATCCCATGGAGATGCGCTATGCCGGGCCGCGCGAGGCGCTGCTCCACGCCGTGTTCCGCCAAAACTACGGCTGTTCGCATCTGATCGTCGGCCGAGACCACGCCGGCGTCGGCGACTACTACGGCCCCTTCGACTCGCAGAAGATCTTCTCCGAAGTGCCTACCGGCTCGCTCGTCACCCAGCCCCTCGCTATGGACTGGACCTTCTACTGCTACGAGTGCGGCACCATGGCTTCGATGAAGACCTGCCCGCACGAAAGCAAGGCGGTGATTGATGACGATGGTAACTACAAAGGCGGGGCCCGGTTGCTGCTTTCCGGCACTATGCTCCGTAAACTGATGAGCGAGGGCAAGCCGGTTCCGTCCGAGTTCTCGAGGCCGGAAGTGATCGCAATTTTGAAGCAGTACTACGACACGCTGGAACAGAAGGTGGAAGTAAAGCTGCATGGCGCGGCCACCGGCGTGACCAAGCAGAAGTAAAAGGCGAGAAGCCCTGGGGCGGGCCGCGCCGTTAGTCGAACCGAGGTTTCACGATGTCAGTCATCACCATCTCCAGGGAGAAAGGTCGCGACGCTTAGCCAGATCAGGGAAGTCAACCGTGTGGCGTGTCCGGCGTCACTTCTCTGCATCTTGATGAACTGGCGCATCCGGCCGGGTGTGACGATTGCCTCCCGGCTCAGAGGGTTAACCAGAGAACAAGGAGGTACTCTGACATGCGCAAACTAGCCTCAAAACTGAGTTGCTTGTTCGCGCTCATGCTTGTGCCCGCACAACTGCTTGCGGCAAGCGAGCCTTCTGACGCCGTCGTCCTTGTAACCGATACGCGCAAGTTACACGGTTGGGAAGCTTGGTGGGGCAATTTATACAACGAAAGTCACTTTTTGTTCGCCGTCGTAACTGTCATTGTGATTCCGTTGTGTGGCGTGACCCTTGGTTTGCTGGCTGACCTGGTGATGTCCCGCTTAGGCATTGATCTGAGATATCGGACGCTGGCGGAACACTAGCGGCCGCCGTTCTCGTTTTTGGCTGGTGGCGGCGCTCTTGTTCTTCATTCGCGCGAGATTTCCCACAGGTGTCCGCGAACAACGGTCGCACCAGTCGGCGGAGTAAGAGCTTGTTCATGCGTTATCGGTAAGTCCGCGTGTAACGCGGAGGCAAGTATGGATTGGCTGCATTTGATTATGCCCATCGCCGGGGTCCCGATGTATTGGCCCGGCCTCGTCATCTTGGGGTTTGGCGTGGGCATCATTGGCGGGTTTTTCGGCATGGGTGGAGCTTGGATGGTCACGCCCGGCCTGAACATTCTCGGTTTCCCGATGGCCTTTGCCATCGGCACGGACGTGACACACATGGCGGGAAAGTCGCTCGTCTCCACCATGCGCCATGCCAAATTCGGAAATGTGGACTATAAGCTTGGACTCACCATGGTCATCGGTACGATTGGCGGCTTCGAAATTGGCGCCCAGATGATCATGTGGCTGGAGCGACTCGGCGTGGTTGACGTGTATGTGCGCTGGGCCTATGTGGTCCTGCTGACGTTCATCGCCTGGATGGTTTTCTCCGATGTCGCAAAACGAAGGCGAAAAGAGCGAGCTGCTTTGGCGAAGGGCCAGAAGCTGGACTCCATGGCCACCGGACATGAGTGGCACAAGGCGCTCCAGAAACTCAAGATCCCGCCGGTCGTCCACTTCGGCCGGTCGGGCATCACCTGTTCCATCTGGCTGCCGATCGGGGTCAGCTTCTTCACCGGATGGCTGGCCGGAATTCTGGGCATTGGCGGAGGCTTGATCCGCATGCCAGCATTGATCTACCTGATTGGCTGCCCCACGCATGTGGCCGTCGGAACCGACCTTTTCGAAGTTGCTATCTCCGGTCTCTACGGCGCGGCCACTTACAGTTACAAGGGCCGCGTAGAAATTGTCGCCGCACTCATCATGCTCGTGGGCGCTGCTATCGGCGCTCAGATCGGCACGGTCGCCACGAAATACGTCAAGGGCTATGGCATCCGGATCTTCTTTGGCTTGGCGGTCGTCGGTTGCGAACTTTCCGTCATCCTGAAGATCTTGTCGGCAACCTTCGCTAGCGTTAAGCCGATCACCGACCCGACCGCGACGGTTCTGATTCTTGGCGTAGTCTCGGCAATTTCGCTTTATATCTTGATCGCCTTCATTAGAGGCGTTCGCGAGGAGCGGGCGCATCGTGCTGGGAAGACCGGCCTGGTACGCGCCTGACCTCAGAGGAGCCTTTGATGCTATTCCATAGGCAATCATGGATGGTATTCATAGCCGCAGCCGCCCTGCTGAGCGCCGCATGTGGAAATTACGGTAAAGTCGAGCAGGGCAGGGCTGTCGCCTATGACAAGCAAGGCGGTGTCGTGACTCTGATTCTCGACTCTGCTCCCCAATCGGATCAGCCCAGATATGATGGGTTGCCCCCGGTGAAGGTCAAAGTACCGCAGGACCCGAACGCAATGGGCGCCCCGCCGGACGTGGGCAGGATGCTGTACAACGATTTCGATAAGCGCCAGATCGTGATCTTTGATCCGGAAGCGGTGGCGATCAAGACTGTTTCCTACACTGTCGTCGAGCGGTTCGGCAAGGTCACCAGGGATGATCCCCGCGTCGCCAAGGCGAAGCTCCCCCGCGTTGACCGGCAAAAGAAGACTGTGACGATCTACTCGCGGCGTTTTATGATCTTGCTTACTTTCGCCGTGCCGGATGAATATCTCGCCCTTCCCGACATTACGTGGAAGGCGGGCGACGAGATTCGCTATTACTACAAGGAACCGGGCCAGGCGCTTCGCATGATGAATGTGAGCAAGACCGACCTATCCAAGGCCGACAAGTAATGGTAGAGGGACCGCCGTCTCGCCCGTCCCACCAGAGCCGCAGCAAGCGTGGAGAGAAAGGTGTCGGGCCCGTCCCGTCTGGCGCCCAGTGGCCGGCTCGATTCCTCGTGCTATAGTGCCCCCAAGCCGATGCCGTGGTGGTGGTCAAAGAAAAAGCTCGTGGAGCCGGCAGGCGCTGCCGAAGACCGCATGCGCCGCCGCTATCAGCGTTTCCGCGAACTGCTTTCCCTGAACAATGAGTGTCTGGAAACCATGGCAGGTCTTCAGCAGGACCTGCGTTTTGTCTCGCCGCGCCGCGCCATCGTGGGCGACAGGATCGCCGCCCTCTACGAAAAATCGGAACAGACAGTCTCGACTCTGGAACGTCTGGGCGGATTCTCCTTCCCCAAGCTTCGCGAATCGCTTCACGAACAGCAGAACGAAATCGAACGCTACATCGCCGCCCAAGAGGAATTGGTACCTCTGCATTTTGCCCATTGGCTGACGGAGATTGATGCATCCTCCGTTGCCGCAGCCGGCGGCAAGGCTGCAGCCCTGGGTGAAATCCGGAACAGGCTTCATTTGCCGGTCCCTGACGGCTTTGTGCTCACGACTGAGGCGTATCGCCAATTCTGCGGCATACCGCTCTGGGAGAAGATTCGCGACGCAACCCACAATTTCGACCTCAACGACCTCAATGCTCTCGAGAAGGTGTCCGCTGACCTCACTGCCATGGTCTTGGCTTTGCCAGTCCCAAGCGCAATCGAAGTTGCCATCACCGAGCGGGCTCGAAGCCATTACGTGCCCGGCCGTGGATTTGCCGTGCGCTCCAGTGCGGTGGGCGAGGGCGGCGAGCGAACCTTTGCCGGCCAGTTCCTCAGCCTGCTCAATGTTCCTCTCGATCAGATCGTCGAAGCCTACAAGCAGGTGGTGGCAGGCGGCTTCAGTGTGCGCGCATTGTTCTATCGCCTTTCCGCGGGTCTGTCGGAAATCGAGACTCCGATTCCCGTGCTTTGCCTCCGTGTGATTCCCGCCCGCGCCTCGGGCATCATGTACACCCGCGATCCCGCCAATCCCAAGAGCGATGTTCTCTGGATCACGGCAACCCGAGGATTAGGCCTCGACATTGCCAGCAGCCGGATGCCCGCCGACCTGTTTGTCGTAAGTCGCAAACGCCCTCATCGCGTCGTTGAACAGAGCATCGTCGAGAAAACGGAAGAAATCGTGCTGCAGGAGGGCGGAGGAGTCACGCGCCGTCCGTTGGCGCCCGAGGATGCCGCAGCTCCCAGCTTGGCCGCCAGCGAACTGAAGATGCTGGCCAGTTGGGCAATCCAGATCGAAGAGCACTTCGAAGTGCCCCAAGATATCGAATGGGCGATGGATGAAACGGGAAAAATCTGGATTGTGCAATCGCGCGCCCTGGTGTTGGCGGATTCGGCTTCCAGCAAAAGTAAGGTGCGGGTTAAACAGGACCCGCTGTTGTCCGGTGGCCGCAGCGTTTATCCAGGACGGGTCTCTGGCACCGCGCACCTGGTTTTTGAACCGCGAGCATTGGGAACCACGCCAGAGGGCGCGATTCTGTTCCTTCACAAAGCCTCTCCGGAGATCGTCGGAGTCTTTCCTCGCATTGTCGGCCTGGTCGCGGAGTTAGGGAACCTCACAGGCCATGCCGCCGCTTTGTTGCGCGAGGCCAGGATTCCCGCCGTGTTCCAGATGACCGGCGCCTTTGATAAACTCCGCAACGGAGACTTGGTTAGCCTCGATGCCGTCCAACCTCGGGTCTACGCCGGAAGCCTCTGGTCTTCACGGGTGATCGAAAATGGCGGCGAACGCCCGTCTCAAGGCCGTGCAGACCCTATCAGCGAGCGCCTGCTCACCCTCCATCTGGTCGATCCGCAAGGGTCCAACTTTCGGCCGTCCGGCTGCAAGTCCGCTCACGATGTACTCCGCTTCTGCCATGAGAAGGCCATTGATACCATGTTCGAAGTCGGAGACAGCGCATTGGAAAGCGGTGCGGGATCCTCGTCACGCAAGCTTCGTACCACTGTGCCGGTCAATCTTCATGTCCTTGACCTCGGTGGAGGCTTGGCCTTGGCGAATCCTGCCGCCAGCGAGGTTACTCCGGAGGAAATTGTTTCTCGGCCCTTCCGGGCGCTGTGGCGCGGAATTACTCATCAGGAAGTCTCCTGGAGACGGGAGATGCCCGCTACTTTGGGCGACCTGGTGTCGGTCCTGGCCCCCTCCCTGAGTGTGGGTAGCGACGCAAGCCGGGCCCTGGGCGATATCAGTTATCTGCTGGTCGCGGACGAGTACATGAACCTCAACTCCCGCCTCGCTTACCATTTCAGCCTGGTGGATGCCTGTTTGAGCGACACTCCCAGCAATAACTATGTTTCGTTTCGCTTTGCCGGTGGCGGAGCCGTTTACTACCGGCGCAATCTTCGCGCCCGCTTCATCGAAGCCTGCCTCGCCCACTATGGTTTCCTGGTGGACCGGCGCGGAGACCTGGTGAATGCCTGGTTTAAGAAAGCGCCCGCGGCACAAACGGGAGCGAATCTCGATATCCTCGGACGACTAATAGCTTGCTCCAGTCAGCTCGATATGTACATGGCCAGCGATGCAGTGATGAAGTGGTATGTGGAGCAGTTTCTCGCCGGCAACTACTATTTCCGCGCTACTCAGGAAATCAATCAAGAGTGATCGAAGCGTTACGGCGAACGGGAGGCACCAACTTTCGCACCGCGCCAGCCCCCTCCTGGTTTGTCGCATTTTCAGCGATACTCCGCCGCGAAGCCATGTGCTGCGGTTTTCCTTCCATCACAGAGAGGTCTGACAGCGCGCACAGCATGGATGTATCTAAATCGGGACAAATTCTGTGTATCATATCCGCGATGGGCAAACGTGTGCACGAGCCGCGTGTTCCGACTTTCAGACGCGGTCGCCGTTCTTGGCGCCCAGAGCCGCATGATAGCGCCCCGTCCTGCGGAAGCCCAGAAGGAGGCCACTCTGTTACAAAAGACAGAATCCCAATGAACGAGGCGGACCCGCTTGTGAGTCAAACTCCTGCGGGATATCTTGGATCGCGTGCGTAAGACAGACTTGAAGCAAGAATGTCGAAGGAAGTTGTCCGTATTCGTAATGCCGCTGCAAGCGCACCCGGCTGGACTGTTACTTTCTGATAACTTGAGTGACCCAAGCTCCAACGCGCCTTCTGCGAACCGCTCTATTCACAAGCTCTGAGTGAAGTCACGGATTATGTTCACCCCATCCCCGCACCAACGCGCAGGGATGGCGCCGTTCGGCTAGTCGTCGTCCGGGTCGGTGGGCGGCGTCGTGTCGTTGATGGAGGCGAGAGCAGTCTTGGCGGATGGAATTTGTTGAATCTGTCTGGGCGTGTTGCTCAGGCTGTAGAAAGCGGCGAACGCGTTCGTGGCGCGCGCGTCGGCAAAACCCAGAGCGCCCAGCCCAAGCCCGAAATTGCGCTCGATGAAGCGAAGGACTGATCCGAAATCGTGGTTGAGGTTGTTGATATAGCCCACCGGAGTGTACGCCGAGACAAAGATCATCGGAACGCGGAAGCCCAATTGGTAGCCTCCCTCCGGTGAACTCAGAATCTGCGGCGGGGCATGGTCATACCAGCCGCCGAAATCGTCCCAGGTAATGACGATGGCGGTGTCCTGCCAGTAAGAGTAAGTCTGACCGTTGATCGTGTCCGTGCAGGTACTTTGGCCCACGGCGTTGACCAAGCTGGCCACCCAGTCTGGCCCTCCTTTGCTTCCGCCCGGGTGATCGGAGTTCGCGCCCGTAGGGATAACCCAGCTCACGTTCTGGAGGTTGCAACCGTTCTTGCCCGTGCCCAGCGCATCGCCCAGGAAATCCGAGGGATTCAGGTCGACATGGTTGGCCCACTCCATCCCAGTGCAGTTTTGATACGCTTGGTCGGGCACGCATATCGCCTCAAGCGCATTGGGAGCCGTCCAAATAGATCCGCCCTTGTCCGCTCCGCCACCGGTCGTGCTGTAGTACTTCCAGCCCAACCCGGCGCCGTCGAGCAGATCCGCCATCGTAGAGCGTCCCCCCTGGGACTGGGGTGGAATGCAGGTTGTCTTCCCAGCGGCATGGTTGATGGTGTAAGTCGTCTCCTTGCCGGCGGAGTTAATCAACTTAGTCGTTTCGCCGTCCTTGGCATAGCAGCCAGCCGGACCGCCAGTGAAATTCTCGGAGATGAAGGTGCCCGCCGCATCGCCCGACGCGCTGAGCGCCGACGTTCCACCAAAGATAAATTGGTGTGCCGGAAAACTCGGTCCCTGATTAGTTTGGAACATGTAGTTTGCCCATCCATACTGAGTCGCCAGCGTTAGATAGGAGTACAAGATTCCATTGGGGTGCTTGGAATCCGGCGTATTTAGAACGTAGGCGAACGCGCCGCGATTCGACTGAGTTGCGGCTGCGCCGTCCATTCGACACACGGGAGGCTGAACCTGGGTGTTCAGGTCGCACTCTGCAACCCAAGCTCCGTGCGAGTGGTTGGGATCGTAACCGTTCGCCAGGGCAACGCCAGTCGGCTGAGTATATCCCGAGGGCGAGGTCTTATCGAGCCAGTTAGAGGTCTGAATGTTGTATTGGGAGTTATTGGGGTTCGTGCTGCAGGGCTGCGTGGCGCACAATTCATAGAACAGATTGTCTGGGGTTCGGTTCTCCTGAAATATAACGACGATATGCTGAAACTGCTGGAGTTGGGCGTGGGCGGCGGCTGCCAGGCTGGAAACCAGCAGCAGAATCAAGAGCGTGTGCTTCATAGCGGTCCTCCTGGAAGGCAAGCTGTGGATCAGTGGCGCTCACGGCTAGACACACCGCGAGCTACCACAAGGGGAGTGGAGATAGTGTCCGTCTGCGGCCGCGCCTAGTCAACAGGTTTCTAGCCGCGGCCACGGGATTTTCATGTTTCCTTAACCCTCTGCCGAGCCCTATCCTTCTCGGGATACCCGCCGCCAAACCATGCAAAACTTTTCCTCTTTCTGTGAGGTCGTTCCGCCTGGCAGGGAAAGTCGTCGTGTGCTTGAGCACTTTCACCTTTGCTGTAGGGTGGATTTTGGGTGGCGCAGCGCTTCAGCGGCCCCCAGCAGGCCCGCTTTTGGCCTGCTGGGGCGGAGCGCTGCGGTCCAATGCCGACAATATCGCCGGCTTTAGCCGCTGAGGGACGACGACCGGATTCCTCAAAGCATTTGTTGAAACAAGATGTAAGTCATCAGCGGCGCTGAATTCGGCGGCGAAACGGATCCGCAAAGAAAGTCCGGCACGGTCCTCCATCGCGTGAACAACAGGGGAGAACAAGCGTTTCCGGCGCAGGGGGTCTTGGCCCGCTAGGTCACTTAGGCCGGTCCGCGATCAGCACTCCGCCCCTGGCCCAGCTTTCTTTCGATACTTCCGCAAAAACGACGACGACCGCATCCCGGCTGGCTCCGGCTTCTTCCACCATGACGTCGGTGAGCCGCTGTGCCAGCTTGCGCTTCTGATCGGCCGTGCGGCCGCTCAACATTGTGACCTGAACTAAAGGCATAAGAACAGCTCCTCGTTTCCACAGCAGTTTCAGTGACAGCGTAGACCAAGACCGCAATGACAAAGAATCTGCCGAAAAATTCCCCTTCGTATCAAGGTATCGCTTTAGCGATCCCGCAAACCGTCCAAAATCATCCGCCCCTTTTAGAGACGGTTACCTCGACTCCGCGTTTTCAGCAAGCTGCAAACCCCGTCTTCATTGGTGGACGCCTTCTGCACAACTAAAGTCGAGCCATTCGCCACCTCAAACTCTGTAGGGGGCCGGGTCGATGATGGCTTGAATAACTGTCAGCCTTCGCTTGCTCAACGCTAACGTTATTGCCTCCTCCACCTCCGAAGCGCACTCGCAGATTTTACCTTCCGCGCCGAATGCCTCCGCGATCTTCACGATGTCAGGATTGCCAAAGTGCACAGCGTTGTACGGCAATCCGCGACGTTCCTGAGCCATGGCGATCAGCGAAAGAGCTCCATCGCACAAAACGACAATGATAAGCGGCAGCTTCAGGCGCTGGGCGGTCTCCAGTTCCGCCATATACATGGCGAATCCTCCATCGCCCAGGAAGGCCACGACAGGTCTGTCGGGCCATGCCAGCTGCGCGGCCATAGCCGCGGGAAATCCATATCCCATAGCCGATAAGCCGTTCGACATGAAGAAGGACTTCGGTGCATAAGTCGTCCACAACTGGCCGACTATGAACTTATGAGCGCCGACGTCACAGGTGGCCACGGTCTCCCGGGGCAAAACCTTCCTTGCCGCCAAGACCACCTCGTGGGGCGCCATCCCATTGCCCGGACGGGTTATGAGTTTAAGCAAGTCCCGGCCATGAGAGTTGATTTCGTGCTCGCTCCATGTGCGACGCGATGGCATTTGTTCGGCGAGAGCAGAAAGCGCGCTGGCAAGATGACCCACCAACTCCACTTCCGCTGGATAATACTCGTCGCTGTTTGGCAAAGCATCCACGTGAACGACGGGCGCGGAGAAATTCCAGGGCTTGTCGAATTCCACGACATCAAGGCCGCAAGCGACAATCAGATCGGCTTTTGCTCCGAATTCGAGGACCAGCCTATCTCCCAGCATCTCGAAAACGCCGGCGAACAGCGGATGGTCTTCCGGGATAACGCCCTTGACTTTGGGCATCACGATCACCGGTGCGCTAAGCTTTTCGGCCAAACGAACCAGGCCGTCCCCGGCATTGGCGCGAAGAACACCAAGGCCGGCAAAGATGATTGGACGCGCCGCGGATGCGATCATCTTCGTGGCTTTCAACAACGATTCGGCCGATGGCGCACCCATTCCATCATGCGTACGCACAGGCGAAGTCGCCGGACTTTTCCCGCCGGCTTCCGCTTTAGCCAGATCGCTGGAGAGAGCAAGGTGGACGGGGCCCGCCCGCTCACTCGTCGCAACACGAATTGCCTTATGCACGGTCGCTGCAGCAGAACCCGGATGAATCCACGCGCTCCATTTTGTAATGTGGCGGTAGAAAGCGACCGAGTCGAACACCTGGTGGATGGCCACATTGTAGCGAGGCGCTGCCATCTGGCCGGTAATTGCGATGACCGGGTCGTGGTCCATCCTGGCATTGGCGACGCCGGTGGCCATGTTGGTTGCGCCCGGGCCGATGGTGGCGATGCAGACTCCGGGGATGCCAAGGATTTCACCTGTTACTCCGGCGGCAAACGCAGCCGTGTTCTCATGCTTGGTCAGGAGAAAGGGAATGCCCGCTTCTTTGAGCGCATTCATGAGCTCGACGACTTCGCCACCCGGAAGCCCGAAAACGTACGGTATGCCCACTCGCCGGAGGACTTCAGCCATCGCTTGCACTACGCTGCTCACTCTAGTTCTCGCTCCCCGTGCCCATTAGTTGTCGTCTTCGTGCTCATTCTCCGTCCGCCTCCGCTGCGATGGTTGCCCGCATATGATCCACTGTGCAGATAATCTCGTCACTATCCCATCAGTATTTCCTCAAAACCAGGTAGAACCCGCACGTGGCCCCCAGGAATCCAAACACCACTAAATACATTAGGCCTGCCGTGTAAGCTCCGGTCGCGCCGATCAGGAATCCGACAATCACCGGCGAGAGCGAGCTCACCAGTTGCGCAGATCCGTTTTGTAACCCCGCCGCCTGACCGATCCTATTCGCGGGAACAAAAGCCTGGAGGATCGTCCACGCCATCGGAATAGAAACGCCTTTGAAGAAAAGCGCGACACAAAGCAGACAAGCGCTTAGATAGCCATTGTGAACGATAGCCCCGAGACCGATAAACAAGGCGCACCCGGCAAGGCCCACGCAGTTCAGAGGAGCCGCTTTTTTCAGCCGATCCGCGACGATGCCTGCGCTGATCAACCCCAACAGTCCAAACAAGTAGGGCAAAGAGGAAAAGAACCCCGTTTTCGCCCAAGTAAAGCCGCGCGCCACTCTCAGATACTGCGGCAGCCACGACATAATTCCCCACCACATGCTGGCCGAAGCCCAAAACGCGAACGCGCTGCAGCAGAAGTCGGGATTCCTAATTAAGTTCGCAAAGTTATGCCAGGTGGTGCCCAACTGAACGCCTTTTTCTTTGTTTGCAACCTCCGAAGTTTGGCGCCGGGTTATGTGTTCAAGCTCGTCGTTGTTAATCCATCTGTTTTGTTCCGGCCGGTCAGTCGTGAAAAACCAGACGAGCGGTATGCTCGCCAGGCTGAGAAACGCACATAACCAATAAATGGCGCGCCAGCCGTAAGCGACGATGATCGCCGCGAACGACGCCATCCCCAATGCAGGCCCGATCATCTGCCCCAGCAGCCATGAAGAGTTGGCCTTCCCTCTTTCTTCGCGAGGAAACCAGTTTTGCACAAATGCGATCAGCATCGGGTAGTGCAGCGCCTCCCCAATCCCCAGGACGATCATTGCGGCATAGAGCAGAGTCGCCGTTTTTGCCATCGCGGCCGCAACGAGCGGCACACTCCAGAAAACCAGCGCCAGACACATTGTTTTGCGCGGCCCCAACCGATCCCCGATGGCCCCCAGAAAAATATTCCCCAGCCCATACGCGATCAGGAAGCAAGTCATCAGCAAACCCTGCCCAACGGGCTTTGCGAGCCCCATTTCGTGTAAAAAGGGCGGAAATGCGATCAGAATCGATACATTCACCCGATCCAAATACGCGACGAGAACGGTGAACGACAAAATGACGAGCAACCAAACGCGCACTCGGCTCGGCCTTAGCGCAGTCGCGTGTGGCGCTTCCGCTTTGGCCTCGATTTCAACAGTCTGCTTGCTCATTGCCACTTCCGACTTCAGAAAAGCATGGCGTTGTACGACCTGAAAAACGCTGAAAAAACGCGCGCCAGAGATCAAAACTCCGGCGCGCAGATGCCTTACACCTTACTCCAATGGCTCACTTAACCTTCAGCTCTGCTTCAGCGCCTGCAAAACACGAGCCGGAGTCATCGGCAGCTGAAACAGCTTCGCCCCGGTCGCATCATAGACCGCGTTGGCAATCGCCGCAGGCACGGTGATGACCGGTGGTTCGGCGATTCCGTCCGGCGCCAAATCCGGGTTGTCAACGAACACGACTTCCATCATGGGCATAGTGGAGAAGCGCGGGATTTCGTAGGAATCAAAGTTCCGCGTGTGCATCTCGCCGTTGCTGAAACCGACTTCCTCGCTGACCGCACAGCCAATGCCCATGGCGATGCAGCCCTCAACCTGCTGGCGTGCGCCATCGGGATTGACAATCACACCCGCGTCCAAAGCGGTGACCACGCGCTCCACCTTCACCTTCCCGGTCTTCTTGTCGGCGGCAACCTGCACCGCCGTCGCGACATAAGTTTTGTAGGACGAGCCACAGGCAATGCCAACGCCTTTGCCGCTGGGCGACTTGGCCGGCTTCCAGCCAAACTGTTTGGTCACTGCTTCCAGCACGCGCCGCATGCGTTTGTCGGTCAGATGCTGCATCCGAAACTCGACTGGGTCCACGCCCGCCTCGCTGGCGAGCACGTCCATGTGCGATTCGCGCGCGAAAGTATTGGTTAGAGCCCCCGGCATGCGCCAAGGCCCGACGTTGAACGGATGCAGCCCCCCGGCTGTATCCATCTTCTGCCACGCCGTCGCGGTCACGGGCACGGCTACCGTCTTCTGGTTCGGAATGTCATAAAAGGTGACCGAACCCCAATCCCCGGCGGCGTACACGGTGTAGTCCCACAAATCAATCCGGCCATCCTTCAGGGCCGAACGAATTTTCACCACCGCAGCCGGACGGAACCGCTCGTAGAAAAAGTCCTCGTCGCGCCGCCAAACCAGTTGGACGGGCTTGCCAACCATTTTGGCTATGCGGACCGCTTCGAGGACATTTTGCAGGTTGTTTTTCCCTCCAAAAGCGCCTCCAACATAAGGCACGATGACGCGCACGTTCTCCTTGGGAAATCCCAGCGTCTGCGCCACCACATCTCTCGTCCTGAACGGTATCTGGGTGGACGCCCATATGGTTGCCTTGCCGCCTTCAATCTTGGCTAGCGCGGAGTGGGTTTCCATCGCGCCGTGCGCGCCGTAACTGTGGAGATACGTGTGCTCGATCGGATCGCCACCTTTCGCGGCATCTGTCACCGCCCCGCTCTCGGCCATCACCTTGGGCGGCTGCGCGTTCTTGACCAAGTGGTCGAAGATCGTCTTGTCGTCCAAGCCGGTCTGCGGCCTGTCATACTCAGCCTTGATGAGCGCCAGCGCCTTGTCAGCCAGATCGGGGCGGTCGTGAACGACAGCGACAAAGTCGCCGTCTCTCACTACTTGAGATCCAGGCATCTTCTCAGCGGCGCTCGTATCAACGCTCTTCAGTTTCGCGCCGTGCGCCGGAGGCCTCAGAATCCGCGCGTACACCATCCCGGGAACGGTGATGTCGCCGGTGTACTGGGCTTTGCCCGTCACCTTTTCAATCGCATCCTTGCGCTCGGGTGACTTTCCAACCACCTTAAACGCCGAGACGGATTTCAGCGGAACTTTGCCTAGATGCTTTTCTATGCGCTTGCCTTGAACCAATTCGCCATAAGTAACCTTCTTGCCCTGGGCCGGATCCGTGATGACGCCATCGCTCACCTGCAGCCGCTCCACCGGAGCTTTGAACTGCTCCGAAGCCAGTTGCAGCAGAACGGCCCTCGCCTCTGCCGTCGCTCCACGCAGCATCGGGCCAAGGACTCGCATGGACTGCGAGCCGAACGTGCCCACATCCCACGGGCAGACGTC
>Ga0187769_10001317_pt1 | contig 14100 bp, 14 predicted proteins | sample 0116_SJ02_MP02_1_FD_133140 | JGI IMG/M metagenome (GOLD analysis project Ga0187769, IMG submission 133140) | Tropical peat soil microbial communities from peatlands in Department of Meta, Colombia - 0116_SJ02_MP02_10_MG | ecosystem: Environmental > Terrestrial > Soil > Wetlands > Peat | place... | reverse complement strand
TAGGGCGTCAGCCTACGCCCATGGTGTTGGATTCCTGTTGGATAGCGATTCTAGGCGGTTCTCAGGGCTGTGAGCTGCTATTATAGGTGGAGCTGCCGGGAATCGAACCCGGGTCCTACGGCATTCCCTCAAGGCTTCTCCGTGCGCAGTTCGCTATGCCTCTACTCGGATCTCTCGGTCACGCGAACTAGCCGAGATGACAATCCCAGTCGCTGTGAGTGTCCCGATGAGTCCCGCGACCGAACTCATCGGTTGATCCCTCTAGCTGACGCCAGGGTCCGGGTCGAGGGCGTTCCCGGTCTGACGGACTAGCTGTCGCTTAGGCAGCGAGAGCGTAGTCGCGCTGATGTGAATCGGCGCTTATATAGGTGCAACGACGCTTGCGGTGGTCTCTTGCCTGCACCGGCACGCTTCCCTTGATTCGATGCGCGAAGTCGAAACCGTTCAGCCCCTCGCATCCCGCCGACTTTCGGCAGGAATATCAATGGTACGCGATCTGTAACAACGAGTCCGCTAACAATCATCCCGTCAGCCCGGCGCCGTGACCTCATCAGATCGTGTAATTGAGGTGCTCGACGATGCGCGCGGCGACGTCCTCGTCACCGCTTAGCTCGACGCCGCCGGCGCCGGTATCCGCTCGGCCGCCGGCCAGCCGGGTGAACAGCACGCCGTCCACCCGAATCGTGGCTGTCGGTTGTTGTCCGCCGAAGTCCTCCACCAACCGGGCACGACCGTCGACAACGACGCGGATCGTGCGCGCCAGCGGACCGGTCAGCTCGATAGCCACCCGCGACCCGTCCGGCGCCTTCCCGAGTTTGCCGACCACGAAGCCCATGCTGGTAGCCATCTCGTCGAGCGTCAGCCGCGCCGCCGGGCCGGCCAGCTCGGTGTCGGACGCGGGTTTGCTCAGCCCATCCCGGATGTCCTGTTCATGCATCCAGCAGTCGAAGACCCGCACCCGCATGAACCGCCCATAACTGTCCGGGCCAACCGGGGTCAGGGTCGGCGCTTTCCAGTGGTCGACGGACATGTCGGTCAGGCGTTTGCGGCGGTCGGCGGTTATCGTGCGGAACCGCTGCTGCAGGTCGGCACCGGATTCTGCACTCAGGTGACGGACCCAGCACTCGTTGGCGACGCCGACGTCGTTGCGCACGTGGGCCAATGTCGAGACATCGATATCGGCGTCCGGTGATTCCGTGCAGCGCCGATTCGGTGCCGATGATGTGAGCGACGACGTTGTGCACGCACCAGCCGGGCAGCGGCGTCGGCGTCTGCCACTGCTGCTCGGATAACCCAGTCAGTAATCGATCCAGACTGTCCCAGGTTTCGAAGAGACCCGAAAGCACGTCGGCCTTGTCGACTTCGGTGACCGGGCGCGCGGGGCTGCTCATGCCGCCTGATGGTAGACGGATGTCAGGTGGCGGCGATCATGCTTACCGACACCGCAGCCAGGATCATGCCGAGCGCCTGCCAGCGGGTCACCCGTTCGCGCAGCACGATGATCGCCAGGATGACGGTTGTCGCCGGGTACAGCGAGATCAAGATGCTGGCCAACGAGAGCATCCATCTCTGAATCGCCAGCAGCATGGTGATGTTGGCGCAGGTATCCAGCACCGCCGCGGCGACCGCCAGCCGCAGCGGTGTCCTGGAGGGAAGCTGGAAATTGTTGCTCATCGCTGCGACGGCGAATACCAGCACGGTGGCCGCTGCCCTGGCGAAGAACAGCGGCCAGAGCCGGCACTCCGCCGGAGCCTGGTGCAGCAGTACGAAATCCAGCCCGAACGCGACACCCGAGCCGACCGTCAGCCAGGCCACTTTGCTGGTGAACCGGTGGGTCCGGACATCCTCGTCGGCGGGCGACTCACGGCTCACCAGGATCACCGCGAACATCGCCAACACGACGCCTACCGACGCGGTCTCCCCCGGCCGCTCGCCGAGCGCCACGCCGACGGCGACGGGGACGGCTGCATTGAGTATCGCCGCAAGCGGTGAGACCACCGAGATCGGTCCGGCGCTGACGGCGGCGTAGAACCAATAGACGCCGACCGCCTGACTGACCCCATACAGCGAGCCCCACAGCAGGGCGGCGGGACGGACCGGTCCACCTGCTGTGGCGGCCACTGCACCGAGCAGCACCGTGGCCACCGGGTAGGTGACCAGCATGACGCGCAGCGCAGCCGCCCGCCGGGAAGCCACACCCCCGACGAAGTCACTGACGCCGTAGCTGACCGCGGACAGCTGAGCGTAGGCGGCGCCAATCAATCCGTGCCCTTGGCGCGCCGACTCAATGCACGGACCACTTCCCGCTGAGCGTCGCGGCGTGCCATGTCCTGACGCTTGTCGTGCGCGCGCTTACCGCGCGCTAAAGCCAGCTCCACCTTGACTTTTCCTTCGCTGAAGTACAGCGCCAACGGCACCAGCGCGAGGTTACCATCACGTATCTTGCCGATTAGCACATCAATTTGGCGCCTGTGGAGCAACAGCTTTCGCGTCCGGCGGGGATCATGGTTGGTCCAGCTGCCGTGGTGATACTCGGGAATATGCAGGTTGCGCAGCCAAACTTCGCCGTCTTCGACGGTTGCATATGCATCCGCGAGCGATGCCCTGCCGTCCCTGAGGCTTTTTACTTCTGTGCCGAGCAAAACCACCCCGGCCTCGAACGTTTCCAAGATTGAGTAGTTGTGTCGCGCCTTGCGGTTGCTGGCCAGGATCTGTCTTCCTGGCTGTGACCTGCCGGCCGGCTTTTTGGCCACGGCTACCGCCGCACGTATAGGCGCAACGTCGCGTATGAGGTAACCCCGGCCATCGCGACGCCCACCAACAGCAGTAGCGGCGAGATGTAGAGGATGTCGGCGTAGTCGACCGGGGCGATCAGATGCGCTTGATAGAACTGGCTCAGCGCGTTGTCCAGGAACAGCGCTCGCACCACCATCAGGCCGACAAGCGCGATGATCACGCCGACCGTGGCCGCCACCATGGCCTCTACCAAGAAGGGCAGCTGGGTATACCAGCGGGTGGCGCCGACCAACCGCATGATGCCAACCTCGGTGCGACGGGTATAGGCCGCGACTTGAACCATGTTGGCGATCAACAGAATCGCCCCGATGGCCTGAACCAAGGCGACGGCGAAGGCAGCGTTGCTGAGACCGTCCAACACAGCAAACAGCCGATCGATCAGATCCTTCTGGTTGAGCACATGGTCTACCCCGGGCTGCCCTTGCATCGCTGCGTCGAAATCGGTGTGCTGCTCGGGATTTTCCAGCTTGACGATGAATGACGCCGGAAAGGCATCCTTGCTTGCTAAGTCCTTGAACTGTGGGATCTTGCGAATAGCGTCTTCGTAGGCGTCCTGGCGGTTGAGGAAGCGAACCGATTTGACGTCGTTACCCGCCTCGATCTTCTCGCGCAGCGCCTTGCACGGCGGACTCGCACAGGTCGCATCGTTGGCCGAAATGTCGTTGTTGAGGAAGACCTGCGTCTCCACCCGGTCGAGGTAGATGCTGCGCGAATGGTCGGCCAATCGGACCACCAGCAGCCCGCCACCGAACAGGCCGACCGAGATCGCGGTGGTCAGAATCATCGCGGCGGTCATGGTGACATTGCGACGAAGACCGGTCAGGACCTCGTTGAACAGAAAGCTGAAGCGCACTTAGCGGTCCATCCCGTAGACGCCGCGCTGCTCGTCTCTCACCAGCCGGCCCACCGACAGCTCCACCACCCGCTGGCGCATCGCGTCGACGATGTGGTAGTTGTGGGTGGCCATCAGCACCGTTGTCCCGGTGCGGTTGATCCGCTCCAACAAATCCATGATGTCGTTGCTGGTCTCCGGGTCGAGGTTCCCGGTGGGCTCGTCGGCCAGCAATACCAGCGGCCGGTTGACGAAGGCCCGGGCGATGGCCACCCGCTGCTGCTCGCCGCCGGACAGCTCATCGGGCAGCCGGCTGGCCTTGCCGGACAGACCGACCAACTCCAGCACGTCGGGCACCACCCGGTTGATCAGATCGGGACGCTTGCCGATGACCTCGAGCGCGAACGCGACGTTCTCGAACACCGTCTTCTGCTGCAGCAGCCGGAAATCCTGGAACACGCAGCCGAGCACCTGACGCAGTTTCGGGATGTGCCGTCCAGGCAGCGTGTTGACGTGAAACTTCGAGACCCGCACATCACCGGTGGTGGGCGTCTCCGCCCCCAGCAGCAGCCGCATGAACGTCGATTTGCCGGAGCCGGACGGGCCGATCAGGAAGACGAACTCACCCTTGTCGATCTTCACGTTGACGTTGTCCAGCGCGGGGCGCGCAGACGACTTGTACTGCTTGGTGACATGGTCGAAGGTGATCATCACGGGTCGCCAGTGTAATGGTGAGTCTCGCTGACGTTCGCCACCCGGGCAGTTAGGGCGCCCGGCGTGATGCGCCCGCGGGGCGGGCGCTGAGGACCCGGGCCATCAGGGCAAGCCGGGCAGTGGCGGCGCGGCCGGGGGCGCCGGCTCCTGGCCGGGCGGCGGCGCAGGCGGAGGCGTCGTCGCGCTGGGCGGACCGAACGGCGGCGGCAACACGATCGTTGGCAGGTTGAACGGCGGCGGTGGTGTGGTGGTTGTCGTCGGTGTCGGAGTCGCCGTGATTGTCGGCGTCTGTGTCACGGTCACCGTGGTTGGCGGTTCTTGCACACGACTGCGCGGCACCCAGGTGTAGTCCGGGTCGGGCACGAAGCCCGGCGGCACCACTTGGGTCGCGGGCACCTGGGTCGGCTTCGAGCGGGTGGAATCCCGGTGGTAGTCGTATAGCCACCACACCGCGAGAAACGCGATCACCAGCACCAGCGTCGAAGTCCGCACGCGCCCACCGAACAGGTAGCCTGGCCAGCCGCGTTCTGCATCGTCAGATCGTCTCAGCCGGTTCAGCATGAAGTGCGTCAATGGTCGGGCCCTTGCGTTTCGTCCTCGGCGCCCGCAGCCGTCGCGGGATGCACGATGGCTCCCACCGTCACGGGTGTCTCACTCGGGGTGTTGACGCCGGCGCGGGCAAGCGCGTGGACCACCAATGCCCGCAGTCGCCGGCCGGCCTCGAATTGCTTACCGGGCAGCGTGCGCGCCACCAATCGCAGAGTAAGGGTGTCGACTTCGATGCTTTCCACTCCCATCATGGTGGGCGCATCCAGCAGCAACTCCCCCAACAGCTTGTCCTCGATCGCATGCTCACACGCCTGATGCAGCACGTCGTTGATCATGCCGAGGTCGGCGCCGGACTGCACCGGGATGTCGACGACGGCGCGCGCCCAGTCTTTCGACAGGTTCACCGTTTTCACGATCTGGCCGTTCGGGATGGTGAACAGTTCGCCGTCCGCGGAGCGCAGCCGGGTTACCCGCAACGTGACATCCGTGACGGTCCCACGTGCCTCAGCGGCGATTCCCGCGACGGTCAACGAGACGAGGTCACCGAAGCCGTACTGCTTTTCGACGATGATGAAAAAACCGGATAGCAGGTCTTTGACCAGTTGCTGGGCGCCGAAACCCAACGCAGCCCCGATCACCGCCGCCGGTGCGATCAACCCGCCCACCGAGACGTTCAGAATGTTGGCCAGCTGAATGGCGACCATGATCGAGATCAGCACCACCGACACCCACGAGATCACCGAGGCCACCGCCTGGCGGTGCTTGGTGGCCTCGGAACGGACCAGCGCGTCGCTCTCGGCGAAGCCTTCGTCCAGACGTCCAGTGACCTTCTGCGCAACCCAGTTGACGAATCTGGCCGCGAGCACGGCTCCGATTAGCAGTAGGACGATGCGCAGCCCGCTGGTGAGAAACCACTCACGAACCTCGCCGCGCAAGACGTCACGCAGCGGATGGGCCAAAACTTTCGCGGCAAGCGTTGTATCAGTCGTCATCTTTTCTGTTGCGCCACCGGATTCCTGCTTCCAGAAACCCGTCGATGTCCCCGTCGAGAACGGCAGCCGGGTTACCCACCTCGTAGTCGGTACGCAGATCCTTGACCATCTGATACGGGTGCAGCACGTAAGACCGCATCTGGTTACCCCAGGAGCTGCCGCCGTCCCCCTTCAATGCGTCGAGTTCAGCGCGTTCTTCTAAGCGCTTGCGTTCCAACAACTTTGCCTGAAGAACGCGCATCGCCGCCACCTTGTTCTGCAGCTGCGACTTCTCGTTCTGACACGTCACGACGATACCGGTCGGAATGTGGGTGAGGCGAACCGCGGAGTCCGTGGTGTTCACCGACTGGCCGCCGGGGCCGCTGGACCGGTAGACGTCGACGCGCAGGTCGCCCTCGGGAATGTCGATGTGGTCAGTGGTCTCCACCACCGGCAGCACCTCGACTTCGGCGAACGACGTCTGCCGTCGGCTCTGGTTGTCGAACGGACTGATCCGCACCAGCCGGTGAGTGCCTTGTTCGACGGAAAGGGTGCCGTAGGCGAACGGCGCATGCACGGCGAAGGTCGCGCTTTTGATCCCGGCCTCCTCGGCGTAGGACGTGTCGAACACTTCGACGGGGTACTTGTGCTGTTCGGCCCACCGGATATACATCCGCATCAGCATCTCGGCCCAGTCCGCGGCGTCCACGCCGCCGGCACCGGAGCGGATGGTGACCAGCGCCTCCCGCTCGTCGTATTCACCCGACAGCAGGGTGCGCACCTCCATGGCCTCGATGTCGGCACTCAGCGCCTTGAATTCCGCGTCCGCCTCGGCCTTTGCCTCGGCCGCGGCGGGGCCGCTCTCTTCGGCCGCCAGTTCGTAGAGCACCGGCAAGTCGTCGAGGCGGCGGCGCAGGTCTTCGACGCGGCGCAACTCGCCCTGGGTGTGCGACAGCTCGCTGGTCACCCGCTGCGCCCTGGCCTGGTCATTCCACAGGTTGGGATCGGCCGCCTCGTGCTCGAGCTTGTCGATGCGGCTGCGCAGACCGTCGACATCGAGCACCCGCTCCACCGTGGTCAGGGTGGAGTCAAGGGCAGCGATGTCGGCTTGGCGGTCGGGGTCCACACCTGATCACGTTACCGGCGTACTTGCGCTCGGCGACGATGCGGGCGTTTAGCATCGAGAATTATGCGTCCTTACCACGTCGCAATCGTCGGTTCCGGTCCGTCCGGATTTTTCGCCGCAGCGTCGCTGCTGAAAGCCGCCGACTCGTCCGCGGACATCGACGTCGGCGTTGACATGCTGGAAATGCTGCCCACGCCGTGGGGCCTAGTGCGCTCCGGCGTCGCGCCGGACCACCCGAAGATCAAGTCGATCAGCAAGCAGTTCGAAAAGACCGCCGAGGATCCGCGCTTCAGGTTCTTCGGCAACGTCGCGGTTGGCGAGCATGTCGAGGCCGCTGAACTCGCCGAACGGTACGACGCGGTGATTTACGCGATCGGGACGCAGTCGGATCGGTCCTTGAACATTCCCGGCGAAGAGCTGCCGGGCAGCGTCGCCGCGGTCGACTTCGTGGGCTGGTACAACGCCCACCCACACTTTGAGCAGACGACCCCCGACCTGTCCGGCGCCCGAGCCGTAGTCGTCGGCAACGGCAATGTCGCACTCGACGTCGCACGCATTCTCGTCACCGACCCCGATGCGCTGGCAGCTACCGATATCGCCGACCACGCCCTGGAATCGCTGCGCCCATGCGGTGTCGAGGAAGTGGTGATCATCGGCCGTCGCGGCCCGCTGCAATCCGCGTTCACCACGCTGGAGCTGCGGGAGCTGGCAGACCTGGAAAACGTCGACGTGATCGTTGACCCCGCCCAGCTGGAGGGCATCACCGACGAGGATCTCGAGGCGGCCGGCAAGACCACCAAACAGAACATCAAGGTGTTGCGCGGCTATGCGGGCCTCGAGCCGCGTCCGGGACACCGACGGATGGTGTTTCGGTTCCTGACCTCGCCGATCGCGATCAACGGCGACGGCAAGGTGGAGAGCATCGTGCTCGGCCGCAACGAGTTGGTCACCGACGAGAATGGACGGGTCGCGGCCAAGGACACCGGCGACCGCGAGGAGCTGCCGGTTCAGCTGGTCGTGCGGTCGGTGGGGTATCGCGGGCTGCCGACTCCCGGTCTGCCGTTCGACGACAAGAGCGCGACCATCCCGCACAGCCACGGTCGGGTCGAGGGCCGTCGCAACGAGTATGTCGTCGGCTGGATCAAGCGCGGGCCCAGCGGTGTGATCGGCACTAACAAAAAGGACTCCCAGGACACCGTCGACACGCTGATCGCGGATTTGACTGGTGCAACTGAACTGGCGGACTTCCCCGACGACCACGCCGACAAACTCGCCGAGTGGCTGCACTCGCGCCAGCCCAAACTCGTCACCGACGCGCACTGGAAGCTGATCGACGAACATGAGCGATCGGCCGGCGAGCCGCACGGGCGGCCACGCGTCAAGCTGCCGAGCCTGGCCAAACTACTGCACGTCAGCCACGGCTGAGCAGCGCCGGATCGGACAGCGTCCCTTTACCGGACTAGGCGTCGGGCGGGGCGAACGTCCAGTTGTCGGGATTTCGCTGCGAGTACACCACCGGCTTCAAATCGCCCACGGTCGGCCAGTTGTCAACATTCACGGCCATACGTTGATAGACGGCGTGCTCGTTGACAGTTGGTCCGTCGATGACGCCCGTGATCGTGACGTACTGCTCGCCGGTGGCGTCCGGCCGCGGGCTGACACCGGTGATCAGCAGCGTGCCGCTGAGCGCATCCGAACGCGGGCCGCGACGGATGAACCGCGGAGCCAGAATCACCGCGAGGACCCCGACCAGCAACAGCAGCACACCGATTTCCCACACCACGCCATGATAGGACTGCACCATGAACCAGCCTGACGACGATCTCGCGGTGGCGTTGGCGCTGGCTGACCAGGCCGACGAGGTGACGCTGGCCCGCTTCGGGGCGCTGGACCTGCAGGTCGACACCAAACCGGACCTGACGCCAGTCAGCGACGCGGATCGCGCGGTCGAAACCGGTTTGCGTGAGACGCTCGGGCGCGTCCGGCCCGGCGACAGCATCCTTGGTGAAGAGTTCGGCGGGTCAACAACTTTCGCCGGACGCCAGTGGATCATCGACCCGATCGACGGCACCAAGAATTTTGTGCGGGGCGTGCCGGTGTGGGCCAGCCTGATCGCGTTATTGGAGGACGGCGTGCCGCGGGTCGGCGTGGTCAGCGCGCCGGCGCTGCAGCGCCGGTGGTGGGCCGCCGGCGGCGCCGGCGCGTTCGCAGCGGTTGGCGACGCCCCGGCCCGCCGGCTCTTGGTTTCCTCAGTGGCGCAGCTGAATTCGGCCAGCTTATCGTTCTCCAGCCTGTCCGGGTGGGCCCAGCTCGGTCTGCGGGACCGCTTCCTCGAGCTGACCGATGCGATGTGGCGAGTGCGCGCTTATGGCGACTTTCTGTCCTACTGCCTGGTGGCTGAGGGGGCCGTCGACGTCGCCGCCGAACCGGAGGTCTCGGTCTGGGATCTAGCGCCGTTGGACATCCTGGTTCGCGAGGCCGGCGGCGTGTTCACCAGCCTCGACGGCACCGCCGGGCCGCACGGCGGCAGCGCAGTGGCGACTAACGGCCTGCTGCACGATCAGGTATTGCGCAGGCTTGCCGAGTAGCCTGGGCCGCGGGAGTATGCCATGGCCTGGGACGACCTGTTCACCATTGCGACGAAACACTGGCACCGCCTCAACGACGGCCGGATCCAGTGCGACGTATGTCCGCGGGCATGCAAGCTGCACGAAGGCCAGCGCGGCCTGTGCTTCGTCCGCAGCCGGATCGACGACCAGATAACGCTCACCAGTTATGGGCGCTCGAGCGGCTTCTGCGTGGATCCCGTTGAAAAGAAGCCGCTCAACCACTTCTTGCCGGGTTCGGCCGTGCTGTCGTTCGGCACCGCAGGCTGCAACCTCGCCTGCAAGTTCTGCCAGAACTGGGACATCTCCAAGTCCCGCGAAATCGACACTCTCACGAGCCGGGCCAGCCCGGGCGACATCGCGCGTGCCGCTCACGAATTAGGTTGCCGCAGTGTGGCTTTCACCTATAACGACCCGACGATCTTCTGGGAGTATGCCGCCGATGTCGCCGACGCCTGCCATGACCGGGGTATCAGAGCAATCGCGGTCACGGCCGGCTACATGTGTGCGCAGCCCCGCGCGGAGTTTTATCGGCGCATCGACGCCGCCAACGTCGACCTGAAAGCGTTCACCGAAGACTTCTACCGCAAGGTTTGCGTCGGCCATCTGGATGACGTACTGGACACCCTGGTCTACCTGCGACACGAGACGGACGTGTGGCTAGAGATCACCACTCTGCTGATTCCCGGACGCAATGACAGCGACGCAGAGATCGCCGCGGAATGTGGGTGGATCCGCGAGAACCTCGGCGTCGACGTGCCGGTGCACTTCACCGCGTTTCACCCGGACTACAAGATGATGGAAACGCCGCCCACCTCGCCGGGCACACTGATCCGCGCTCGACAGATCGGCATCGGTGAAGGCCTGCGATACGTCTACACGGGAAACGTCCACGACACCGAAGGCGGCAGCACATTGTGTCCCGGCTGTGGATCCGCGGTCGTGGTCCGGGACTGGTACGCGATGCGGTGCTACGGGCTCACCGATGACGGCCACTGCCAGGTATGCGCCTGCCAGATCGCTGGCGTGTACGACGGGCCGGCCGAGCAGTGGGGCCGGCGGCGGCTTCCCATCCGGGACCTGTCACGCGTGTGAAGCACTTAACAGCTGACCGCTACCTTACTCTGGAGTAAGGTAGGAGTCATTCGCACCGCCCCAACGACCGAGGCTGCTGATATGGCAAATACTGTCGCCCCGACAAACGGCTCCCACAGAGGCTCCCCAGAAAGCTCAAAGCCGCGCTCCAGGCGCGCCGACCGGAAGACCGCCGTCGGCGAGTACAAGCACAAGCGGACCGGCATCGATGTCGCGCTGGGCCTCCTTACGCCCATCGTGGGCCAGGAATTCTTGGACAAATACAACCTGCGCGATCCGCTCAACCGGACGCTGCGCTACGGCGTCAAGACGGTGTTCTCCGCCGCCGGAGCCACCACCCGTCAGTTCAAGCGCGTCCAGGGCCTCCGCGGCGGACCGACCCGGCTGAAGACCAGCGGCAAGGATTACTTCGACCTGACGCCCGACGACGACCAAAGGCTCATCGTCGAGACTGTCGAGCAGTTCGCCGAAGAGATCTTGCGTCCGGCGGCCCATGACGCCGACGAAGCAACCACCTATCCCCAAGACCTGATCGCCAAGGCAGCGGAGTTGGCGATCACCGCGGTCAACGTTCCCGAGGATTTCGACGGTATAGCCGAGCACCGCTCCAGCGTGACCAACGTGCTGGTCGCCGAGGCTCTTGCCTACGGCGATATGGGGCTGGCCCTGCCGATCCTGGCCCCGGCAGGCGTCGCCGCCGCGCTCACCCACTGGGGCAGCGCCGACCAGCAGGCCACCTACCTCAAGGAATTCGCCGGCGAGAACGTCCCGCAGGCCTGCGTGGCCATCGCCGAGCCGCAGCCACTGTTCGACCCCACGGCGCTGAAGACCACGGCAGTACGGACGCCGAGCGGCTACCGGCTCGACGGCGTCAAGTCACTAGTCCCGGCGGCCGCCAACGCCGAGTTGTTCGTGGTCGCAGCCCAACTCAACGGCAAGCCCGCATTGTTCATCGTCGAGTCGTCGAGCAACGGCCTGACTGTGAAGCCCGACCCGAGCATGGGTATCCGCGCTGCCGCTCTGGGTCAAGTGGAGCTCGAGCACGTATCGGTGCCGGTGAACGCCCGGCTGGGTGAGGATGGCGCCAGCGACGACGATTATTCCGAGGCCATCGGACTGTCCCGGCTGGGCTGGGCGGCGCTGGCGGTCGGGACATCTCACGCGGTGCTCGACTACGTCATCCCCTACGTGAAGGAACGAGAAGCGTTCGGCGAGCCCATTGCGCACCGGCAGTCAGTAGCGTTCATGTGCGCCAACATCGCGATCGAACTCGATGGGTTGCGGTTGATCACCTGGCGCGGCGCGGCCCGTGCCGAACAGGGCCTGCCGTTCAGCCGCGAAGCGGCACTGGCCAAGCGGCTCGGCGCCGACAAGGGCATGCAGATCGGTCTGGACGGCGTGCAACTGCTCGGCGGCCACGGCTACACGAAGGAACACCCCGTCGAGCGCTGGTACCGCGACCTGCGGGCTATCGGTGTCGCCGAGGGCGTTGTCGTTATCTAAGTCGTTATTCAGTTCGCAACCGAAAGACCAATCATGGCAATCAATCTGGAACTGCCCCGCAAGCTGCATGCGGTGATCGACAAGGCGCACCAGGGCGCTGCGGAGATGATGCGACCGATCGCCCGCAAATACGACATCAAAGAGCACGCCTACCCGGTCGAGCTCAACACATTGGCGAACCTGTTCGCCGGAGCCGCCGAATCCAACACCTTGGGTATGGCCGGAGCCGACGCGTTTCGCAGCAGCGAAAGCGAAGAGGAAAACCGCAACGGCGCCAACATGGCAGCGGTGCTGCAAGCCCTGGAGGCCAGTTGGGGCGACGCGGCGATGATGCTGTCGATCCCCTACCAAGGTCTCGGCAACGCGGCGATCTCCGGTGTGGCCACCGATGAGCAGCTGCAGCGTCTGGGCAGGGTCTGGGCGGCAATGGCGATCACCGAACCGGGCTTCGGGTCCGATTCGGCGGCGGTGTCCACCACAGCCAAGCTGGATGGCGACGAATACGTCATCAACGGCGAGAAGATTTTCGTCACCGCGGGTTCGCGAGCCACCCACATCGTGGTCTGGGCGACGCTGGACAAGTCAAAGGGCCGTCCGGCGATCAAGTCGTTCATCGTGCCGCGTGAACACCCGGGTGTCACCGTCGAGCGGCTGGAGAACAAGCTCGGAATCAAGGGCTCCGACACCGCCGTCATCCGGTTCGACAACGCCCGCATCCCCAAGGACAACCTGCTGGGCAACCCAGAAATCGAGCCCGGCAAGGGGTTCGCCGGGGTGATGGAAACCTTCGACAACACCCGGCCCGTGGTCGCGGCGATGGCCGTCGGGATCGCCCGCGCCACACTGGAAGAGCTGCGTAAGATCCTGACCAACGCCGGCGTGGAGATCTCTTACGACAAACCGTCGCACGCACAGAGCGCCGCCGCGGCCGAGTTCCTGCGGATGGAGGCCGACTGGGAGGCCAGCTACCAGCTGACGCTGCGTGCGGCGTGGCAGGCCGACAACAGGATCCCCAACTCCAAAGAAGCGTCGATGGCCAAAGCCAAGGCCGCCCGGGTGGGCAGCGACATCACCCTCAAAGCTGTCGAATTAGCCGGCACCGCAGGCTATTCCGAGCAAGCCCTGTTGGAGAAGTGGGCACGTGACTCGAAGATCATGGACATCTTCGAGGGCACCCAGCAGATTCAGCAGCTGGTGGTCGCCCGCCGCCTGCTGGGCCTGTCGTCGTCCGAACTCAAATAAGGTACCGCCGGAAACGTCGCGTGGTCGCTATCGCACGCCGCCTTCGCAATTGCCCGGCGTAAAGGTCACCGGCATTGACGTGAGCTCGTTCGAGAAGTTTGAAGTCAAGCGGGTGATCGGTCCGGCGAACTGCATGTCCGGCACCCGCATTCGAGCAGGCTTGGCTGCGCTATCGCCAACAGCCCTTCCATGTCGTGATCTTCTCGCTCTTGACGATCGGCGCCGGCCGCTTCCAACCCGTCATGCAACCCAAGGACTACATGGCGCGCTGCTGGGAACGCATCGCCACCTTCCTGGACGACCACGACTCACTCGACAGCGTCAGCTGACCCGTGCTCTCCAGATCTCACGGCATCGTGTAGCCGCCGCTGACCGAGATCAGTTGTCCGGTGACTTGCCGTGCCGCCAGGGGCGAGGCGAACCACACCACCGCGCGCCCAATGTCATCGGCGGTGGTGAGCCTTCGCAGCGGCGTGTCCTTGAGCATGAAATCGATCTGCTTCTCGTTAAAGACCGCATCCTGTCCCACCGCCCACAGGCTATGTGTGCCAACGGCTTCCGGGCCCTCCGGGATCACCAGGCCCGGGCAGACGATGTTGGATCTGATGCCGTGGCGGCCATGTTCTCGCGCAGTGGTACGAGCCAGTGCCACCATCGCCGCCTTCG
>Ga0187769_10001316_pt1 | contig 14102 bp, 15 predicted proteins | sample 0116_SJ02_MP02_1_FD_133140 | JGI IMG/M metagenome (GOLD analysis project Ga0187769, IMG submission 133140) | Tropical peat soil microbial communities from peatlands in Department of Meta, Colombia - 0116_SJ02_MP02_10_MG | ecosystem: Environmental > Terrestrial > Soil > Wetlands > Peat | place... | reverse complement strand
CATCGGTCCTGACGAGATCGACAGGCTGCGCGACCCGGCGAAGCGCCTGGCGGCGTGGCGACGGCTGATCACCGACACCGTCGAGTCGGTTACGGTCGCGCCGGCGATGACGGCGGATGGGCGTCTCAGTCGCCGCTGGGACCCTCGCCGGATCGACATCAGGTTCCTGGGTCAGCATTCGTAAGGAAGCCCCAGCAGCGACTTCCCGCAATTCCGTCGACACCCTCCGGTCCTACGACACGCACAACTCTGCCGACCGTCGCGGAGTCGGACGTCGCCATCCGTCGCTTCCGCAACGCCGAAACGGAGGAGCCAGCGGACCCCCACGCAGGGCACTTGCAGTTCGTCCTTAACGACAGCGAGCTCGGCGTCCGTGCGCGACCGCAGCTGCATATGCAGCGCGCGGGTGGCCGGTCGGTCGAGCCGGCGACCATCGCTGTCCCGCTAGCGCTGGGGAAGGAGAAGTCGTCGATCTGCGTCGCCTCGTGGGCGCTGTTCTGCTCCTCGAGGAAGGGGTCGACACGCGAGACCACCGGTCGTGTCCGTGGCGGAAGAGCCGCCAACCAGCGTCAGGGCGCTCGCAACGCCACGGGTTGCGGCAGTCTTGACCCGCGACGTGGTGGCGTTGCCCCTTTAGCCCAAAGCGGAAGCGGTGACGGGCCGCTCAAAGGCGCCTCGTATTGCTCAGGGGCGGCTGTGATGGAGACGCTGGCCGACGCAGCCGCAACGCGTGGTGAAGCGAAGCAGATCGGCTGGGCGTCTTTCACGACCGTCGTTTGCTCTCCGGGAGGAAGCGGCGCTGATCCGCTGCGTCGAGCTTCGTTGCTTACCGGGGGCGTTCCGCGCAGGTTGCGCGAGCCGCGCGGCAATCAACACGAGACCGGCGTGCTCGCCAGTTTCGGAGAGACGACGTGCTGGGCGACGCTCGACCGGCGGTAAGAGTAGGGCGCGGCGAGGTCCCGAACCCTCGCCGCGCCAGGGGGTTCACCCGACCTTGGTCCAGGGGTGGGCCGTGAGAACGTCTCTGCGAACCGTGCAGGTGTCGCTGATCTTCGTGAAGGTCAGCGACTTGCCGGTCAGCTTGAACGTGTACTTGCCCGTCGTTTTGCAGGCGCCGTTCTTCTTGGGCGTGAGGGTGATCGTGGAGCCCGAGATAGCGTACGTGCCGCCGCCTGACTTCTGCCCGTTCCAGGTCAGATTGAGCTTGCCAGAGGTCGGATTGGAGAAGTCGACGGTCCAGGTCCCGTCGAGCATGCCGTGTTCCGTCTTGGCGCCCGTGCCGGTGATCTTAGTCTCGAACTTGCCCAAGCCGCCTGCCGCAAGTGCAACCGAGGCCACGGATAAGGCCAGCAAGACGGCCGCGAGCGTTGCGAGTCGCTTCATGTGCATGCACCCTTCAGATTGAGTTGTGGAGAGAGCGCCACGTTGCGCCGCAAGATGACTCCGACAGCATGCTGACGGAATCCTTTGTTAGGAGACCGCAAGCATTTGCTTGCGGATGTGGTCTTACAGCCCTCGGGACGCGCTCCTTTGCCCTGCAGAAACCCCCGGGCTTGGCCCATAGTTTCGGCGAAACTACTACTACTAATGGCAGCATCGCGCGACTTTGGCTGCTCGGCTCCTCATCAGGACGGGTGCGCGTCAGGTCGACGGAATGACCGTGGAGAATGTGGGACCGAGCGCCGGTCGGAGAGGTTGCGGAGGGTTGACTTAGAAACCCCGAGTTTCCCAACGCTGCCCCGACGGCGTGCGGGCAGCTCGGCGAGGCGCGCCTCGAGGCGCGCGACGATCTCGCGGTGCAGGCCCAGCTCGATCGAGCCGGCGCTGGTGAACGACCCGTCGGGGGATGTGGTCGGGCGCCACGAAGCTGCGCATGCCGCATCTCGATCATTGCGACAGTGTCCAAATCACTGTTGGGCATGTCGGGATAGTCTCGAACTGGCGGATCTTCGAGTAGTCCTAGGTCACACCGTCCCTGGCTTAGGCGATCGACTCGTCAGGCCGCTCGTAGGCCCTGCTGGTCGATCAGGCTGGGGTCGGTCTGCAGTCGAGGGCCCAGCCGCGTGCCCGATAGTCGATCCCTCGGAACGAGTTGTTTCCGGGTCGTAATGTCACCTCGTTCGGGTGATGCGACACCGGGTCCCTAGCGCCATTGTGAGTCCGACCGACCTCCCGCAATGGAAGGACCCCAATGGCCGACCCATCGTCCGAGACGCCCGTCCTTGACACACTCGCCGCCATGACCGCGGAGTCGGTCGCGCGGTGCGGGCTGGATCCCAACACGCTTGTTGCCGTGCGCATCGCCGCGTTAGCGGCGATCGATGCGCCAGCTGCCTCCTATCTCGCCCACGTCGGTCCGGCGATCGACGCGGGCCTCACCGTTGAGGAGATCCAGGACATCCTCATCGGCGTGGCGCCGGTTATCGGCACGCCTCGTACGCTCGCCGCCGCTCTGAAAATCACGAAGGCGGTGGGCGTTGCGATCGTCGCGCTAGAGGAGGCGCTCGAAGCCGAGGAAGAGCAAGAGGAGGAGAACTAACGGCCGCGCCTCGAGGCGCGCCTCGCCGAGTTGCCGGCGCGCTGGCGCGGCGCCGTCGCGTAGTTTCCGCCCGCGGTGTCGGTCGTCGCGTCGGCGCATGGACTCCGAGATGGCCCGGTACGGGAAGCGGTGTTGCGCGAGGTGCTGGACGCTTGAGCGCTGGGGCCGGCTCTGCGCGGCCGGCCCCAGCCCAAAGCTCACCACACGGCTCAGTCGCTCGCCGCCCCTTTTAGCCCGAAGGAGCAGTCTTAGCGACCGGCTCCACCTGTCGCTGCGCATGGGAACCAGCACTCCGGGCCTCCGGTCCGGGTGGCCGCTCGTGGCTGCGGTCGAGCGACCGAGTCACCGGCCGGCGCTTGCAAGGCGCCCGATGACGCGGTCATGAGCAATCACGAGGCCGCTATCGCGAACGTGGCAAAGCAGCACGGCCGACCAGCGTCGTGGCGATCGAGGCCCCGCTCGTGCCTGGGCACACGCCGGCCGCCGCGAGCAGGACGTCACCGGTCCGCTCGTCGGGGGGCAAGGCGCCCTTCGGTGAGTCGCTGAGCTCGGGCGCCTGCGTCGGGTTGTATGACGCGCACAAATCTCGCGGCCAACGAGTGGGCGATGCCCGCCTCGTGGGCGATAGCCGCTGCGCTGGCGTCGGACCGCCCCATCGTCGGCCACTGGGCGATGCCCCGCGCCGTGTCTGGGCAGCTCGGGAGGGGCGCGACTCGGACCAGATCGATGGGGCGCCTGATCGTGTTGGCGACAAATTCGAGGTGGCGGAGGTTGCGCGAGTTCTCGACGACGACCCACACCGTCGAGAGGCCATTTCCCGCCCGCGCTAGACCCTCCGACCTTCAGCAGCCCGAATCGGTCGGTGATGCACCTGCTGAAGCCTGCAGTCGTCATCGACATGGCGATGACTCGCCTCTTCCGGACGATACTTCCTATTCCTTGTGGCGGTTTGGCTTCAGCATTCGCAGCTAGCCCATGGGCGGCCTACGGTCGCGGGTGGCTGGCGTCAATCGATTCAAAATGGGACCATAGATGCCATCTCACGACAAGGCTTCTCATCGGACCGATCGCGCGGTGAGCGTGCCGCGGGACGAGGAGGACGGCACCGGGTCGCGGTGGTAGTCGCGGGCGCCGGTGCGCGCGGCGCGTATGAGGCGGGAGCGCTCTCTGTGCTGATCCCGTGGTTGTGTGAGCACGACAGGAGCCCGTCGATCTTCGTTGGCACCAGCGCCGGGGCGATCAACGCGATGTTGTTCGCAGCCGTGGCGGACCGTCGTCCGGCGGAAGGCGCGGAGGCGGTGCTCGCCGCGTGGCGGTCCCTGACCGTTCACAGGGTGTTTCGATCACCAGTCGCGAGCGTGCCGTTGAAGACCGTACCGGCATACGCGCGTCAGGTGCTCGGTCGCGGGCACGTCACGAGCCTGCTCGACACGAGCCCGATGCGCGCCACCGCCGATGAACTTCTCAACCCTTTCATCCCGACATTGCGCGAGAACATCCACGGCCGCAAGCGCGTGGTCGAGAAGCTCGCGGTCGTCGCCACCGACGACATTGACCGTACAACCGTGTTCGTGGACACGCCCGACGGCAACAAGCTGCCGCCGAGGGATCCTGGACGGGCAATCCACTACGAGCGCGCGAAGATTGCGCCAGAGCATGTGCTCGCCTCGAGCGCAATCCCCGCGCTGTTTCCACCGGTCAAGCTGGGCGAACACTGGTACACCGACGGTAGCGTGCGCTTGAACGTTCCCTTGAAGCCGGCGATCGCGCTCGGCGCAACCGACCTCGTCGTCGTAGCGACTCATCCAGCGACATACCCGGAGGCTGATGCATCCGCGCCAAGAACGCGCAATGTGGTCGATGGCGTGGTCACCCTGCTCGAGAGCGTGCTCGCCGACCGAATGGTCGAGGACATGCTCACGCTCGGGAGCATGAACGAGGCGGTACACGCAAGCGGCCAACGCGCCAGCCGCCGCAAGCCCCACGGCCGCGAGATCTCCTACATCTTCGTCGGTCCCGAAACCCGCCACCAGCTTGGTGATTGCGCCGAAGACGTCTACCGCGAGCACTTCAGCGGCCCCGACGCGTTACAGGAGCCCGACTTCGCTTTGCTTCACCGCCTCATCGGGCCCGACCAGCGGGGCGTCGGCGACCTCCTCAGCTACCTGTTCTTCCATCCGGCGTTTATCGATAGCGCCATCAAGCTCGGGATCAGCCACGCCACCAAGGTCACGAGCTCCCGCGATCCGTGGACGAAAGGTCTCGCCGGAAGGTGGACCAAGCGCCCTAATTCGCGGGCGACCTGACGCGCGTGCGAACAGCGATCCCAGCCTGGCGCTGGTGCCCGACTCGCATCGAAAAAAGAAGAGCCCGCCCGGGAGCCGCGTCGTCGCCGGCGTCGAGACGCCAAGGCCACAGAGAAATACCGAAGCACAACCAATGCAAGACCTGCCGAGCGAGCGCTCAAAATACCGATCCTCGCCAAACGGAGACGCGACGCTCGCTGGTCGTTGTGCCCCAGGCCGGCAAAGACGTGCATATGCTTCGGTTCGGGCGCGGCTTCAAACAGGGCTCTGCCCTGCGAGAGCGGCACGATGTCGTCATGGTCGCCGTGGAGCACCAACAGCGGCGCCCGCAGCTCGGGGATGCGGCGCACGGTCGGGTAGGCGTCGGGGACCAGGGGTTTGGGGATGAACGGATAGTGAAGGCGGGCGAGTTCGCGGACGCTGGTGACGGCCGACAGCAGCACGAGGCCCGCGGGCGGGTGCTCGAGCGCGAGGTCCAGCGCGATCGAGCCACCGAGCGATTCGCCGAGATAGAACACGCGCGCCGGATCCACGCCGGGCTGCTGGAGCATGCAGCGCAGCGCCGCGCGCGCGTCGCGGTAGGTGCCCTCCTCGCTGGGTCTGCCGCTGCTGCGGCCGTACCCGCGATAGTCGAACAGCAGGACGTCAAATCCCCCGGCCGTCGGCAGAACGGCGTGAAGGACACGGTCGCCGACGTTGCCCGCGTTGCCATGGCAAAGCAAGAGCTGGCCGAGCGGCTCGTTCCGTCCGCCGATCCACCAGCCGTGCAGCCGCTCGCCGTCGTCGGTCTCAAGCGCGACGTCGCGGTAGTCCAATCCCGCCCGGCCAGGCGTCTCTACGATCGCCCGGAAAGGGAAGTACAGCAGCGAGCCAGGCAGCGATCCGATCATCGGATACGACTGTTTAGCGTGCTTCCAGTGACCTAGCTGCCGAATCGGTCGCTTCGACCGCTGGATTCAGTACCCGTCTGCTCGCTCGCTGGCTAGCGAGAAACGGACGTTGCAAAGTTCGACCACCAAACGGCGCATCGCCGCGTGACGGCTTGTTGATGGTCAGGTTTAGGTCGTCGGGCCGCGTGGGCTAATGGCCGTTGGTTGAGAAGTGCTGGTAGTCGGCGGCGGTCCAGTACCCACCCCACCCCCAGCCAATCGCGGCGAATGCATCGACAAGCGCGCCTCCCGGGTAGGCCACCCCGGGGCCGGTGGTCGGCTCGGTCAGCGAACGCCGCACCCGCGGGCGGCTGCACCGAATGCCCCGGCTCGAAGTACGGGTCTCGACCGTGTTGACGTCGATTGCCTCGCCGTACGCGTGCATCGACCAGGTCGGGGAGCCGTTCGCTACCGCGTAGCGGCAGTTGAAGCCCGAGGTGTTGTCGGCCACCATCAACTTCGCGTCACTGCCATAAAAGCGCCGACATGCTCCATGCGCCGGATCGGGAAGCGAGCGTCATACAGCGTGCGAAAGACTCTGATCACGCCCGTGGTCACGGCGGTGTTGACGATGATCGTGCCGGTGTGCGAGAGCCCGTCGAACCCTACGAACGACAGCCTGATCTCACGCAAGTTGCCGGGCGCCACGGGGCAGCCAGGGCGCCAGGTGAACCGCACCTCGCGGCCGTGAGCGGCCCCGAAGTCGTCGCGGTGAACGGAGGAAGCGGCGCGCCGGTCACGCGGCCCGTATCAGCGCCCGCAGGATCACCCGTCGAGGGTAACGCCAGCCGATGGAGGGCGGGGCCGCCGACGAGCAAGCAGGTGCCCGGGCCGGGCCCGCATTTGGTCGCCGATGCGATCGCGATCCCACCCGCAGCTCCGACGGTCAAAGCGATCCCGTTTTGTCGACGCTGGTGAGAGGCTGACTCCCGTCGCAGGTTGAGATTTGACCCCTTGGATGTGGTACGGGTTTCATCGCCTCGCAGTGATGCTGGCTGGGGCTCTCCGACGCCGGCGATGCGTTCGAGCCCCTCGTTGGTTCATGTCGTCATCGGCCGTATCCTTCAGCGCTCGAGCATCTGCATCTGCTGCTCGTTGTGATGCTCGCCCGCGGCTGGGGGGAGCTTGTTGAGCCTGTCGAGCTGTTCGGGACTGAGCTGGATGGCGTCAGCCGCAATGTTCTCTTCGAGTCGGGAGACGTGCTTAGTGCCGGGGATTGGAGCGATGTTGTCGCCTTGGGCCAGCAGCCAGGCGAGGGCGACCTGCGCGGGTGTCGCTTGGAGTTCGGCGGCTATCGCCTCGACCTCGTCGACGATGCGTAGATTGCGCTGGAAGTTCTCGCTGGTGAAGCGCGGGTTGGTCTTGCGCCAGTCGTTGTCGGCGAGGTCTTCCATTGAGCGGATCTTCCCGGTGAGAAAGCCGTGGCCCAGTGGCGAGTAGGGCACGAACCCGATTCCTAACTCACGAAGCAGCGGCAGCACCTCTGGCTCGGGGTCGCGGGTCCACAGCGAGTATTCCGATTGCAACGCGGTGACCGGGTGGATGGCGTGGGCGCGGCGGATCGTGTCCACCCAGGCCTCGGATAGGCCGATATGGCGAACCTTGCCCTCGGCCACGAGTTCGGCAAGGGTGCCGACGGTGTCCTCGATCGGCGTATCGCGGTCGACGCGGTGCTGGTAGTAGAGGTCGATGTGGTCGGTGCCGAGTCGTGTCAATGAGCCTTCGATCGCGGTCCGGACGTTTTCCGGGCTGCTGTCTGGCCCGCCGCGGCCGGTATGCGACATGAATCCGAACTTCGTTGCCAGCACCACCTCGTCGCGCCGGTTCTTGATCGCCCGGCCGACCAGTTCCTCGTTGGTGTAGGGCCCGTAGACCTCGGCGGTGTCGATCAGGTTCACGCCGAGGTCAAGCGCCCGGTGGATCGTGCGGACGGATTCGGCGTCGTCCATGCCTGCTCCGGTGTAAGCCGCAGACATTCCCATAGCGCCGAGCCCGATCCGCGACACTTCGAGGGTTCCAAGTTTGATGTGCTTCATGTGTTCTCCTGCGTTCGTGTTCTTCATCGGGTCTGCTGGCTTCGGTCGAGCTCAGAGCGAGAGCGTCCATCGACCAGCGCGGAGTGCCGCGATTACACCCCCGTCGATCAGCAGGTCGCTGCCGGTGATGAACGCGCCGTCGGCGCCGAGCAGCAATGCGGCGACGGTGGCGATCTCATCGGTCGTCGCGGGCCTGCGGGCGGCGGAGTTTTCGATCATCCTGCGGTAGCCCTCGGCGCCGGGACCTGACATCTCGTCTCTTGCGAGCGGGGTGATAACGATGCCGGGGCTGATCGTGTTCAGGCGGGCGGCGCGGTCGCCCCAAGCCACGGCGGCGGCTTGGACTCGCAGGACGTTGGCGCGCTTGGCCAGGGCATACGCCGCCCCGGAGTTCGGCACGGCTTGGTCGCTGAGCATCTCGAGCCCGGCGAGCGCGTCGGTCGGTGTGAAGGCGAGAGCGTAGTCCTGTTCCGCTGTGAGCGCGGGCAGCATGTGGCCCGCCATGCTCGCGATCACTACACCCGCCCCGCCGGGCGCGATCACGCGCGCGAACTCCTCAAGCACGATCGCGGTGCCGACGAGGTCGACCGCAATGACCGTGCCCTTGGACGCCTGGACAGGGGAGACGCCGGCGGCGACGATCACGTTCATGATGTCGCCCATCGCGTCGGCGCGATCAGCCAGCTGCTGGACGCTCGCGCGCGATGAGATGTCGACGGGCTGGGTCGCGACGACATGACCTGAGTCTTGGAGTGCGGCGGCCGACCTGGCGAGCAGTTCCTGGTTGAGATCGGCGAGCACGATGGCGCGGCCGGTGCCCTGCCGGCGGGCAATCGCGAGTCCGATCCCGCCGGCTCCGATCACGACAACGATCTGAGTCTTCATGAAACGTTCCCTTCCGAATGAGAAGCGCATAGGAGATACCTCCGATATGCGGACAGCTGATGTCCGGATCAGCATACAGAAGCGGACATTCAATGTCCAGTTAGCTGCTACCCTGACTGCATGAAAGACGACGAAGCCCCGCGGAGCCCGAACGCGACCGACCATGAGTGCCGGGGGGACCGCTCCTTGCGCAAGGACGCGGAGCTCAACCGCCAGCGGCTGCTGGCCGCCGCGGCCGAGGTGTTCGCGCAGCAGGGGTTGGGCGCCACCTTGCACGACGTCGCCGCGCACGCCGGCGTCGGCGTCGGAACCGCATACCGCAACTTCGCGAACAAGGGCGAGCTGATCGATGAGTTCTTCCGAGAACGCATCGATGAAGTCGTCGCCCATGCCAAGAACGCGCTCCAAATCCCTGACGCCTGGCAAGGCCTCACCACTTTCCTGGAGCACTCGCTGCGGATGCAGTACGAGAACCGCGGCCTCAAGGACATGCTCACCAACCCGCACCTTGGCCCCGCACGCGCCGACGAATCGCCCGACCGGATCGCGCCGCTGATCGACGCCCTGATCAGCCGCGCCAAGAGTCAGGGCATCCTCCGCCCCGATTTCGAGAGCAGCGACCTGATCCTCATCCAAGTCGCACTCGCCGCGCTCATGGACAGCAACGTCCGCCGCGTCCAGCCCGACCTCTACCGCCGCTACCTCACCATGTTCCTCGACGGCATCCGCACCGACCAGGGCGCGATCTCCGAGCTCCCCGTCCCCGCGTTGAGCAACCAGGAAACGCACGCCATCATGACAAGGGCCCGAAACGCAGACGCCTCCAGTGTGGGTCTCGAGGCCGGCGGACGCGCATCTCTCGGACAGGCGTGGGAGCGACCACCCGACAAGAGACGGCGCTGAGGCGAGAGCGCGCGGCTGGCACCGCTCAGATAACTCACGCCACCCACACCAAGCTCCGTGCGGCGCTCAGAGCAGCCCACACCATGCTCGGGCGAAGCCGCTGGGTTCGATGCTGGACGATCGAATCCGCCATCGCGCCGGCACCGACGAAGACGAGCGCAGAGGCGCGACGGCGGGATGGTCTGGGGGTCTGCGCCCGCGCGACCGCTAATCGATGAGAGCAGCGACGGGGTTCGACCCGATCTCGTCGTCGGACCTGTCCGGTTCCGGCAGCGCGGTTGCGGAGTCTTGCGCCCGATCCGGTGGCTGCTTCGGGCGGTGGGCGAGGCGCCGTCGCCGGGGTCGCGCCAGGCTGTGGTGCTAGGAGTCTGTGCGGCTTCTGGCTAGCACCTACGCGATCGGAGCGAGCGGACCGGACCGCGACGAGGCGGGCCGCGGCGCGATGGGACGTGCCCGAGTTGCGCGCGGAGCAGAGCCGGCGTCTAAGCCCACGAGCTGCGCGCGTGCGAGCAGAGCAGAGAGGTGTGAGCCGGAGCGCGAAGAACGTGCCTGCCGTCGGTCGGGAGGGCACCCGCACATGGATTGCCGCGACAGCGGCTAACAGGAGGATGCCGTATGTGGCTGAGTGGTTGTTCGTTGGGCCGAGGAGGGTGCTGGCGCAAGCTGCGCTGCATACGGCGGTGACGACGCCGAGCCAGCCGGTCCACCGCGCGAGGATCTGCTCGCGCAGTGCTGCGGCGGCAACGACGCCGACCATGGGGACCAGGGGCACCGCGATCGCGGGCCCGCCCGCGAGGGAGGAGAGCACGAGGAGCGCGTGCGCGAGCGGCGCATCGCGGGCGACCGTTGGTTCGGCCAGCGTGCGGTAGCAGAGCGCTGAGAGCAGCAGGAAGGCCGCAGCGATGGCGCCCCGGCCAGCGCGAACGCTGCCAGTGCGGACGGCGCGATGCTTTCGCGGCGCAGATAGGCGTAGATGTAGGCCGCGACGGCGACCAATGCGATCGCCGACAACACATGGAAGAGGCTCAGGGCCCGCACTTGGGAGCCGTTCTCAAGGAAGTAGGCCCTGACCTCCGGAGCGGTCGCGTCGAGCGCCGGAAAGCTGGTGGTCCCGAGCACGTCGCCGAACAGGAGGCCGCCGCTGATCGGAGCATTGCGCTGCACTCTCGCGTCGTGTCCGGGTGATGTTGCGGTATAGATGGAGCGGGATCGTGATGAACACGAGCAGGATTCCGGCCGACCGCGCGAGTGATCGCCACACCCCGTGGGGTGCGGGGCCATGTTCGAGCAGGGGCGGACGGCGGCGACGGTGACGCTCAGCCGCTGATTGTGTGCGAAGCCTTGAAGCCAGCCCGGGATGGTGGCGGCCGGGACGATCGCGTTGTGAGGCGAAGGCCCGGATGAGGAAGGGCACGATGCCGGCGCCCTGGGCGTTTCGGGGTCCCTGGTGCGAAGCTCGCTTGGGGCGCGCGTTGCGCCTGCCAGGTGCGCGTGAGATGAGTGGCTGGTGAGCGTGGCGAGTTCGGACGGGTCGAGTGGCAGTGTCGCGCTCTCGGTAAGTGGCCTTGGGAAGCGGTTCGGTGACCGGGTCGCGTTCGAGGGTCTCTCGTTTGAGATCGCCTATGGCGAGGTGTTCGGGTTCCTGGGGCCCAACGGCGCGGGCAAGACGACAACGGTCCGGACGCTCGGCACCCTGATCGCTCCGACCTCGGGGTCGGCAACGGTGGCCGGGATCCCGCTCACGCCGGAGAACGGAGTCGAAATCCGCCGCCGGATCGCGATCATGCCCGAGACGCCTGGCCTGTATCGGCGGCTGAGCGTGGCAGAGAACCTCGAATGCTTCGCCGACCTCTACGAGGTGTCAGATACGGACGCTCGTATCGAGCGTGCGCTGCGGGCGGTCAACCTCACCGAGCGGGCGCAGGACCCCTGCGGAACCCTGTCGAAGGGTCTACGGCAACGGGTTGCGGTCGCGCGCGCGTTGCTGAGCGACCCCGAGGTGCTGTTCCTCGACGAGCCGACCGCTGGGCTCGATCCGGTCGCCAGCCGGGACGTCCACGCGATGATCGCCGAGCTCGGGCTCAGCGGGGTGACGATTTTCCTGACGACGCATCGTCTTGAGGAGGCCGAGCGCCTCTGCAACCGGGTCGCGATCCTGAACACGACCTTGCGGACGATCGGCCGACCCGACGAGCTGCGCGAGCGACTGTTCGCTAAGGCGCTCACGGTCAGGACGCTCGTCCCATTGTCCGAGCCCGAAAGCGTCTTCGGCGGGCTCCCGGCCGTTGGCGGCTGGCGCCAGGACGACAGTGGGGAGTACGTCGTTTCCGTGTCTGACCCCGAGGTCGCCGGCCCGGCGATCACGCGGGCGCTCGTGGCTGCCGGCGCCGACGTGGTGACGATCAGCGAGTCCTACCACTCGCTCGAGGACGTCTACCTCGAGCTGATCGATGAGGACCAAGAATCGAGTCGATCGTGAGGGGCCTCAGCCGCAGGCGGATCCGTGCCATTGTCCGCAAGGAGCTGCGGGTCTACCGGCGCAACGGTTCGATCATCGCGGCGATGGCGATCATCCCGCTGCTCTTCCTCGTCCAGCCCCTCGTCTCCGTGCTGACGGTTTCCTCGTCGTCCGCGGTCCAGCTCAGAGATCACCACGAGCTGGTCTACATGCTCGGGATACCGGCACTGGTGCCGGTCATGCTCGCTGCCTACGCGGTCGTCGGGGAGCGCCAGGAAGGCACGCTCGAGCCGGTGCTGACCACGCCGATTCCGCGGGAGGAACTGCTGCTGGGCAAGGCGCTCGCCGTGCTCGCCCCATCGGTCGGGATCGCATATGCCGTGTTCGGCGTCTTCCTCGTCCTCGTGGGCCTGTTCGCACATCCGGGCGTACCGTCCGCGCTCATCCGCCCGCCGGACGTAGTCGTTCAGGTGATCTTCACTCCGTTGATCGCCGCGTGGTCGATCTGGATCGGCATCGCGATCTCCACCCGCGCGAGCGACGTCCGCGTCGCACAGCAACTCAGCGTGCTCGCGAGCCTACCCACGCTCGCACTGACAACCCTGGTCGCTTTCAACGTGATCCACGCAACTCTCGGCCTCGCGGTCGGCCTCGGGGTGGCCTTGCTGCTCGCCAACCGGCTTGGCTGGCGGCTCGTCTCAGCACTATTCGACCGCGAACGGCTCATCGCAGGCGTTAGATGAACCGACGCAACTCCGATCCACCCGCCACCGACGCCCCCTGTGCGCACGGCGCTAGTCCGGCCACGATCGCCTCCGAGCGCGTCACCAGGCACGCCCATCATGCGAAGGAAAAGGACGCAACCGGCATGCCCAGGCGTTCGACCAATGTGCCAACCTCGAGCATCTGAGCACCGGAGGCCGTGCTTCCCGAGCGCGTGCAGGAGGCGTTGGGGGAGTTGGTGGGGGCTGCGAAGGAGGGGCTGCTCGCGTTGAGCGTGGAGGTCGGGTTCGGTGTGCTGCGGGAGCTGCTGGAGCAGGAGGTCGAGGAGGTGGTCGGCCCGAAGGGCAGGTGGAACCGGGAGCGGGCCGCGGTCGTCACGGCCACGAGAACGGCGAGGTGATGCTCGGTGGCCGGCGGGTTTTGGTCCGGCGCCCGCGGGTCAGGACGGCGGACGGCGAGTCAGAGGTGGCGCTCCAGACCTACGAGCACTGCGCCGATCGTGACCGGCTGGAGAAGGTGGTGCTGGAGCGGATGCTCGCCGGCGTGTCGACTCGCCGGTACCGGCGGGCGCGGGAGCCGGTCGGCGATGAGCTCGAGGGTCAGGCTCGGTCGACGTCGAAGTCGGCGGCATCCAGGATGTTCGTGCGCCGGACCCGCCAGCAGCTTTGGCATCTGATGAACCGTCCGCTCGCTGACCTGCGGCTGGCGGTCATGATGCTCGACGGGATCGAGCTGCACGGGCGCACGAACGTCGTCGCGCTGGGAATCACCACCACGGGCGAGAAGCTCGCGCTCGGCCTGGGGGACGGGTCGAGTGAGAACGCGACGGACGCCGCCGCGCTGCTGGCCGATCTGGTCGACCGCGGCGCAAACGTGCTCCTGTCGGTCGCGACCACGGCGGCGTCCTGCGCCAAGCCACTGGTGTCGAACTACCGGGTGGCGGTGATCGAGTGCGGGCGACGGTTCGCGGATCAAGGGTTCGCGAGCACGATGTGGGAGCAGGACGCCCCCGGGACGGGGTTGTTTCGTGGGAGCGGTCGTCGCCGGCCGGGGTCGGTTGGCCGTGGCGTCTGCGACGAGCGAACGTGGGAGCCTCGGTGTCGATTGATGTTTGGATGCGGCACCCCAGTGTCGGATTCCTGTTCCAGGACGTGTTCGGGTCGCTCTGGCGGTGGACGGGCGGGGTGCCGTCGGGCGAGTTGGCGATCGGGGCCGCGATCCGAGCGATGGACGCGGCTGACGTGGAGGTCGGGATTCTCGCGGCTTGGCGTTCGCCCGCGGGCGGGGGGAGCTGATCTGCAACGGCGAGGTTGCCGGCTGGGT
>Ga0187769_10001315_pt1 | contig 14102 bp, 14 predicted proteins | sample 0116_SJ02_MP02_1_FD_133140 | JGI IMG/M metagenome (GOLD analysis project Ga0187769, IMG submission 133140) | Tropical peat soil microbial communities from peatlands in Department of Meta, Colombia - 0116_SJ02_MP02_10_MG | ecosystem: Environmental > Terrestrial > Soil > Wetlands > Peat | place... | reverse complement strand
GTGAAGAGCGCGATGTACGAGAAGAACCGCTGGTAGCCCGGATCATCGGCCATGTACCCGATGGTGTAGATGTGCACCATAAGCGATACGAAGCTCACGACCAGCATCATCGTTGCGGTCAACGAGTCGATCAAAAAGCCGATCTCCAGGTGCAGACCCCCGCCGGTCTGCGCCCAGGTGTAGACCGTGCCGCTGATGACCTGATGCTCGGCGATTACCGCCCAGAAAATCAGGGCCGAGACGATGGTGGCGACCAGCACGCCGAAAATCGTCACCACATGCGCGCCGGCGCGACCCAGCGTGCGCCCGAACAAGCCGGCCGCGATCGCGCCCGCCAACGGAGCAAGCGGCACCAGCAAGGCGAGTTTGAGCATTGGTGTCACGCGAGCCTCACCCTTTGAGCGCGTCGAGTTCGTCGACGTTGATCGTGTTCATGTTGCGGAACAAGGCGACCAGGATCGCCAGGCCGATTGCCGATTCGGCGGCAGCTACCGTCAGGATGAAGAAAACGAACACCTGACCATGCAGATCCCCCAGAAAGTGGGAAAAGGCGATGAAGTTCGTATTGACCGCGAGCAGCATGAGCTCGATGGCCATGAGCAGCACGATCAGGTTCTTGCGATTCAAGAATATGCCAATCACGCTGATGGCAAAGAGCACCGCACCGACAAACAGATACCATGAGAGGGAAACCATCGCTCAAGCCTCCTTGACGGGCGCCTTGGCAGTCGCCGTCGGGTGCACCGCCGGCGGCATGTGCACGATGGTCAAACGATCCCGCGCACGAACGCGCACCTGGTCGCCCGGACGCTGGTGCAGGGAGTCGGACCGCCGACGCAACGTGAGGGCGATGGCGGCAACGATCGCCACGAGCAAGATGGCGCCGGCCATCTGCAGGGGCAGGAGGTACTCGGTAAACGTGAGTTGGCCCAGAGCCTTGGTGTTGCCGACCTTGGCGACGTCCGTGACCGGTGGAGTGAGGAACTGCCAGTGGCCGTTGGCCAGCACCAGCCACAGCTGCAAGGCAATCGCAACCCCGATGAGCGCGGCGAGCGGCAGGTGGCGCCAGAAACCCACCCGCAGCCGGTCGATCTGGATGTCAAGCATCATTACGACGAACAGAAAAAGCACCATCACGGCGCCGACATACACCAGCACAAGGGCGATGGCCAGAAACTCCGCCTGCAACAGCAACCAAAGACAGGCCGCCGAGAAAAAGCAAAGCACCAGGTACAGCACCGCGTGCACCGGGTTGCGCGCGGTAATGACGCGCACCGCCGATACCAGGGTGCTCGCGGAGAAGACGGCAAACAGTGCGGCCACAGGATCCATAAGGTGCCTTTAGCGATAGCGCGCGTCGCGTTCGCGCGCCTTGGCAATTTCGGATTCGTATCGGTCACCAACGGCCAGCAGCATTTCCTTGGTGAAGTTCAGGTCGCCACGGCGCTCGCCGTGGTATTCGCTCAAGTGCGTCTCGACGATCGAATCGACCGGACAGCTCTCCTCGCAGAAGCCGCAAAAAATGCATTTGGTGAGATCGATGTCGTAGCGCGTCGTGCGCCGCGTCCCGTCGGCGCGCAGTTCGGACTCGATCGTGATGGCAAGAGCGGGACACACCGCCTCGCACAGCTTGCAGGCGATACAGCGCTCTTCCCCGTTGGGGTAGCGACGCAACGCATGCAGTCCGCGAAAACGAGGCGACGCCGGCGTTTTTTGCTCCGGGTAGAGGATCGTGATCTTGCGTTTGAACAGGTACCGGCCCGTCAGGGCGAAACCCTTGAACAGTTCCCGCAGCAGCAGGGAGTCGAGAAAGTCCAGAACCCGTTGCATGGTGGCGCCCTAGTGCTTTGGCGACATTACGGCCAGTGCGGCCGGTGGATGCGCGCCCGCCGGCCATATGTTTAGCGGGGTTTGCATCCAGACGGAGACGACAACGAGCCAGACCAGGGTGATCGGGATGAAAATCTTCCAGCCCAAGCGCATGATCTGGTCGTACCGGTACCTCGGAAACGACGCGCGGATCCAGATGTACATCGAAAGGCCGCCGAAGATCTTGGCCAGCAGCCAGAACCATCCCGACAGCCCGTCGTGCCACCAGTCGGGCGTGTGCAGGCCCAGCAACAGCCCGAGGTCGATGGGCGCCTCCCAGCCGCCCAAGAACATCACGGCCGCCATCGTCGAGAGCAAAATCATGTTGGCGTATTCGCCCAGGAAGAATATTGCGAACGCCATGCCGGAGTATTCGATCATGTGCCCCGCAACGATCTCGGATTCCCCCTCTACGACGTCAAAGGGATGCCGGTTCGTTTCCGCCGTGGCCGAGATCACGTAGATCCCGAACAAGGGTAGCAGCGGCAGCCAGTTCCAGGACAGGAATGTCAGTCCGCGTTCGGCGAACCAGCCGCTGTTTTGCGCATTGACAATTACGCTCATGTTCATGGAACCCGACACTAGCAGCACACCCACCAGCACAAAGCCCATTGCGAGTTCGTACGAAACCATTTGGGCCGATGCCCGCAGCGCGCCCAGAAAGGCGTACTTGGAGTTGGAAGCCCAACCGGCAATGATGACCCCGTAGACGCCCACCGAGGTGATCGCCATCACGTACAACAAACCGGCGTTGATGTCGGCAAGGACTACGCCGGGGGAAAAGGGGATCACGGCCCAGGCAGCCAATGCCGGAGCCATCACGATGGCGGGCGCGAGAAAGAACAGTGCGGTATCGGCCTGTGTCGGCGAAATGATCTCCTTGAAGATCAGCTTGACCGCATCGGCGATCGGCTGCAGCAGACCTTGCGGCCCGACGCGATTGGGCCCGCGCCGCACGTGCATCCAACCGATGAGCTTGCGCTCCCACAAGGTCGTGTACGCCACGGCGCCGAGCAGTGGGAGGACGATTGCCACGATCTTGATGGCGATCCAGATCACCGCCCAAAGCCCCGGCCACCAAGTCGCGTCGGACAGGTTGAGCATCCAGGACTGGAATTCGCCCATGGCCTAGGTGCGCTCCAGCGTGATCGATCCGAACATCGGGCCCAGGCGCGCCGTGCTCGGATGGCCTGCGGCCACATGTACGACCCGGTCGGGCAGTGCCGCATCCAGTTCACAGCGCAGCAGTGCCTCCGCCCCTTCCTGTCGGACGCGTACTGTCGCGCCGGGCTCGACTCCAAACAGCGCCAGAGTCGTCGCGTTGGCACCCACGATCGGAGCGTGCGCCAGGACGGTTCTTTGCAACGCCTCGCCCCGACGCACAATGGGATCGGAAAAATACGGCGGCACATCGGCAATGCGCTCGCAACCGCCTGCAGCCGACGGATCCGACGCCTGAGGTGGTACCTCGGTGCGATTGGACAGTGGCCAGCGCGGGTTGACGGGCAGCGCTTCGGCGCGCACCTGCTCGGGCGATTCGTAATCAAAGCCCGTGAGCCCCAGTTCATTGCCCAGCACGCGCAGCACCTTCCAGCCCGGACGCGCCTCGCCCGGCGGCCGCACCGCGCCATTGAAGGATTGCGCGCGCCCCTCGCAATTGACGAAGGTTCCCGCGGTTTCCGCGAACGTCGCAATCGGCAGCACAGCGTGCGCGGCCTCGAGTTCGGCGCAGCGGTAGCTCGAAAACGCAATTACCGCATCGGCAGCGGCCAGCGCCGCTCGCGCCCTGGCCGGGTCGGCACAGTCGAGTCCGGGCTCCAGACCCCAGAGCAGGTACGCAGCCATCGGCTGCTCCATCATGCTGCGCGCATTGCGCCCGCCGGGCCCCGGGGTCGCACCGGCCAAGTAGCCCCCGACGCTGTTGGCCGCCTCGCCGATTTCGCCAAAGCGTGCATTGAGAGCCTGCGCGATCCACTGCAGCCAAGCGCGGATCTGACTCGCCTGCGGGTGCTGCGTGGCAGCGTTGCCGGCCATCAAAGCCACACGCGAACCGGAAGCGAGGTCCTGCGCGATTGCCGCGGCCGCGGCACCAGGTTCGATCCCGGAGACGGGTGGCGGCACGGACTTGGCGCGCGCCACCGCCACCGCGACTTGAGCGAGCAAGGACACCCAGCTCGACGGGGCCGCGATCGCCTTGTGTGCAACCGCCATGAGCGGGTTGCCATCGACGGCGTGCACGACACTGAGCCGGCAGCCGGAAGCCACTGCGCGCCGGATGCGCGCCGCAAGCAACGGGTGGTCCTGGCGCAAAAACGATCCGACCAGCAGCAGGCGATCCAGGGCGCCGAATTCGGCGATCGGCATTCCGAGCCAGGGAACGCCGCCGCGACGTTCATCGTCCCGAAAGTCCCAGTGGCGCAGGCGAAAGTCAATGCTCTGCGAGCCCATTGCGCGCGTGATTTTGCCCAGCAAATACAACTCTTCGGCCGTCGCAGTGCCCGCCGCCAGCGCCCCGATGGTCTCTCCGCCACGCTGCTCGCGCACGCGAGCAAGCGTCTGGGCGACGAAGGCCAGAGCCTCCGGCCACGTGACCTCCTGCAGTACCCCGTCGCGCCGCAGCAGAGGCCGCGTCAGTCGCTCGGCGCTGTCCATTCCCTCGTAGGAGAAGCGGTCGCGGTCCGAGAGCCAGCACTCGTTGATCGCCTCGTTTTCGAGCGGCACGACGCGCACGACCGTATCAGCCTTGACCTGCAGCACGAGGTTCGAGCCCAAACTGTCGTGCGGGCTGATCGATCGGCGCCGCGCCAGCTCCCACGTGCGCGCGCGGTAGCGAAACGGTTTGCTTGTGAGCGCCCCCACGGGACACACATCGATGAGGTTGCCCGAGAGCTCCGAGTTGACCGTGCGTCCCACGAAGGGCAGGATTTCCGAGTGCTCGCCGTGGCCGGCCATGCCCAGCTCCATGATTCCTGCAATCTCCTGGCCAAAGCGCACGCACCGAGTGCAATGGATGCACCGGTTCATCTCCTGCGCCGAGACCAGGGGACCCAGGTCCTTTTGCAAGACCACGCGCTTTTCCTCCCGGTAGCGCGACGTGCTGGGGCCGTAGCCCACCGCCAGGTCCTGCAGCTGGCATTCGCCACCCTGATCGCAGATCGGACAGTCCAGCGGGTGGTTGATCAGCAAGAACTCCATCACCGAGCGCTGGGCCTGCTTGGCGCGTGCGTTGCTCGTATGCACGACCATCCCCGGCATGACCGGGGTCGCGCACGCCGGCATCGGTTTGGGCGACTTCTCGATATCAACCAGACACATGCGGCAATTGGCCGCTATGGACAGCTTTCGGTGATAGCAAAAATGCGGAACGTAGATGCCCAACTCGTTTGCGGCATCCATCACCGTGCGGCCCTCGCGCACCGCGACCTTGCGTCCGTCGATTTGCAATTCGATCATTGCGTCACACGTAATCCGCTACCAGGCAGCGCTTGTGCTCGATGTGATGTTCGAATTCGGCGCGAAAGTTCTTGATGAACGACCGCACCGGCATGGCGGCCGCGTCACCCAGTGCGCAGATTGTTCGCCCCTGGATGTTCTCGGCCACCGAGTCGAGCAAGTCGAGATCCTCGGTCCGCCCCTTGCCGTGCTCGATTCGATGCAGCACGCGATACAGCCAGCCCGTGCCTTCGCGGCAGGGCGTGCACTGGCCGCAGGACTCGGCCTGATAAAAATACGCAAGCCGCTCCAGGCAGCGCACCATGCAGCGCGTCTCGTTCATGACGATCACGGCCCCCGAGCCGAGCATTGAGCCGGCCTTGGCGATGGAGTCGTAATCCAAGTCCGTGTCCATCATGACCTCGCCCCTGAGCACCGGCATCGAGGAGCCGCCGGGGATCACCGCCTTGATCTTGCCACCGCGCATGCCCCCGGCCAGTTCGAGCAGTTTGGCAAACGGCGTGCCGAGCGGCACTTCGTAGTTGCCGCAGCGCTGCACGTCTCCGCTCACGGAAAAGATCTTCGTGCCACCGTTGTTGGGGCGCCCGATTGCCAGGAATGCGTCGGCGCCCATGCGCAAGACCCACGGCACAGCGGCAAACGTCTCGGTGTTGTTGATCGTCGTTGGTCGCCCGTAGAGGCCAACGCTCGCCGGAAAGGGAGGTTTGTACCGCGGCTGCCCCTTCTTGCCCTCGATCGATTCCAGCAGCGCAGTTTCCTCGCCGCAGATATAGGCACCGAACCCATGGGTGTTGCGCAGGTCAAAAGAGAACTGGGAACCCAGGATGTTGGCGCCGAGCAATCCGGCCGAATACGCCTCATCGAGCGCCTCCTGAAAGCGCTCGTACTCCGACCAGATTTCGCCGTGGATGTAGTTATATCCACAAGAAGCACCGGTGGCGTAGGCCGCAATGGTCATGCCCTCGATCACCGCGTGCGGGTTGTAGCGCAGGATGTCGCGGTCCTTGAAAGTTCCGGGTTCCCCCTCGTCGGAATTGCAAACCAAATACTTCGCCCCGGTGGTCCCGCGCGGCATGAAGCTCCACTTCAAGCCAGTGGGGAAGCCAGCACCGCCCCGACCGCGCAAGCCGGATTTCTTGACTTCGGCGATCACGGCATCGGGGGCCGCAACCTCACTGAGCATCCGGCGGAGCGCGCGGTAGCCTTCCCGCCGTTCGTAGTCGGCCAGACGCCAGTTGTTGCCGTCGAGTCCGGCCAGGATCATCGGCTGCAGATGAAGGCCGTGAAAACACGTCTGTGCGCTCATGTGCCCTTCTCCCCGTCCAGGGACCGGAGCAACTCGTCGATCCGGGACGCGTCCATGAAGCTGCACATGCGCTTGTTGTTGACCAGAAGCACCGGGGCGTCGCCGCATGCGCCCATGCATTCGCCCTCGGCCAGCGTGAAGCGCCCGTCGGCGGTGGTTTGCCCGAAACCGATGCCGAGCTTCTCCTGGAGATGGCGCGCGGCCACGTTGGCCCCCGAGAGGGCGCACGGAAGATTGGTGCAGACCGTGATCTTGTGGCGACCCACCGGAGCCAGGTTAAACATGTGATAGAAGGTCGCCACCTCGTAGACGGCCACGGGCGCCATGCGAAGATACTCGGCCACCTCTTCCATCGTGCTCGTTGGCAGCCAGCCGATTTCGTCCTGGGCGATTGCCAGCGCGGCCAGCACGGCCGACTGCCGCCGCTCGGGGGGGTACTTGGCGATCTCCCGGTCGATGCGGCGCAGCGCCTGCTCCGAGAGGCGTTGCACAGGCGTTGCGACGCGATCCGATGGCACGGCGCTCACCGGTCGATCTCCCCGAAGACGATGTCCTGCGAGCCAATGATGGTCACCGCGTCGGCAATCATGTGCCCCCGACTCATCTCGTCGAGCGCCTGCAGGTGGGGGAAACCGGGCGCCCGGATCTTGAGCCGGTAGGGCTTGTTGGCCCCGTCACTCACCAGATAGATGCCAAATTCCCCCTTCGGGTGCTCGACGGCGGCGTACACCTCACCGGGCGGGACGTGAAAGCCCTCCGTGAAGAGCTTGAAGTGGTGGATCAAGTCCTCCATGTTGGTCTTCATCTCGACGCGCCGCGGCGGCGCTACCTTGTGGTCGCTGGAGATGACGGCGCCCGGATTTGCGCGCAGCCACGCAACACACTGCTGGATGATGCGGTTGCTCTGCCGCATCTCCTCGACGCGTACAAGATAGCGGTCATAGCAGTCGCCGTTGCGACCGATCGGAATATCAAACTCGAGGCGGTCATAGACCTCATAGGGCTGCTTCTTGCGCAGATCCCAGGCAACACCGGAGCCGCGCAGCATCGGCCCCGTGAAGCCGATGGCCAGTGCACGCTCCGCTGGCACCACGCCGATACCCACGAGGCGCTGTTTCCAGATCCGGTTGTCGGTGAGCAGCGTCTCGTAATCGTCCACACAGCCCGGAAAGCGGCGGGTGAAATCCTCGATGAAGTCGAGCAGCGATCCCTGCCGGTTTTCGTTGCGTTCCGCCATGACCCGCGTCGGCAGTCCGCCGGCGCTGTTGTACTGTGGCATCGTGTCGGGCAAATCGCGGTACACGCCCCCGGGCCGGTAGTACGCGGCGTGCATCCGTGCACCCGACGCCGCCTCGTACATGTCGAACAGGTCCTCGCGCTCACGAAACGCGTACAGGAACACCGCCATCGCTCCCACGTCCAAGGCGTGTCCCCCGATCCAGAGCAGATGGTTGAGCAATCGGGTGATCTCGTCGTACATGACGCGAATGTACTGCGCGCGCAGGGGCACCTCGACGCCCAGCAGCCGCTCGATTGCCATCACGTAGGCGTGCTCGTTGCACATCATCGAGACGTAGTCCAGGCGATCCATGTAGGGAACCGACTGGATGAAGGTGCGCGTCTCCGCCAGCTTCTCGGTGGCGCGGTGCAGCAGACCAATGTGCGGATCGGCCCGCCGGATCACCTCGCCGTCGAGTTCGAGCACCAGGCGCAGCACGCCGTGCGCCGCCGGGTGCTGCGGACCAAAATTCAAGGTGTAATTGCGAATATCGGCCATGACGTGCGTTAGCGCTGGGTCGGCCCCCGGGCGTAGCCCTCTTCTCGAATCACACGCGGGACGATCTCGCGCGGCTCGATCGAAACCGGCTGATAGATGACACGCCGCTGTTCGGGGTCGTAGCGCATCTCAACGGTGCCCGAAATCGGAAAATTGCGGCGAAACGGATGTCCAACAAAGCCGTAGTCCGTCAGGATGCGACGCAAATCGGGATGACCCTCGAAGAGGATCCCCAGCAAGTCGAACGCCTCGCGCTCGTACCAGCCCACCGAAGGCCACACTTCGATGAGTGAGGCGACGATCGGCAGCTCGTCGCTGTCGCAGAAAACCCGCAGCCGCAGCCGCCAGTTTTGGGCTACGGACAGGAGGTGCGCGACCACCGCAAAGCGCCGTCCGCTCCAGGTGCCACCGCCATACTCTAAATAGTCCACGCCGCACAGATCCACGCACTGCTCGAAGTGCAGCTGCGGGTCATCGCGCAGCTGCGCCGCAACCGCCAACCAGTCGCCGGGGGCCACGCACAGCGTGAGCTCGCCGCGATCCTTCTCGAGCGCTTGCGCGCGAGCGCCGATGCGCGCCTCGAGCCTGCGCGCAAGCTCCTCGACGTCGTTCATGGGGCGTTCCATTGACGGCGTGGTTTCCACGGTGGATCAGCGGGCAATCGTATTGGTGCGCGCGATCTTCGCCTGCAGCTGCAAGATCCCGTAGATCAACGCTTCGGCCGTCGGCGGACAACCCGGCACGTAAATGTCCACCGGCACGATGCGATCGCAGCCGCGCACGACCGAATAGGAATAGTGGTAGTAACCCCCGCCGTTTGCGCACGATCCCATCGAGATCACCCACCGCGGCTCGGGCATTTGGTCGTAGACCTTGCGCAGGGCGGGCGCCATCTTGTTGCACAGCGTGCCGGCGACGATCATCAGGTCCGACTGCCGGGGGCTGGGTCGAAACACGACGCCGAAACGGTCCAAGTCATAACGGGCGGCACCCGCGTGCATCATTTCCACCGCACAGCACGCCAGACCGAACGTCATCGGCCAGAGCGAACCCGTCTTGGACCAGTTCAGCAGCGCGTCGACGCTGGTCGTCACGAAGCCCTGTTGCAATTTGCCTTCGATGCCCACGATGCCATATCGCCCAAAAGCGTTTCGACTCCGTCACTCCCAATCGAGAGCGCCCTTTTTCCATTCGTACACGAATCCAACCGTGAGAATCGCGAGAAACAGCATCATCGCCCAAAAGCCCGCGCTCCACGCGCCCAGCGAACCCAGCGACACCGCCCACGGGAAGAGAAACGCGACCTCCAGGTCGAACAAAATGAACAGGATCGCGACGAGGTAGTAGCGCACGTCAAACTTCATGCGCGCGTCCTCGAAGGCCTCAAAGCCGCATTCGTAGGGGGATCGCTTTTCTGCGTCGGGGCGATACGGCGCCACCAGAGCCCCCAGCACGATAGGCACCACGCCGATGATTGCGCCCACCGCCACGAAGATCAACACCGGAAGATAGTTCCCGAGATCCACAAGCCACCTGTGTGAACCGCTGCCCAAAATCCACGAGCACGCGCCGAGGCGATTGCGTTCGGCCCAGCTCCCCCCGCTCCTTCGCCCACCATCTTAGCGTGGCGGGTCGAGGCTCACCAAGAAAATACCAAAACGTTGATATACCCCAACACCGCCGTTAGGGGTCGCGGCCGATACCCGCCGTTTCGGCCGCGGGCGACACCCGCGGCGCGCATTGGCGCAATCCGCGTACCTTTCGCGCTAGCACAATCTCCCGGCTCACAGCGTGGTGCCGACGGTGAGACTCGAACTCACACGGCTTTCGCCGCCACCCCCTCAAGATGGTGTGTCTACCAATTCCACCACGTCGGCAAGCGGCGCGGATTTTAGCGCGAAACGCTGCCTTCTCCGGGCCCCAGGCGCGTCTCCGAGGCGCAACGCGCGCGCCGCGCTGCCCAAATTACTTGGGAATTTCTGCCGACTTATCCGCCGCGGGCGCCGTGGAGCTCTTCGGAACCGGCATCGCAGCATTGGAACTGCTCTCCGTCGGAACCTGCTCGGAGGCCGGAGGCGTGGCCGCGGGGCTGCCGCTCGCGGGCGCGGGCAAGGGCATCGTCGTCGTGCTCATGACCCCGCCGCGAGGCGCGCGTACGTTCGTCGCCGAATAGGCCAGACCGATAGTCGCGACAAAGAAGATCGCCGCGATGACGGCCGTGCTGCGCGAGAGGAAATTGGCCGAGCCGCTGGCACCAAACAAGCTCCCCGAGGCGCCGCTGCCAAAAGCCGCGCCCATATCCGCACCCTTGCCATGCTGTAGCAGCACCAAGACGATGATCGCCGCAGCGCAAATCACCTGCACGACGATCAACAATGTGACAATCCAGCCCATCTATGCGTCCCTCAGAAAACGCTCAGCGCGCCGCCGCCTCGCAAATCGCCACAAAATCGGCCGCGACTAAGGAAGCTCCGCCGATCAGACCTCCGTCGATATCCGGTTGGGTAAACAGCTCCGCCGCGTTGGCCGGTTTGACGCTGCCGCCGTAGAGCAGCCGCGTAGCCGCCGCCGAGACTGCATCGGCTGCCGCAAGCCGCGCGCGGATCGCCTCGTGCATCTGCTGCGCCTGCTGCGGTGTGGCGGTGCGTCCGGTCCCGATGGCCCAGATGGGCTCGTAGGCCACAGCACCACGCGCAAGCTGGGCAACGCCGCAGCGGCGCAACAGCGCGTCGAGCTGCGCCACCACGATTTGCTGCGACTGACCCTGCTCGCGCTGTTCAAGCGTTTCGCCAACGCAGACAATGGGCCGCAACCCCGCGGCGAGCGCCCGCTCGAGCTTGGTGGCAACGATCTCATCGGTCTCGCCGTAGGCGAAGCGCCGCTCCGAGTGCCCGACAATCACCCAGCTTGCACCCACATCGACGAGCATCTCTGCGGCCACCTCGCCCGTCCACGCCCCGGCGGCCAGCGCGCACAGGTTCTGTGCGCCCACTTCGGTGCGGGTGCCAGCCAGCCCTTGCAGGACCTGCGGCAGATACACGTAGGGCGGGCAGACGACCGTCTGGCACCGCGGCGAAGCCGCACAAAAGGTGCTAAGCCAGCGCTCGTTGTCAGCCCGGCTGCCGTTCATCTTCCAGTTGGCGGCGACCAGTTTCGCACGCACCTGCATCGTCTCCTCCCCCAAAGGTCCTGCCGATGCGCCTCTTAGGCCACCGCCGGCGGCGCGTCCGCGCCCACCGCTTTCATCGATAGCCGCACGCGACCTTTTTCGTCCGCCTCGATGACCTTGACCTTCACCGCCTGCCCTTCCTTGAGGTAGTCGGAGACCTGGTTGACGCGCTCGTTGGCAATCTGCGAGATGTGCAGCAGGCCGTCGCGGCCCGGAAGCAACTGCACGATCGCCCCGAAATCGAGCAGACGCAGCACCGTGCCATCGTAGACCTTACCCACCTCGACCTCCGCGGTCAGCTCCAGAATGCGCCGCTCGGCCTCGCGCCCCCGCTCCTGATCGACGCTGGCAATCGTCACGGTGCCGTCATCCTCGATGTCAATCTGAGTGCCGGTTTCTTCCGTGAGCGCCCGGATCACGGCGCCTCCCTTGCCGATCACATCGCGGATTTTTTCGGGGTTGATCTTGATGCGGATCATGCGCGGCGCGAAAACCGACAGCTCGTTGCGTGCCACGGTGATCGCTTCTTGCATTTTATGCAGGATGTGGGTGCGTCCCTCCCGCGCCTGCGCCAGCGCGACGTGCATGATCTCCTTGGTGATGCCCTCGATCTTGATATCCATCTGCAGGGCCGTGATGCCAGCAGCCGTACCGGCAACCTTAAAGTCCATGTCCCCGAGATGGTCCTCATCGCCCAAGATATCGGTCAGGACCGCGAAACGGCCGCCTTCCTTGATCAGCCCCATGGCCACTCCGGCCACGTGCGCTTTGATGGGAACGCCTGCATCCATCAGAGCGAGGCAACCTCCACACACCGAGGCCATCGAGGAGGAACCGTTGGACTCGGTGATCTCTGAGACGACGCGGATCGAATACTGGAATTCCTCGGGCGATGGCAACACTGCCGCCAGCGCGCGCTTAGCCAGACGGCCATGGCCGATCTCGCGGCGCTTGGGCGCGCCCACCCGCCCCGTCTCCCCGGTAGCAAACGGGGGCATGTTGTAGTGGAGCATGAAGCGGTCGCGGTACTCGCCCATGAGCGCGTCAATGATCTGCTCGTCTTGTTTGGTGCCCAGGGTCGCGGTGACCAGCGCTTGGGTTTCACCGCGTGTAAACAGCGCCGAACCATGGGTGCGGGGCAACACCCCGAGACGCACCGCGATCGGCCGCACGGTGCGGGTGTCGCGACCATCGATGCGCGGCTCACCCGAGAGGATCTGGTTGCGCACAAGCCGCGCCTGCATGTCGAACAAGATCCCGTCGACCTCATTGGAATCGGGCTGCTCCGCGCCGGCGGGCGTCTCGGCGGCGAGCAGCTCCCGAACGCGCGCTTCCACTTGCTTGAGTTTTTGCGTGCGGCCCTGCTTGCTACGGATCTGGTAGGCCTCCTCGTAGCCCGGGCCGGCGATGGCCGCGAGCCGCGCGCGCAGCGCCTCGTTTCTGGGCGGTGCCGTCCACTCCCAGGCGGGCTTGCCCGCATCGCGCACCAGGTCGTGAATTGCGTCGATAACAATCTGCATCTGCTCGTGACCGTAGACCACGGCGCCTAACATGATGTCTTCGGAGAGCTGGTCAGCCTCGGACTCGACCATCAGCACCGCGCGCTCGGTGCCTGAAACGACCAGGTCCAGGTGCGAATTCTTGAGCGCGCTGGCCGTGGGGTTGAGCACATAGCTGCCGTCGATGTAGCCCACGCGGGCCGCGCCGACCGGGCCGTTAAACGGCACTCCGGAGACCGCCAGTGCGGCCGACGCACCGATCATGGCTGCAATATCGGGGTCGATCTCGGGGTTGACCGATAGCACGTGCAGCACGACCTGAACCTCGTTGAAGAAGCCCTCGGGAAACAGGGGTCGGATCGGGCGGTCGATCAGCCGTGATGTCAGCGTCTCTTTTTCCGAAGGGCGCCCCTCCCGCTTGAAAAAGCCGCCCGGGATCTTGCCGGCTGCGTAAGTCTTTTCCAAGTAATCGACGGTCAGGGGGAAAAAATCCTGGCCCGGCTTGGCGCTGGCCGCGGCAACCACGGTGGCCAAAACCACGGTGTCGTCCATCGAGACCACGACCGCACCACTAGCCTGGCGCGCGATTTCCCCGGTTTCGAGTCGCACAGTGTGCGAGCCATATTGGAACGTCTTGCTCACTTTATTAAACACGTGCTCTTCCTTTCGCGATGTTCATTGCGTCGCCCGGTGCGCGGCGACCGGCACTGGCGCCCATTCGGGGCCCCGATAACCACACGGCGGCCTGGCAAGCGAGTGCGTGGGGCGAATTGCATGCGCTGTTTCGGTCGCGATGCGGGGGCAAGGTCTGACTGGCGGCTCGCACTAGTGGTGGGCGCCGGTCGCAGGCGGCGACGCGTGCGCCGGCCGACAGCCAAGCCCCAGGATCCCGACCTGTCGCGCGTGCATGCGCCTACTTGCGCAAACCCAGACGGTCGATCAGTCCCTTGTAGGACTCCGGGTTGCGCCCCTTGAGGTAGTCGAGCAGCTTGCGACGGCGGCTGACCATTTTGAGCAGACCGCGCCGTG
>Ga0187769_10001314_pt1 | contig 14104 bp, 15 predicted proteins | sample 0116_SJ02_MP02_1_FD_133140 | JGI IMG/M metagenome (GOLD analysis project Ga0187769, IMG submission 133140) | Tropical peat soil microbial communities from peatlands in Department of Meta, Colombia - 0116_SJ02_MP02_10_MG | ecosystem: Environmental > Terrestrial > Soil > Wetlands > Peat | place... | reverse complement strand
TGGTCGAGGATGTTGCGGCGGAGGGCCGATTCGAACTCCCGCCGGACCGGCGGGGACTTGAGAGCCAGCTCCCCGTACCGCACCAAGACCGTCGTCGCCATCGAGAAGCGTTAAAACGAACGCCTCGCTAAAGCGCTTCCCGCTGAGGACGGCGATGACGAGCGACACGGCACCGCCGGCCACGACTCACGACCCTTGGGCCGCGTTCGTCCACGCGGCGGTCGATGGGCTCTTGGAGGCCTCGCGGAGGGTCGGGCTCTCCCTGGACGAGCCGGTCATTCGAAGCCAGCTGGACCTGGACGGTGGCGCCGAGGGCGACCTCGCCTTCCCGGTCCATCGTTTCGCCGCCGCGTCGAGGCAGTCTCCTGCCGACCTCGCGACGGCCCTCGTGAGCGCATTCCCGGCGACACCTCTCTTACCGGTCGTTCGGGCGTCAGGCGCGTACGTGAACTTCCGAGTGGACCCGGCGGCTCTCGTCCGGACTACCTTCGACCAGGTCTTCGCGGAGGGGCCACAGTTCGGAGGAGGCGAGCCCTCTCCACGACCGGCCTGTGTCGAACACACGAGCGCGAACCCCACCGGTCCGTTCCACATCGGACGCGTTCGCAACGCGATCATCGGCGACACTCTCGCCCGCGTCTGGCGGGCCCACGGGGCGCGGGTCACGACCCAATACTACGTGGACGACATGGGTCGGCAGGCGGCGATGATCACCTGGGTCTGGACCAAGCCCCGCGCCGAATGGCCCCCCACCATCCGCGACGCGGTCGAGGGGAAGGAAGTCGCGGGGGAGAAGCCGGACTCGCACCACGGCCGACCATATCCCGCGGTCAGCGCGTACCTGAAGGAGCACCCGGATGCCCAGGCCGAGGTCGCGGAGATCGTCCGGGCCGTCGAGGAAGGCCATCCTCCCCCACAGCACCGACAGCTGACCCAGGAGATCCTCTCGGGCATGCTGGTCTCGCTCGCGCGGCTCGGGATCACGTTTGACGAGTTTGTCTGGGAATCCGACTTCCTGCGCGACGGGTCGGTCGACCGGGCGGTCGCTCGGCTCAAGGGCGCTCCCCACGCCGTCCAGGAGGAGAACGGTGCGTGGGCGATCGATGCGACGGGGTACGGACTCCCCAAGGAGTCGACCCGGGTCGTCTTCCAGCGGCCGAACGGGACGACCCTCTACGTGACCCGGGACGTCGCCTACCATCTCTCGAAGTTCGCCCGTTTTGACCGGATGGTCGACGTCCTGGGTCAGGACCATCAGCTGCATGCAAAGACGCTCTCCGCGCTCCTCGCCGAGATCGGCGAGTCGCGACGGCCGGAGTTCCTCATCTACCAGGACATCACGGTCCCCGAAGGGGGTCGGATGTCGACCCGCGGAGGCTCCGCCGTTTGGCTGGACGGCCTGCTCGTGGAGGCGGTGGAACGGGCCCGACGCGAGGTAATCGCCCGGCGGGAGGACCTGACTCCAGCCGAGGTCGACCGCATCGCGGAAGCCGTCGCGACGGGCGCGATACGCTTCCATGTGGTCCGCGTCGCCCCGGACAAGCCGGTCGTCTTTCGTTGGGAGGACGCGCTCTCCTTCGAGGGACGGAGCGGACCGTTCGTGCAGTACTCCTACGCCCGGGCGTCCAGCGTGCTGAGGAAGGGAGAGGTCGGGCCCCCGCCGTATCCGTACGACCCGCGACTGCTCTCCGACCCGGAAGAGCTCGCCCTTGTGCGCCTAATCGCCCGATTCCCCCGGACGGTCGCCTACGTCGCGCGGACCTCCCACGTCCACACGATCGCCGGCTACGCGCACGAACTCGCCGACCAGTTCAACCGATTCTATCACGCCGTGCCGGTGCTCAAGTCCGGAGCGGAGCGGGAGAGCCGCATCGCCCTTGTAGCCGCCGTCCGCCAGACGCTCGGGAACGCGCTCGACCTGCTCGGGGTCACCCGGCTCGAGACGATGTGAGACGCCGCCGCTCGGGTAACGGCCAAATACGGTGGGGCCGTCCCAACCGTCGGGGTCATCCATGGGCAGCATACGCGACGACTTCGGGAAGTTCATTCGCCAAGGGAACCTCGTCCAACTGGCGATCGCGTTCGTCATCGGCGCGGCTTTCGCGGCGGTGGTGACGGCGCTGGTCGCGGACATCATCACGCCGCTCATCGGTGTGGCAGGGAAGTTCAACTTCTCCACCTGGGTCTACACCATCAACGGGAGCACGTTCATGCAGGGCCTCTTCCTCAACTCGCTCATCACGTTCGTCGTGGTGGCGGTCGTGGTGTTCTTCCTGATTGCGCTCCCGTACCAGCGCTACCAGGACCGCAAGGCGGCCAAGGTCCCGGCGGCCGCGCCGACGACCCGGTCCTGCCCGGAGTGCCTCTCGTCGATTCCGCTCGCGGCGAAGCGCTGCGCGTTCTGTACGTCACCGGTTCCGGCGGCGTCGTGAACGGGCGGGGCCGGTCCGGAGCGGGTCGGCCACTCCTGCCTCGCGGAATCCCCGGGCCCGGAGGCGACAGGCGTCGCACCGGCCGCAGGGGCGCCGTCCGCCCGCGTAACAGCTCCAGCTGAGCTCCCACGGGACCCCCCGTCGTTCGCCGAGACGGACGATCCCCGCCTTCGTCAACCGGAGGAGCGGAGTGCGTATGCGAATCCCCCGACCCTGAAGACCCGTCCGCGTGCCGAGGCGCGCCGCCCGCTCGAAGGCGCGGAGGAAGGCCGGCCGGCAGTCAGGGTATCCGGAGTAGTCGATCGCGTTCATTCCTGCGAAGATCACGGGCAGTCGATGGCTCTCGGCGTAGCCGAGGGCGATCGACAGGAGGATCGTGTTGCGCGCCGGGACGTACGTCGACGGGATCCTTCCGGGCGTGACACCGCTCCTCGGCAGCGACCGTTCGGGGCGGGTGAGGGAGGACTCGAGGAGAGGACCGAGAGGAAGCCGGAGAACGGTGTGGGACTCGACCCCATAGTGGCGCGCGAGAAGACGGGCTGACCGGACCTCCCGAGCATGCCGCTGGCCGTAGACCACCGTGAGCGCGTGGACGGGGGGGTCCGACCGGGCGGCGAGGGCAAGGCAGGTCGCGGAATCCATTCCGCCAGATAGGAGAACGAGACAACCCCGGCGGGATTCGGTCGTCACAGGCTTCCTCCGGCGGCGACGAGCAGGAGAACGGCCAGCAGGACCGCGAAGAGCATCGCGAGGAAGTTCGTGCTCCCTTTCGTCAGGAGCCCGCGGTTCTCGAGCGAGGCGCCGAGGACCGAGTCCATCTGGCAACCGAGGAAACCGGAACCCGTTACCACGAGGAGGAACAGCGCCGGGGACCCGACCGGAGTCCGGAACAGCAGGAAGAAGCCGAGCCCGAGGACCGCGGTACTGGCCGCGCCCAAGAAGGCGAACGCTTGCCCCGTCCCCGAAATGCCTCCGTTCGTCCCCGGGGTCACGGGCTGAAATGTGAGAATGCTCCGGGCCCGTCCCGCGAGGACCCCGAACTCGCTGGCGAAGGTGTCCGCCGCTCCGAAGGAAAGTGCGCTCGCGAACAGGAGGGCGACGCTCGGCCCGCTGAGGAGATTCCCGGGCACGGCGGAGACGACCGCGAGACCGGCGGGGATCAGGATGTGGGAAACGACGTTCGAGACACCGCGCTCGCCCGCGACTCCTTCCTGAACGTGGCGCTTCCGCTTCTCCTCGATACGGTATCGGGTCGCCATCACGCCGCCGGCCACGAAGAGGGCCACCAGCGCGAGGAAGGGGAAGCCCACAGTCACCACGATCACGACTCCGAAGACCGCCGCGGCGGCGCCCGCGGGCGGGGTGAGCGCGCGGGCGAGGATGGCCACCAAGGCGAGGATGACGGTGATGGCCGCGCCCAGCAGCGCGGGTACGATGGAAAGAACCACGGCGCTCGCCGTGCGAGGAAGAGGGGCGTTTAATGGCTTCGATGGAGCTCGGTGGGGGTCAACCCCGGTTCAGGAGCCGCAGGACGGCGTTTCGGAACGACCCGGCGACCAGGTCCGGGGTCAACCCACGCCCTTCCATCTCTGCGGCCGCCTCGGCCTGGTGCCGCGGGGAAGCGGCGAGAGCCGTCAACAGCCCGAGCTTCTGGCCGGCCTCGACGTCCAACGCCCGATCGCCGACGATGGCGCTGACCGCGAAGTCGACGCCCCAGTCGTCCCGGGCCTGCTCGAAGAGAAGGGTCCCGGGTTTCCGGCACCGGCAGCCCTCCTCGGGCGCGTGCGGGCAGTAGTAGAACGCGTCCACCCGGGTCGCGTACGGCCGGAGGAGTTCGTTGAGGCGTGCGTGAATCCGCTCGACGTCCTCCTTCGTGTAGAAGCCTCGCTGGATCCCCGACTGGTTGGTGACGCAGATGACGAGGTACCCGTGCGCATGGGCGAGCGCCAGTGCCTCCCCGACCCCACGGAACAACTCGAGACGCTCGGCCTCCTTGAGGTAACGAAGGTCCGGATTCAGCGTCCCGTCCCGGTCTACGAAGAGCGCCCGTCGGGATGGGCGGGATGACGGCGGGGGTTCGAGCGCTGGACACATCTTCCGTACGCAGAACCGCGGACCGATAAGGGTTCATGGGCCGAGCCGGTGGCTGCTCGCACTGTGACCGGGAATCCGGAGGAGCCATGGTTCGCCGCCCTGGACCGGACCTGGACGCCGGTGCTCACCCGGTGGAACGATGACCCGGAGCCGCTCGCCGTGCTCTTTTCCGGGGGCATTGATTCCGGCCTCCTCGCGTGGGAACTCCGAGATCGTCCGGGAACGACGCTCCACACCGTCGGGACGGGGCGGTCGAACGACCTCGCAATTGCCCGCGGGGCCGCCGACGCCCTTCACCTACCTTGGTCCGGTTTCGAGGTGGCTCGGAGCGACCTTGACACGCTGGTGGAGCGTCTGAACCAAGAGTTCGCGTCGATTCCTTCTTCCCGGCGGTCGATTCTTCTCTCCCTGGCCGTGGCGATCTCCCGCGCGCCCGAGAGCCACCTCCTTTGCGGGCAGGGAGCGGACGAGCTCTTCCTCGGTTACGCGCACTTCCAGGGCCTGTCCCCTTCGGAGGCGTCCGAACGATCGGAGGAAGACCTGCGCCAGCTCTTGGCGCACGATTGGCCGTGGACCGAGCGAATAGCGGGCCGTCTAGGACGCCGCATCAGCGCGCCCTACCTCGACCCAGGGTTTCGTGAAGCGGCACGCTCGATACCGATCCACGTCCGGCTCCCCCGATCGGCCGCGAAGGCGTTCTTCCGGAGATGGGCGCGCCATCGGGGGCTCCCCGAGGCCATCGCCACCCGTCCGAAGCGGGCGCTTCAGTTCAGCAGCGGAATCGACCGGCTCATGAAGAACGGCCGCGCGCGAGACCTCAGGTGACGCGGGTACCGGCTTCCCCTTCGAGGGCGCGAGCGAGCGATGGGATGTCCGTGATCAGGAATCGGCGACCCCCCGAGCGCAGGAACTCGAGCCCGCTCTGCACTTTCGGGCCCATGCTGCCTTCCGCGAACTCTCCCTGTCGGTAGAGACGCTCCAGCTCGAGACGCGAAACGTTGCCGAGCCACCGTTCGCCCGGCTTGCCGAACGCGATGGCGGCCCCCGGTACGTCCGTCACGATCGCGAGAGTGTCGAGCCCGAGCTCGCTCGCGACGAGCGCCGCCGCCCGGTCCTTGTCGATGACGGCCTCGACCCCTTCGTACGTGCCGTTGGGGCGACGGACGACCGGAATCCCACCCCCGCCGGTCACGACCGGGATCCACTGGAGGCCCATCCCCGCGTCGAGCAGCCGTCGCACCGCGGGGCCCTCGAGCCAGCGGATCGGTCGGGGGGACGGCACCAGGCGGCGCCATCCGCCGCGGGCGCCGTCGAACGTCATCGACCAGCCGTGCTGCTTGCGGAGGAGCCGCGCCTCCTCCTCGGAGTAGTACCGCCCCACCGGTTTCGAGGGGTTCCGGAACGCCGGGTCGTCCGCGGCGACCTCCGTCCGGCTGATGACGGTCAGGATCGACCGGTCGACCTTGCGCCGGCGGAGCGCCGGAGTCAGCTCGGTCTGGATCAGATAGCCGACCTGCCCCTGGGTCTCTGCCCCGAGGACGTCCAGGGGCCGACTCGGCACCTCGCGCTCGGCGATCTCGTTCTGGCGCAGCAGCGCACCCACCTGGGGACCGTTCCCGTGCGTGAGGACGAGCGTGTGGCCCGCGGACGCGACCTCCGCGAGCACGGGGACGGTCGCCCGCATCTGGGTCCGGGCCTCGGCCCAGGAACCCTGGCCCCCCGCCCGCTGGAGCGCGTTCCCGCCCAGGGCCACCAGGATGCCGCTCATCGGAGGATGCCCGGCGCATTCCTCCTGCTGCTCAAGAGTGCGTCGGCCCCCGACGAAGGTAGTTCCCGACCCCCGGCGGGAGGTGCGGCTTTGGACCGGAGGGCCGCCGCCACCGGCAAACCACATGACGTCACGGTTCTCTCCGCACCCGTGCCAACTCGCCAGCGGCCGACCGCGGTGCTGGTGCCGGTCTACCTTTCCACCGTGCTCTCGATCGCCGCCTACTCGGTGATCTCCGTCGCACTGCCGTTCCGATTCCAGGCCCTGGGGTTGAACGTCTTCCAGTACGGCATCGTGATGGCGATTTTCGCCCTCGGAATGCTCCTCACTGAAGGGGTCTGGGGAGCCCTCGCCTACCGCGTCGCGAACGCGGTCTGGATCCTGGTCTTGGGTTCGTTGGGGGCCGTCGCCCTCGCCGCGGTCGGTTTCTCCACGGACGAGTGGGAATTCGCCGTGGTCTTCGGTCTCCTCGGCGCGCTGATGGTCTTCTCGGTCCCGTTGATGCGCTGGGTCGCCCTGGTCGCGGGAGGTCCTGGCACCGGGGGAACGGGTACCGGGCGATACGCGGTCTTCTTCGGACTGGGTATCGTGCTCGGCTCGACCATCGGCCCGGGGATCTATGTGGCGGTCGGATTCCTTAGGCTGTGCGAGATCTCGGTCGCCTTGTGGCTGGGGTCGACCGTCGCCCTCATGGTGGTGCCCTGGAGCCGGCTCGAGGTTGCGGACCGTCGCACTTCGCTCCTTCGCCAGATGCGGCGGGTGCTCACTCCGTACTTCGGGGTCGTCGCGCTCCTGGTCACGCTGTACTTCACGTGCAACACCCTCACCTCCAGCTTCCTCCAGTACTACTCGGTCAGTCTGTTCGGCGGCACCGCGACCGAATCGGGGTACGTGATCGGAGCCAGCCGTGCGACCGGGCTGGTCGCCGGCTTCGCGCTCGGCATGCTGGTGGACCGTTGGGGCCCGGCGAAATCGACCCCCTTCGGATTCCTCCTCCTCGCGACCGGTGCCGCGGGAACTTTCTTCGCCCAATCGTACGCGGAGATGATCGGCGCGACCCTCTGCTTCGCGATCGGCGCCGGCTGGCTCTCCGCTGACCTTCTGCCGCTGGCGCTACTCCCGGTCCATCGCGACCTCCAAGGGACCGCCGTCGGGGTCTTCGGCTCCTTCGAGGACCTGGGACTGCTGGTAGGACCCGTACTGATCGGCGGGGTCTACTCCGCCTACGGCGCTCACGCGATTTTCCTGGTGGTCATGGCTGTGGCAGTGGGGGCGATGGCGATCTCGGCTGGAGTCGGTTCCTTCATGACCGGGCAGATTCCGGTCCCTCCGGAGCCATCCTCCGATTCCGCGCGGCCGTTGGCGACGGAGTCCGGCCTGGGGGCGAAGTGAGGGCGTCGGCCCGGCGGGAGCCGCCCGCGGGCATCACGGATATATAGACGCCTTCGGGTTCCCCGGTGTGACGAGCGACCCCTCGTCCTTGTTCTGCCCCCTTGAGTTCCGGTACGGACGCGACCGCGTTCGGTCGATCTTTTCCCGAGAGGCTCGACTCGAACGGGCCTTGAAGGTCGAGGCCGCGTTGGCCGAGACGCAGGCCGAGCTCGGGGTCGTCCCTGCGGACGCCGCGCACGCGATTGCGGAAGCCTCGAAAGGGCATCACGTAACGGTCGACCGGGTCGACGAGATCGAGCGGGAGACCCGGCACGACGTGATGGCGATCACGCGGGCGCTCGCGGAAGCCTCGGGGCCGGCCGGGCGCTGGGTGCACTTCGGCGCCACGAGCGCGGACATCACCGACACGGCGCTCGCGCTCGAGCTCAAGGAAAGCGCCGAGCTCCTCCGGGAAGACCTGACGGAGTTCACTCGCGTCCTGGTCCACCTCGCGCGACAGCACCGGGCCACGGCCGAAGTCGGGCGCACGCACGGCCAGCACGGCGTTCCGATCAGCTTCGGCTACAAGGTCGCGGTCATGGCCGCGGAGCTGCTGAGGCACCGAGAGCGCCTCGATGAGCTCCTCCCGAGGCTCGCGGTCGGCAAGATGGCCGGCGCCGTCGGCACCGGGGCCGGATTCGGGTCGATGGCCCCGGCCGTCGAAGAGGGCGTGATGCGCCGACTCGGCCTTCGCGCCGACGAGGCCCCCACCCAGATCGTCGGGCGGGATCGGATCGCCGAATTCACGAACTTCCTCGCGCTCGTGGCGGCGACCGCCGAGCGGCTCTCGACGGAGGTTCGCAACCTACAACGGACGGAAATCGCCGAGGTCGCGGAACCGTTTGATGAGGCGCGTCAGGTCGGTAGCTCGACCATGGCCCAGAAGCGGAACCCGATGGTCTCGGAGAACGTCACGAGCCTCGCCCGCCTCGTCCGCGCTCTGGCGCTGCCTCCGCTCGAGAACATGGTCCAGTGGCACGAGCGCGACCTCGCGAACTCCGCGAACGAACGGATAGTCCTCCCGCACGCGATCGTCCTCACGGACGACCTGCTGACGAAGCTGACGGGGGTGTTCCGCGGCCTCAAGGTCGATGCGGACCAGATGGCCGAGCAGCTCTCCCGCTCGGGCGGAGGGGCCATGACCGAGAACCTGATGCTCGCCCTAACCTCGAAGGGTCTCGCCCGAGCGGACGCCCACGAGGTACTCCGCACCCTGACGCGACCCGGGGGCGTCCCGGGTCCGCTCGCCGACCGGGCGAAGGCGGACCCCCGCATTTCGAAGCTACTCCGTCCGGAAGAAGTCGACCAGCTGTTGGACCCGGCCGCCTACGTCCGGTCCGCGGCGGAGAAGACGGACCGGATCCTCGCCCGGCTCGAGGCCGAGCTCGGTCGATGACCGAGGTCGCCGAACCGTGGACCGCACGCATCTCGGTTCGTCCGGGTCGGGCGGAGGTCGCGGAGTGGCTCGCTCGTGCCTTGGGCCCGGAGGCGACCCGCGAGGTCCCGCGGGCGCACGCGAAGGTCTCGCGCCCGGCGCCCGACGTGGTCGAGGTCGCCATCCGCGCGGCGGACGCGGGAGCCATGCGCGCGGCGCTCAACACTTATCTCGGCTGGGTGCAGCTCTCACTCACCACGGCCGAGGTCGCCCGACCGCCCGCTCGATAGTCCGAAGCGCTTATCTCTCGCCCTCGGTCACGCGCTCCGTGGCACTTCCCGCAAAGCTCCAGAACGACCTGAAGCAGTTCCAGCGGCTCCAGCAGGAGCTGGGAGCGGTTCAGCAGCAGCGGCTCCAGATCGACCTCAAGGTCCGCGAGCTCTCCCACACGCTCGAAGAGTTGAAGGGTGTCTCCGAGGAAACCGCGGTCTACCGGCCGATCGGCGGCCTCCTCGTCCGCGCCAAGAGTCGCAAGGAGGTCGAGGACCTCTTGACCGAGGAGAAGGAGACCCTCGAGGTCCGCCTCAAGGCCGTCGAGCGACAGGAGACCCACCTCAAGGAACGCTACACGACCATGCAGCAGGATCTCTCTCAGCAACTGCAGGCCGCGGGCGTCGCCGCCGCCCCGGCGGGCGAGAGTGGGTCGGAAGAATAGGGCCCTACGCCCTTCGGTGAACCAACCGGTCGGCGACCTCTCTCAGGAGGGGTTTCGCTCGCGCGGGAATCGTGCGGCTCCGACGTAGGCGGTCCAGACCCCGCTCCGTGAGTTCTGAGATCCTTCGCTCCGAATAGTCGAGGGCGCCGGCCGCACGGATCACCTCGCGGGCTCGTTCGACCTCCTCCGGCGGAGCCTGAGGGTTCCCCAGGACACGGCCGAGGCGCGACCGGTCAGCCTCCGAACCCAGCTGCCAGGCCCGCACCACGAGGAGCGTCCGCTTGCCCTCGATGAGGTCGTTCGAGCTCTTCCCGGTCTCCTCGGCCTCAAACCCGGCGCCCAGCACGTCGTCCCTCAGCTGGAAGGCGACCCCGAGGTCGATTCCGACCGCTTCCAGATCCAGGAGGGATGGTGCAGTGCGCCCGCCGAGCAGGGCGCCGATCTTGAGGGGCGAGGCGACGGTGTAGACGGCCGACTTGAGCCGGTGGACGGTCAGGACCGCCTCCTCGCTCACGCGGCCGGGGTCGAGTGTCTCGTTGCGGATGTCGAGAAGTTGGCCGTACGCCGTCAGTCGAGTCATCCGAACGTACTCCGCGAGCGCCGCCAGTCGGGCGGCCGCGGGAACACGCACCCGAAGGAACGAATCGACCGTGAACGGTTCCTCGAGGTCACCGAGCGTGAGCGCGATCCCGACCCCGTACTCCTCGGCAGAGCCCCCCAGCGCTTCCCGGCGGTGGGCGCCTTCCATCGCCCGGTGGAGCGAGGGACCGCCGCGACGCTCCTCGGCGTGGTCGACGATGTCGTCGTGGATCAGCATCCAGCTCTGGAAGTGCTCGAGCCCCGCAGCGGCGGGGAGTGCCGGTCGAGGATCCCGTCCGGTGGCGAGATGGTAGCCAGCGAGCAGCAAGAGCGCTCGAAACCGCTTGCCGCCACGCAGCGTGAACTCGACATTCGCGTCCACGTAGGGCCGGACCGCGGCGGGCGCCGTACGACGTTCGCTCCGGTACGAGGCGCGCAGCTCCCGTTCGAGATCGGGGAGGTACCGATACAAGCCGGAGAGGTCCACGGCATTTGCCGCTGGACGACTATCGTATTTAACGGACCGGGCCATCGGCCCCTTGATGGCCTCTTCCCCGTTCGTCCAGCTGGCCGGCGCGCTGATCGAGGCGATGGGTCAGCGGCTGGATGCCGCGAAGCCGACCGACGAGGGCCTCGTCCTCCGCACGGGAGACGGTTTCCTCTACGCCTTTGTCGAGGACCCTACCGTCATTTCGCTTGACACCGTACGCCGTCTCTTCACGGACGCCGGGCCGAACCCTGCCCACCTGGTCGTCCTCACACCTGCCCATCTCCCGCTCGCCCTGTCGGAGGAGGTGGTGCGGCACGGGGGGACGTTGGTCGAAGGCCCACGGTTCGCGGAACTCGCTCGCCAGCTCGGTCTGGGGTCGATGCTCGGTGAGGAACCCCGCCCTCCCCGACCGGGCGAGACGCGCCGGTTGCTCCCGAGCGCCCAGCAGCTGGACGGCATCATGCACCGGGCGCGGACCTGGCTCGATTGGGGCGTCCCCGCGCTCGCGCTCCGATTCTATCGACAGGCGGCCGACTTAAAGCCGGGATTCCAGCCCGCGCGAGTCGGCGTCGGCCGCGCCCTGCTCGCCCTCCGTCTCACCGATGACGCCGAGCGCCAGTTCGACGAGGTTCTCGCGACCCGCCCGGACGACCTGGAGGCTCGCCTCGGCAAGGCGGCCGTGCTCGGAGCCCGGGCTCGGCCGAAGGAGGAGGTGGAGATGTATCGTGCCCTCCTCGCGGAAGACGACGCGAGGACGGAGGTGCGGGCGCACCTGCTGGCCGCGCTGGTCGACCTGGGGGATTGGAAGGGCGCTCGAGTGGAACTCGAAGCGATGCTTTCCCGTACGCCGGAGGACCCGCAGCTGAGATTCCTTCACGCGATTGCCCTCGAACGCACGGGGAGCTCCTCACTGGGCAACGAGGAGCGGGAAGAGGCCCGCAGGCTCGGCCTCACGTACGAACGGGAAGCAGCTCTTTGCCAGCACCTCGGTCTGCCGCCCCCGGCCCGCCCGGCGGAGGCGGCGGGGACTCTCGTGGCGCCCGCGGTCGCGAGGCGACCCTCGGTCCCCCGCCGGGTTCCGGCGCCGCCGAAGGCCGCACGTTCCCCGTCGAGGACCGCGCCGAAGCCGGCGAAGGGTCGCGCGACCCGTAAACGTAAGTAACTCGGCCCCGACTCGACCGTCCTGAGGGGGCCGGTGAGAGTCGTATCGCTGCTTCCGAGCGCGACGGAGATCGTCGCGGCCCTCGGTCACGGCGGGGAACTCGTGGGCCGGAGCGCGGAGTGCGACTATCCGCCCGACGTCGAACCGTTACCCATCGTCATGAAGCCGCGGACCCTCGACTCAGAGCGACCGTCCTCTGAGATCGACGCCCGTGTAAGAAAGGCGAGGTCCGCCGGTGAAAGCCTCTACCGGCTGGACGTCGATCGACTGAGGGAGCTCCGCCCCGACGTCCTCTTCACCCAGGAACTCTGCGGGGTCTGCTCGGTGACGGCCGAGGAGGTGAGGGCCGCCTGCCGGTCCGCGGGGATTTCACCGGCGATCGTCTCCCTAGCCCCCACGACCTTGACCGAAGTCTTCGATTCGATCCTCACGGTCGGAGAGGCCCTGGCGGACCGCCCGGCGGCGGAGCGGCTGGTCTCCGAGCTGCGAGAGCGGTGCCGCCCGTCCCGAACACCTCGTGAAGCCCGCCCGAGGGTGGCCATCGTCGAGTGGCTCGACCCGCCGATCCTTGCCGGCCTTTGGTCCTCGGATATGGTCGATCGTGCGGGGGGCGTCCCCATCGGACCGCCGTCTCGGGAACCCGGACGCCGGACGACTTGGGGCGCGGTCGAACGGGGGGCCCCCGACCTCGTGGTGCTCAGCCCCTGCTCCTTCTCGGTCGACCGTACCCGTCGCGAGTTGTCGGACCCGGCCCTGCTCAGCCGCGTGAAAGGCGCCTGCGGCCGGCTGGGTACCGTGCTCGCGGATGAGGCCTACTTCAGCCGACCGGGTCCACGACTCGCCGACGGGGTCTCCCTCCTCCGTCAGCTGCTCAAGGGCTCACTCCGCGAGCCCCCGCTGCCCGCCGAGTACCTCGTTTCGGACCGTGCGAGGGCGCCCGCATGACCTCGAGTGGCCCTTACGGCTACACCTACTCGTGGAGCTACGCGCGGCCCGCGCCGAGACGGATCACGACCTCCCGGAGGGAAATCCGGGACATCCTCATCGCCTACGCGGTCATCACGCTCGACCTCGTGATCATCCTCACGGGGAGCAGCGCCTTTCTCGGGACGAACGGGCGGGGCCTCCTCTCGTCGGAGGCGTGGATCTACGTCCTTGTCGCGGCCGCGACCGGGTTCACCGGTTTCATCGCCCACGAGCTGGCCCACAAGGTGGTCGCTCAGCGTCGCGGCTTCTGGGCCGAATTCCGCATGTCGCCGATGGGCCTCGTCCTGTCGCTCGTCATGTCGTACATCGTCGGTTTCCTCTGGGCCATCCCGGGAGCGACGATGGTCGGAGGGATGTCCGAGATCAACCGGCGCGACTGGGGGCTCACGAGCCTCGCCGGCCCGATGACGAACCTTTCCTTCGCCTTCGTCTTCTACGCCGCCGCGGCCGGCACCTACCTTCTGGGGTGGGTGGTCGCCCCCTGGCTCCTCTTCCTCGCCTACATCAACGGCTGGTTCGGCGCGTTCAACCTGATTCCCGTAGGGCCGTTGGACGGCGCTAAGGTGCTGCGTTGGAACCGGGTGGTGTGGGGGTTGGCGTTCGCGGGGACCGCCGTGATGGCGGTCGTGAGCGCGCTCGGCCTCTTCGTCTACCAGAACCCGTTCCTCTAGGGTGAGAAGGAGGGAAGATGACTCGACCCCAAGTGCGCGACCTGGGCGAAGACCGACGGCTGCTCGACCTCGGGTTCCGGGACACGGAGGGGCTGGTCGCCGCCTACCTCCTGCCCCTCGAGGAGGGGTGGGCGCTCATCGAGACCGGTCCGACGACGTGCCGCGACTCGCTCCTCCAGGGCATTGAGGCGGCGGGGGTCGCCCGGGAGGATGTCCGTCAAGTGTTCGTCACCCACATCCACCTCGACCACGCCGGCGGCATGGGAGCGCTCACCGAGGCGTTGCCGCGCGCGGACTTCTTCGCGCACGAGGTCGGGGTCCCCCACTTGGTCGACCCGACCCGACTCATCGCGAGCGCTCGGAGGGTCTGGGGAGCGGCGTTCGACCGGCTCTGGGGCCC
>Ga0187769_10001313_pt1 | contig 14112 bp, 12 predicted proteins | sample 0116_SJ02_MP02_1_FD_133140 | JGI IMG/M metagenome (GOLD analysis project Ga0187769, IMG submission 133140) | Tropical peat soil microbial communities from peatlands in Department of Meta, Colombia - 0116_SJ02_MP02_10_MG | ecosystem: Environmental > Terrestrial > Soil > Wetlands > Peat | place... | reverse complement strand
TGGAATTATATTTTAAGCCCCGGCTAAGGCATGCACCCCAGAAAATATCAAAGGTGGGTTGACCGGAAAGAGCAAGAATTTCCTTCCCGAATGTTCCATATTCTTTTATAATGTATCATGAAGATAATCAGTATTGGAGGGATGGAAAGTGAGAATTGATGCTTTTGACGTAAAGGAACCTATACCGAAACTGAACGACCCATATGCGTTTGCCATCCTTCGTCCCTGGATAGACGTCAATAATGTTGGGACTCTGGTCCTGAACGAATTGGAGACCCAGTTTGGGGCTGTGGAGTTGGCTAGGCTCGCTAAACCCGGTCACTTCTTTGACTTTACCCGCTACCGTCCAACCCTTTATCTTGAAGAAGGAATTCGTAAAGTTTCCATTCCCAACGTGACACTTCGCTACGCCAAAAGAGAAGGTGGAAATGACCTTCTCTTTCTTCGCCTTCTTGAACCCCATGCTCTTTCTGAGGTTTATGTTGATTCTGTCCTAAGCCTTCTCAGGACTTTCAAAGTGAAGAAATACATCCTTTTGGGAAGCATGTATGATGTGGTTCCCCATACCAGACCGTTAATTGTTAATGGGGGGGCGATCGGGAGAGAGGGGGATCAGGAATTAAGGAAATCGGGTGCCCTGCCGAGTCATTATCAGGGCCCGACAACTATTACCATCCTGATTACACAAAAAGCGCAAGAGTTTGGTATTGAAACGAGCTGGTTTATCGTCTCTCTCCCACAATATGTTGTGTTGGAGGAGGATTATCTGGGAAAGGTGCGGCTGATGGAGATTTTGAATCTGCTCTATCACATCCCTATTGGCAGGAGGGACTTTGAGATGGCTCTCGAGCAGCGCAGTTTAATCAGCCAGAAAGTAGAAAGGACGCCAGAACTGAAGAATCTTCTCCCTCAACTTGAGACCATGTATGAAATTCGGATCAAGACAAAGGAAGGGGAGAAAATGCCCAAGTTATCCTCTGAGATGGGAGAAATTCTCTGGAGAATCATGGGAAAAGATTCAGGGAAAGCATAAACAGAACGACGGAAGGCTTATCGTGCCTTCGGTGATCTCCCATGCAACGGTTTCGGTCGCCGCTGGAATAGGTTTTGCCCCTCAGGATGTTCCGGATCAAACCAATTAAGTCTAAATACTGGCACAAATTGTCAATTCATGCCAATTTCGGTCAATTCTGAGCCATATCCATCGATTTTGAACGAAAAAATCCTTTAACAATTGATAGGTTATAAAATTTCTCCATGGCACAAAAAATGCATTTTGTCCTTGGTACGTTGCGTTTTACGGAGGTTCCCAGTGGTTCAAAAGATCTCTTTGATAGGAATCCTCTTGTTTCTGTCCTCGGCGGGCCTGTCCAACGTTTCTGCCCAAACCCATCTCCGTTTCTATCTAACAGTAGAGGAACAGCTTTCCAATCAGCAAGAAGTGGCGTTTTTTCATCTTCAAGAAGGGAACGACTTTAACCTGGAGGCCATTCTCGAGGATCGCGGCAAAAAGGAGCCCGATTTCGATATCCCCATCGTCATCAATGCCAGAGTGGAACAGTTCATTCAATGTTTTCAGACGACTTTGCGGGAAAAATTTGTGACGTGGCTCGCCAGATCAGGGAAATATATGCCTTTTATGAAAAGGCTCCTGAAGGACCAGGGTCTTCCTGAAGATCTGGTCTACATTGCACTCATCGAGAGCGGGTTCAATCCTTATGCGTATTCGAGGAGCAAGGCTGTGGGTCCGTGGCAATTTATCTATCTAACAGGTAAAAAGTATGGCCTAAAGGTGAATTGGTGGGTCGATGAACGGAGGGATCCTGAAAAGTCCACGATTGCCGCGGCCAAATATTTGAAGGATCTCTACGAGACCTTCGCCTGCTGGTATCTTGCTGCGGCGGGTTACAACGCAGGGGAATACAAAATCGTCAAAGCGATGAAACGCTACCGGACAGAGGACTTCTGGACACTGACGAAAGTGCGGTATCTGAAACGGGAGACCAAAGATTATGTCCCGCTCATGATTGCAGCAGCCCTTGTTGCCAAAGACCCGGAGAAATATGGATTCACCGACGTCGAATATCAGAAACCCCTTCGGTATGAAAAGGTGAGGGTTCCTGAGTTAACAGGGCTCTCCGTTGTTGCCAATGCCTGCGAAGCCTCGCTTGAGGAAATCAAGGATCTTAACCCCGAACTTCGAAGAGGGGTGACACCCCCCAATGAAAATGATTATGAGATCAAAATTCCCTTCGGGAGAAGAGATCTCTTTGAAGTTACCTTCCACATCCTTCAGGCCTATGAGAAGTTTGAATTTAAAACCCACCTCGTCAAGAAAGGAGAAACCCTGAAAGGGATTGCTAAATTATACCGGGTGGACCTCGAGCCATTGCTCGAACTCAACCATCTCACCAAGGCGACCCCGATTTCAAAAGGCACGATCCTCTCCATTCCTATTTCAAAGGACGAAGAAATAAAACCTCTCGCAACGGCCCAGAAAAAGAGTGGAAAGAGTCGAGACGGCAGCCGTCGCGTTAAATAATTCCTGCCACGTGATCTTTAGGCCCCGGCAATACAATTTCACCGTTGATGTCCGTAGACCTGCCCTTATATTGAAACATTACTTCTGCTCACCTCCTGCCACTAGGATCTACTTTGAGTTCGTAACTGATTAAGCATATTCTTTTAAAAATCTCCCCTCCCCAGGGTGCCCGGCCTACGTAGCCTGAGGCTACTACGGCGGGGTAGGCGGAGGGGATGAAGGGGAGGGGACCAAAGGGCTCCATCTTGTTCACCCCGACCGTTGCCCTCCCCCCTGCCTTCGCCCCGCAAGGCGGGGCTTCGCGCAGGCAACGAAGGGGGGTGAAAATTATATGGATTGATTAGATTAGTAAGTATTCCCCTTTTTCTCACCCCTTGGTCTTGAGTCAGAGAATAGGATACGATGTAAGAGAGTTTTATCCGGGAATAAGTTTATCAACCCTATGGAGATTACATTCAGAGAAGACATCAACCCAAACCCTGATTTTTACTACCGTCAGCAATTCAAGATTTATCATGAGCCTTATTTAATCTGGGACAAGGAGACCTGGGAGGCAGTCATTACCGTGTGTCATGTCTATCGTATCGAAATAGACGGGAGATATGGTGGAGATGTCTTATTGGAAGACAGGGGAAAAGGCATAAAGTACATTGTCGATTTTAGCATCTTACCAGAGCATCAGGGGAAAGGAATTGGGAAGACGGTTCTTGAACAAATCAAAGCCATGTCCGAAAAACTAACAGCTGTCACACGAAAGGAAACCCTCCATTTTTTCCTGAAGTCCGGGTTTGTCTTAAAAAGGACGGTAAAAAACTATTATCGCGCCGGCCTGGCGGGATATTATATGACTTTCGTAAGAAGACCCGACCGAGGCAGTCTGGCGGACGGCGAAGGACAGAGTATGGCCCAGCGGGAAATGCTGACTTTGAGGAAGAGGATGGCGAAAGCCTTGGAAAAGGAATGCCTTGATTTGCGGGAGATTTCGAAATTGTTCGGGGTGAAAGAGGGAGAAGCCCTTGGCCATCTCAAGCATACTGCGAAGTCTCTCCATCCTAAACGCCTTACTGTGGAACCGGCATCTTGCAAACACTACGGTTTCTCTTTCAAGAAACGAACTCGTCTGAATAGTCCAGGCCGCTGTCCTGTCTGCAAAAGCGAGCACATCTTCCCACCACGATTTAAGATTGGCAATTCTTCAGAACTGAGAAGATAGGGAGAAAGCGCATGGACCCCGTTGAATCTTCAGGGTAATAGGATTCGGATCAGGATCACGATGATCCACCCGAAGAGTCTGATCAGCGGATCCAAAATGCCCAGATAAAGGAGGCCGATGATGATAAAGAACCCGTAAGGTTCGAGGCGGGTGAGAAAATAGGGAGTCCTTTCCCATACGATTCCCATCAGGATCTTTGAGCCGTCCAGGGGCGGAATGGGAATCAAATTAAGGGCGGCCAGCGTGATGTTGATGTGGGCCACGTACTTACACACTTTGTGGACGAGGATGACGGCAATTCCCGAGGAAGATGCGGAGAAAAGTCGGATGAGCAACAGAGCGAAAAAGGCGAGTAGGATATTTGCGATGACCCCGGCGGAAGAGACGAAGATGAGACCCTTCCGCTTGTCCGTGAGGTTGTTGAAGTTGACCGGAACTGGTCTCGCCCACCCAAAGCCCGCCAGAAAGAGCATAAGGGTCCCGATAGGATCGAGATGGCTCAGTGGGTTGAGGGTTAACCGGCCCGACCATTTGGCCGTCGGATCACCCATCCTGTAAGCGACCCACCCGTGAGCCACCTCATGGATGATGACAGAAAAAAGAAGAGGGATGGCAACAAGAGCAAAAGTCAGTGGATCTGCGGCCAGCAGCTTGAGAAGTCCCAATTATGTTACCCCGTCAGTTAGCGTTTCGGTTTCCAGATTCATCGTCAACCGTTTTTCTGTTCCTTCAAGCCGTGCAAGAACAAAAAGGTCTCTCCATTAATATTTTTAATTCTACGATATATGGAGACATAAAGAAAGACGCTCCATATGCTTGAGATAACCCCATTTTCCACAAGCACTGATTAGCCATTCCTAAAAAACCGCATTCTAAGACTTTGAGGCCCGACTGTCTCTTCCACGGAGGCCGAGATTGTGACACAGCTTCTCAAGGGGGAGGATAATCCTGGGTAACTGGTCTCACTCGATTTGCTTTTAAGAGGATTTTGAGTTGTAATAGAAGAAATGAACCAAGACCAAGGGGTTTGGTGATCCTTAGAAAGGGGGAAGAGTTATGGCCTTCATTCGCAAACGACGAATTTGGTGGGAATCCGTTCCAGAGGCGACGAGCTATGTGGTGTACGTGAGCCAGGATCCTGCACACTTTGAGCCAAATCACTTCTCGTGGGAGGCGACTCCTGGAATCATCTCAAAACCGGTCAGTGGGAAGACCGAGTTGGTCATTCCGGATGAATGGCCGGAGTTTCCTACGGAACCGGGAGCCTACTATATTGGGATTACTTCCAGAGACGACGTGGGGAACCAAAGCGACCCTTTCGTATTCTCCGGCCAGTTGAAATTCCTTGCCCCACTGCCGCCATCGCGGGGAGGGATCGAGAGTCTTTAGACGAAGAGGCCTTATCCGCTGGGTGGATTCCTTACGTGAAAAGCAGGCTGGAATCTATTCAAAAACTGACACAACTTTCCCGGGACAGATTGAGCGACAAGGAGCTTGCTAAATTTCTTCATCGAAGGATTACTGAGCATATCTGGGAAAGCGGTCTGCTGTTAGATAACCTTCTCAATTATTTCCAGGTCACAGCCCCGGTCAAAAAAAAGGACACCGTAAACATTCTTATCGGGGAGGTACTGAAGAAAAACCAGGCTCAGCTAAAAGAGAAAGAAGTGAAGTTGTTCAAAAAACTTGAAAAAGATCTTCCGGAAATCATCATTCCCGAGGAGCCGTTGAGATTTGTTTTGAAATCGATCTTTCAATATGGATTGACCTCGATGCCCGCCCATGAAACTCTTGGACTCTCGACCCGATCCTTCTTTCTTCAGGAGCCACCCCCAGAAGAAGCCTTGTTCGGCAAAGGAGGGCAGTATGTGGAGATCACCCTGTTTTTCACGGGTTGTAAGAAACCCGTGGAGCCTCTGAAGGAAGGGACGGAAAGCAAAGCCCTTCAAAAAGAGGATCCTTTGGATCTCCTGTTAAAAATGGTCAACGAAATGGCTCGAAGAAATCGAGGGGTGATGAAACTCCAAGGAGACGAAAACGAGGCAAAACTTTCTATTTCGCTGGGATTCCCTGTTGAAAGAAGAAGGACATTCTATCATCCAAACGATAACTGAATCTTTCCTGGGAAAAGGCCCGTCTTTTTCGCAGGAAGAGGCAAAGGATAAATCTATGGCTCAACCCGTAATTCTTGAAGTCTTCTCCGATTATGTTTGACCCTGGTGCTATTTCAGTACCGTGCGTATTGAGCAATTAAAGAAAAGTTACGATATCGAAGTTCACTGGACAGCCTTTCCTCTTCATCCGGAAACGCCGGGGGAGGGGTTTACCCTCGAGGAACTCTTCGCCGGGCAGCCCATCGACATTAAGAAGATCCTGTCCCGCTTGAAACAGGTGGCTGACGGATTAGGCCTACCCCTTGCCGAACGGAAGAAGACGTATAACAGCCGCCTGTCGCAGGAATTGGCGAAATGGGCAGAATCGAAGGGAAAAGGCGATTTGTTTCACGAAACTCTCTTTCGAGCTTATTTTGCCGAAGGGAAAAATATTGGCAAGGTGGATGAACTGGTGACTCTCGCGAAATCCATAGGTCTTCCGGAAAAGGAGGCGAGGTCCGTCCTTGAATTGAGGACGTTCAAGGAGGCCGTCGATGCCGACTGGTCGCGTTCTCGCGCTCTGGGAATTACAGCCGTCCCTACGTTTGTGGCCGACCAACAAGTGGTTGTAGGATTTCAATCCTATGAAGTCCTCGAACAATTCCTGAAGGCCTGCGGCGCCAAGAAACGCAAGAGTCCAGAGTAATCGTATGAATTCAGCCACCCGGGGCACGGAATCGTACATCATCAGAAGTGTCAGAAGCGCGAGCCTTGTCATCACCCACGGGGAATAAGATGTTGCAGGATCAGTCCGCCATCGACGGAAAGACCAACTATTCTGTATGGTTTGTATTCGTTGTGGCTATCTTCGTCACCTGCTTGATAACAGCCAACATCGCTGCAGTAAAATTGGTGGAAATATTCGGGTTTGTGTTGCCTGCGGGTACCATTATCTTTCCTATTAGTTATATTTTCGGAGACGTACTGACCGAGGTTTACGGTTACCGTCAGGCAAGAAGGGTGATCTGGTTGGGTTTCTTCTGCAATTTTATCGTTGTCGTTACGATATGGATTGGGCAAGTGCTTCCTCCTGCTCCGTTTTGGGATGGACAGAGAGCCTATGAGCGTATCCTGGGCTACACACCCAGGCTGCTCGTGGCTTCTTTCCTCGCCTACCTGGTCGGAGAATTCGCCAACTCATTTGTTTTGGCGAAAATGAAAATTGCCACAAAAGGACGTTGGTTGTGGACCCGTACCATCGGCTCAACCCTGGTAGGACAGGGATTGGATTCTTCAGTGTTCATGACCCTTGCCTTTGTGGGGACGATACCGATGGACGCCCTCGGATTGGCCATTTTAACCCAGTGGCTTGTGAAATCAGCGTATGAAGCGGTGGTGACTCCCTTCACGTACATCGTGGTGAATTTCCTCAAAAGGAAAGAGGGATTGGACGTATTTGATTATGGTACAAGGTTTAATCCTCTCTTGTTAGGGGAGTAATCCTTCAAGCAAGACCGATTCGATGATCAGAATCATCCGAGAAAGTATCGTTCTCAAAAAATGGGCGGTAGGAAGACGATGAGGAAAAAGGCTGTTGTGCTTTCGAGTGGTGGGCTTGATTCGACTACCGCCATGGCCATTGCTAACGCGGAGGGTTACGAGATTCATAGTTTGACCTTCAATTATGGTCAGCGCCATGCATTGGAACTGAAAGCGGCTAGGAGAGTTGCTGAGGCCTTTGGCGTAAAAGAACATTTGATTTTGGATCTTAATTTGGGAAAGATAGGCGGGTCAGCGCTCACAGCGGATGATATCGGAGTGCCCGAGGCAAGAAGCGAGAGGAAAATGAAGGAAGAGATACCGGTCACCTATGTCCCGGCGCGGAACACCATCTTCCTTTCCTATGCCTTAGCATGGGCGGAGGTGTTGGGAGCTTCGGATATTTTCGTTGGCGTGAATGCAATTGACTACTCGGGTTATCCTGATTGCCGACCTGAATATATTAGAGCCTTTGAAAAAATGGCGAATTTGGCCCTCAAGGCAGCGGTAGAAGGTAAAATGAGAATTCGTATTCAGACTCCTCTCATCCACATGACCAAGGCTGAAATTATTCGCAAGGGTGTTGAGCTTGGGGTTGGTTATTGCCTCACGCATAGTTGTTATGATCCATCACCCGAAGGGAAAGCCTGTGGGCAATGCGATAGCTGCCTCCTTAGAAAAAAGGGTTTTAGGAAAGCAGGAATTTCTGATCCGACGGTTTATTCTTAGTGAAATTTAGGTGCGATGGATGGATTGGAAAGGAGTTACCTCGTTGGGGAAGGATAGGATCCGGTTCATACATTCCACTGGATGTCATCTCTCGATTCTGGATTTTCTTCTATGTTGATCAATCTTATGTTCTCCATGCGGTCAGCCATGCGGAAGATAACGAGGACCATTTCAAGGAGGACCCTGCTGGACATGACCGTGAGAAGGAATGTCAAGGGCGCGAAGATAAGGAGTGCAAGAATTCCGAGGAATGTTGATCTGCTGAACCCTGCTACGATAAAAGAGAGGGCCAACAGTACAGCGAAAAAAATAGATAGGCCGTAGAGAAATTTCACTATTTTGGGACCGACAAATTGACTAAATGAGAAATCGAGGAAAGTCCGGAGAAAATCCACTTTTTTAAAGTAGGATACTTTCTTTAACACCCTTGCCTGTGGAAATCTTTCCGCTACTTGGACCTCACTGAGTGATTCTGCGCAGTTGATGCAGAATTTAGAATCTTTCTTATTGGAGGCGCCACAATTTGCGCAAAACATGTTCGGCCCTCGCTGACACTTCAGGAGCTTAGCTTACGGGTTTGATCTCCGCGATCTTCCAATGACCATCTTCTCTCTTCAAGGTAACGTCCAGAACGGTTTTGCCATCTTGTGTTTTTCCGCTTGATTTCTGGGAGGTCTTGGCAAGCCACTCCAACCTGACATCGGCGCTATCGCCCGTTACCGTCTGGTTCTTCAAATCATAAGAAAGATCGAGGTAGCTGTAGTTTTCCCACATCTTCAGCGTGTCCTGCCGTTTTCCCTCCGTTCCGTTGAAGTCGCGGGAGAAACAAGACATAAAGAGATCAATATTCTTCTGGAGATTTGCCTGTCTAATATTTTCAAAGAGAGAGCTTATCTTTTCGACTCCCTGGTCTTTTAACGGAGGAGATGGGTTTTCTGGGGGAAGAGGAGTGGAAAGGGGAGTGATGATTTCTATCGGGATCGGTCCGTTAGACCGGGAGTGATGCGGCCAGAGGAAGTACCCTCCTGCGATGATCAGGAGTATGAGAATCACGGCCGTTAACAGGGCCGCAGGTCGAAGGGGGTCTCCCGCGAATCCGGCGGAAGTCACATTTCCTCCCATCTTACGGGGCAGGAGCGAAAGGATTTGATGGTATTTTTTCAACCTTTTTTCTCTCGATTTGATTTCCCTCCTTAATTCCTTCCTCTCTTTGACGAAATCGGGCTTCGTGACCGCGCCCGACTTGTGAAGCGATTGAAATTCCTCAAACCTTTTTTGAACGGGTTCCAGTTCATTTTTCAGGGAATCGATCTGTTCCAATGCTTTTTTCTTGATCGATTCAAGCTCCGTATCAATTTCTTGATGCAAGGGGGACAGGGATTTCAGCCGGTCCTTATAACGAGCGAACAGGAGATTGAGGACTTCCCCAGACACTCTTTCCCGCTGCGTTTCCAGCTTACTGATGCAGGATTCTAACTCCTTTTCTTCTTTCAATAGCGTGAACCATTCTCTGGACCATCGTTTAGCGGATTTTTTCTCCAAAGGCTGAACGCCATTTTCTTGTGATGGATCTCTCTGCATCAATAGAGAGCCACATTTCCTGCAATAGTTCCCTTTTCTATAAAGGAGTTGGCATTTCGGACAAAAGACTTTCACCTTCCTCCTCTCCTTTCCGGGAGCGGGATCCTCTACGGCTAAAAGGAACTTCCCGCACTTTCTGCAAAATTCCTCCCCGGGATCATGCTCGATGTTGCATTGCGGGCAAATGACCATTTTCCGCTCCCTGTATTTCGCCTTTTCTTAAGTATAACGAAGGGTTCGGATGCATTTTGTGTGCCATGAGACGAACAAATTATTGTCCTCAGATTTCGTGGGCTTCTCTCGTCATTGGAAGAAGTGATTGAACAAAAGTCAGGAATGTGGACAAAAATTGTCCATCTCATCCTTGCTCCCCCTTCCCAAGTTGCCATAGGTGGTATAGAATTTAGGTTGAGGTCGAATGGGTATGGAAAGCGGATTTACCATTCCATCCATTGAAAGAATCTTCAAACAGAAATTCTCTCTTGCCACGAGTGTCGAGTTATTATGGAAGGGAGGGGATTCCTTCCGAGCGATCTTTGATGCGATCAACAGGGCAGAAAGATTCGTCTGCCTTCAATTTTATATATTCAAGAATGACGACACCGGGATTGGTTTATCCGAGCTGTTAAGAGAGAAGAGCCGTGAAGGAGTAAAGGTCTATGTCCTGTACGACCAGTTCGGGTCCTTTGGAACTCCAAGAAGTTTTTGGAGGGAGATGCGCCTGGAGGGTGTTAAGATCAGAGCCTCGCATCCCTTTAAGTGGACAGCCCCTTTTACCTACGTCCATCGAGATCACAGAAAGCTCATCGTGGTCGATTCGAAAAGGGCTTTTACCGGCGGACTTAACATCGCGAATGAATACAGCGGATTTCATCTCCGGAGACGAAGCAGGGGTTGGCGTGACACAGGAATTCTGTTGGAAGGACCAATTGTCAACGAGCTTTTCAATATGTTTAAAAAAAGCTGGGCGACCTGGGGTGGAGAAAAGATTTCTTTCCACACGAAGGATGAAAAGTCTCACGGCTCACCCGTATCCTCTCCCTCTCACCGCGGGGGAGAAGGGAAGGGTGAGGGGGAAGATGGTATTCCTGTGCTCCTGATCTTCGTTTATTCCAGGAGGGGAAGAAGAAGAATGAGGAACCTTCTTCGCTACAGCATTGACCACGCCCAAACCCATATCCTACTGACCACGGCTTATTTCATCCCAAGTCGTAGGCTGATCGAAAAGCTCGAAACGGCAGTGAGGCGTGGAGTGAGGGTGAGGCTCCTCGTGCCGGGCAAGAGTGATATTCCCGCGGCCTCCTACGCAGGAAGAGCTTTTTTTTCAAGGCTTCTGAAGAGCGGCATTGAAATCTATACATACCTGGGAGAAATGCTTCATGCAAAAACCTATCTTTTCGACGAATGCTGGAGCGTCATCGGTTCCACCAACCTCGACTACCAATCTCTTGTGTATAACGATGAGGGAAACGTTGGAATCCTGGATTCAGCTTTTGCTTTAAAGATGACCGGGATCTTTGAAGAAGACCTGAAAAACTCCGCCAAAATAGATGAAGATGCGTGGCGCAAAAGACCGATCGTAGAGAAGGTAAAAGAACACTTTTTCGCCCTTTTCAGAAAAAGGCTCTAAAATTCCCGTCCCCGGTCCTATCCGCCACAGGTCCGTTAAAGTGTGAGAGCGTTGAGAGAACGCACATGTGACAGACAGCAATGTTTGCAGTGTGTCACAACGCCCTCAACTCCTTTTTGAGCACCTTGCCCACGAGGTTTTTGGGCAGGGCTTTCAGAAAAACCACTTCTTTGGGGAGCAAAAAGTTCGTCAGTTTTTTCTGACAATATTCGACGATCTCCTCGGCCGTAGCCTCCTCTCCGGGTCTCAAGACGACGAAGGCCTTGATATTCTCGCCATAGAGATCGTCCTTCATCCCGATTACCGCCGCCTCAGACACCTTGGGGTATCCGAAGAGAACCTCCTCAACAGTCCGTGGAGAGATATTTTCGCCCGCCTTGATGATCAGGTCCTTTTTCCGCTCCGTGATCCAGAAGTAACCATCCTCGTCCACGTAGCCTATGTCTCCTGTATAGAGCCAGCCGCCTCGGAGCACCTCCGCCGTCTCTTCCGGTTTGTTCCAGTAGCCCTTCATGAGCATGGGGCCCCGCATCACGATCTCCCCCTCTTTGCGTGTTGGAAGCGGGTTCCCCACATTATCGACGATTCTTATCTCTGTTCCTTTCATGGGAAGGCCGATGGAGCCGACCTTTTTCACACCTTCCAGGGGATTGCCCGTGTTGATCGCTCCTCCCTCTGTCAGGCCCCACCCTTCGATAATCTCAAAACCAAAAGTTTCCTTGAAACGGTTGAAAGTCTCGAGGGCTAACGGCGCAGATCCGCAGAACCAGTATTTCATCGAGCTCAGGTCGTACTTCTTCGGTTCGGGGAAGAGCAGCATGAACACATACATGGTGGGAACTCCGGCCAGGGTATCGGCCCGGTACTTCTCAATGGCAGAAAAGATGGCCTCCACATTGAAGGAATTGAGCAAGATCGCTTTTGCCATCCGTCGGAAAAGGGCTTGGTTGATGCTGGCGATGCCATAGGAATGGCAGAGAGGGAGGACGAAAACTGCCGTGAGGCCGTCCGGCAGGGGCCGGGATTCATATACCATTCGGGCGTTCTCGTAAAGGCTGAGATGGGTGTGCATGACCCCCTTGGGCCGACCCGTTGTGCCCGCAGTGTAGATCAAAGCGGCTAACTCGTCATCATCCATGTCCACCACCCCTGTTTCTTCAGACTTTTTTTCGAGGAGACGCGGGTAGGAAAGGAACCCTTGAGGAACCTCCGGGTCGACAAGGATGACCGTTTCCAGGCCGGGGGCCTTTGCCTTGCCTGCCTGGATCTTGGGAAGGAAGACCGAACTGCTGACCACCACCTTCGCGCCCGAGTCCTGGTAAATGTAAGTGGTTTCTTCCTCGCCGACCAGGTAATTGATCGGCACGGCCACAGCGCCAATACTCCAGATGGCTCCGAAGCCCTGGAGCACCTCCGGACAGTTGGGCATCTGCAGGATGACGCGGTCGCCCCGCTTCACACCCAGGTCCTTAAGGGCTCGGGCCAGCCTCCGGGATGCCCGAATCATCTCCACGTTCGTAATCTCTCTTCCCTCGTAAATGAGGGTGACCCGCTCCCCCTCTTCCCTCATTTTTTCTTCGGCGATTCCGGCGAGGTTCATCTCTTCCTCCTTTTTTCCGAAAAAGAATCATGTGACAGACGCGAGAGGGAAAGCCTCCGAGAGACTGTCATCCACTGGAGGCTTTACAGAGGTATCTTCTGAAAATTTCTTCTCATCAAACACCCCAAGAGAACAAAGATTTATTCTACGACCTTATACATGATTTTGAATGAAAGTGTCAACATTAGATGGGCTTACCCACCCCAGTCTTTCCCTTTTCTGAGATCTTCTTATCCATGGAAGAAAAAAACCGGGGAAAGACAGAGCGGGTTATTGACGGCCAAAACCATCGTTGGGTGAGAAGGTTATTTGACTTGATATTTTTCATTTGCATAGGCCAGAGCTTCATCGATGGCCGTCATAGCATCCGAGCCGGTCTTCTGTCAATACATTGACTTATTTTGAGTCTTTCGGATGGCTCGCTTTCCAGTGGAAATTCTCAGTTCTCCAATAGGCCTCAGCCTGAAGAGTTGGGTTATTTTTTCTACAAAAGAAATTTGGGAGGTCCTTGGACTCCGAACGGCCCTCCCAAACTCTAATTACCTCTCAGATCATTCAGGACATTTCGTACAATCAAACTCTAACGTCTTTCATGTTCCTCGCGCATACGTCCTCCGTGTACGGCGCCAGCATGTTCACCGCGCTCTCTTTCCCTAAACGAGGGGGCCACTCCGTAGTGTCTTACGTGTTCCGGTCTTCCCCAGTCATGGTGTTTCCAGTATCTATCTCTTTCCCAAGCTCGCCAATTCGTGTGCAGCTCGCCAAAGGGGATACGTCTTTCCCCCCTTACGATGATCCTGAAATCAGCAGGCAAACTGAGTAGTACAGAGGGTGGACTCGCTATGTAAGCCCAAGGGCCACCGTAGCTGACGGAGCTATACCAATATCCTCCATAAGGACGATACCAATACCCTCCGTAGAAAAAGATGTCGAAACCTACATCAGGACAATAGTAGGCGTATGTCCCAGGTATTACTACCAGTTCAGGAGGTGCTGGAAATACAAAAACCGGTGGTGGAGGAATGCTTATACCTAATATTTATTCCTGCCATACTCTGACCGGAAAAACCTAACAACAACAGCATCAGGGTTCCTGTGACTATTAATTTTTTCATCTTTACTCACCCCCTCTTTTGATAATCTTTAATCAAAATTTAGGGAGCGCTTCGTAATATGTCAAGTTGT
>Ga0187769_10001312_pt1 | contig 14125 bp, 8 predicted proteins | sample 0116_SJ02_MP02_1_FD_133140 | JGI IMG/M metagenome (GOLD analysis project Ga0187769, IMG submission 133140) | Tropical peat soil microbial communities from peatlands in Department of Meta, Colombia - 0116_SJ02_MP02_10_MG | ecosystem: Environmental > Terrestrial > Soil > Wetlands > Peat | place... | reverse complement strand
GTCGCCCCGCTGGCGTTCCAGCCAGTGAAGGACTGGGCCCCTGGCCAAGCGCCAGTCGTCGAGCCTCCGCCCCTGTTCGCGTACACGACGCCGAACTTGATTCCGTCGAAGAACCTTTTCACCTCGGCCTTGTCCTTTGAGAAGATACCGGCGGTGAGCCCATACTCTGTCGCGTTCGCCTTGTCGATGGCCTCGTCCAGGGTGTCGAACTCGTCCACGACCACCAACGGAAGGAAGAGCTCTTCGCTGAAGAGCCTGTGGCTGTGGTTCAGACCTGTCACGATTGTCGGAGTCACATAGTAGCCCTTTGCCATCAGGCCGGCCTTCAGGACCGAGCCGCCGGTAAGGATCTTCCCCCCACTCATCTTCGCGTCGGCGACTGCACCTTCGAACTTGGAGACCACCGACTTGTCGATGACCGGTCCCATGAAGGTTCCCTTTTCCCTCGGGTCGCCCACGGAGACCTTCTCCGTCCTCGCCTTCAGGGCCGTGAGGAACTTGGCTTTCACGCTGCTCTGTACGTAGACCCTGGAGGTCGCGCTGCACTTCTGTCCCCCGTACCCGTAGGCTGCCCTGATTGTCCCCTCGACAGCCTTCGGGATGTCCGCCTTCGCGGTCACGATGGTCGGGTTCTTGCTTCCCATCTCGAGGAGAATGGGCTTGGGGTAGGGCTGTCGCTCGAGGAAGCCCCTGTAGAGGCGCATACCGACGTCCTTCGAGCCGGTGAAGGCTATTCCTGCGACGTCAGGGTTGGAGACAAACTCCTCCTCGAAGTTCCTCCCTGGCCCCGTTACGTAGTTGACGACCCCGTCGGGAACACCTCCGTCCCGGAAGACCTCGTACAGCATTAGCCCAGTCAGCGGAGCCGAGCTTGTGGGCTTGAGTATGACCGAGTTGCCTGTGACGAGGGCGCCCAATGCCATCCCGCTGGCGAGCATGAAGGGGAAGTTGAAAGGCGAGATGACGGGCCATACTCCCATGGGCTTGCACACTAGTGTGCAGTCCTCACCAGGGCCTCCTGGCCCCATCTTCGACTGGTAACCGTCATTCTCACGCATCTGGCGGGCAACATAGGCGATGGAGTCGACCGCCTCCCAGCCTTCGGCCAGCGCCTCGAGCCTGTTTTTGCCCACTTCGTAGGTTATCGCGGCGGCGATATCGAACTTCTTCTGGTCAATGGACTTCCCCGTGGCCTCCAGCATCTTGACCCGATCCTGCCACGGCGTGGAGCTCCAGACTGCGAACCCCTTCTTCGCCGCTTCGACCGCCTGTCTGGCGTGGTCTCTGGTGCCGATCTGGAACCTCCCAACAACGATTGACGCGTCGATGGGACTCCTGCACTCGAACTCGCCAGCGTCGGAATAGACTTCTTTTCCGCCGATGTGCATCGGATACTCGGAGCCGAGCTTCTTCTCGAGCTGCTTCAGAGCGGCTTCATACTTGGGGTGAAGGCTCTCGTCCGCAGAAAGCGAAACGTAGGTCACCTTGGGAGCAGACTTCTTGGGCATTGGCTTGGGCGCGTTTTTGTGAGCTACTTAATGTTTGTCGGCAGGCGCGATGCGCATGGAATCGTTCGGCTCGAACGCTTCACCGCGTGCGCGGGAATATTCCTCGACGACCGCCCGCTTGACGCCCCCGAAGTCGACCTCGCGCCCCAGGAGCTTCTGCATGGAGGTCATTGTTCCAGGGTCGAAGCCGCACGGGCGAATCAGGTCGAAGTAGGGCAACTCCGTGTTGACGTTGAGCGCGAACCCGTGGAACGCGACCCAATTGGAGACCGCCACCCCCACGGAAGCAAGCTTTCGGCCACTCACCCAGACCCCGGGGCGCCCTTCCACCACCTCTCCTCTGACACCCCACCTCCCCACGGCAGAAATCAGCGCGTTCTCGATTGTCAGGATGTGCCTTCGGATGTCGTGATCTCCCAGCTTGATGATGGGGTAGCCCACCAGCTGGCCCGGTCCGTGATAGGTAGCATCGCCTCCCCGCTCGACCCTGAACACGGGGACCTCCTGGGGCCTCAGGTTGGCTTCCGAAGTCTTGGCGCCCAGCGTTATGACGTGGTCGTGCTCGAGCACCAGCAGGATGTCGGGAACCTCGTCTCGCGCCCTCTTCTCAGCCAAGGACCTCTGCAGCTCGAGGGCCCGGCCGTACTCCAATCTTCCCAGGTCGAGCAGGACCCCTGTCATGTCTTTAGCTGGTGAATCGGTCTGCCGGAGGCCGTTTCTGATGCCTCCATGATCGCCTCGGGGAGAGTGGGATGGGGGTGAATGGTCAGGGCGATGTCTTCCACCGTGGCCCCCATCTCGATGGCCAGGGCGACCTCGCTAATCAGGTTCGACGCGTCAGGGCCCACTATCTGTACGCCGAGGACGAGGCCGTCCTCGGCCTTCGACACGACCTTCACGAAGCCTTCGGGTTCCCCAGTTGACTGGGCTCTTCCGAGAGCCGCGAACTGGAATCTCGACTTCTTGATGTTGTAGCCCACCTGCAGGGCCCTCGACTCCGTGAGCCCTACGCTCGCGACTTCGGGGTCGCAGAAGACCGCATCCGGGATGACCTTCCAGTCGGCCGCGCTCGGCTTCCCGGCGATGCATTCCGCTGCCACCACCCCTTCCTTTGAAGCCTTGTGCGCCAAAAGCGGTGGTCCTCGGACATCTCCAATCGCGTAGATTCCTTCGACGTTTGTCTGCATTCTGTTGTTGGTTTGGATGTACCCTTCTTTGCTCGTCAGAACGCCGAGTGGCCCCAGATTCATTTTTTCTGTCCGCGGCCTCCTCCCCACGCTGACGAGCACCTTGTCGACCTCGAGGAGGAACCCGCCAGTCGGGGTTTCGACCGCCACCGTTGCGCCATGGTCAGTCTTGGAGACGCTCAGCACCTTGGACTGCAGGTGAACCTTCACCCCTCTGCTCTCGAGTTTTCTTTGGACAACCCTGACCACCTCGGGGTCGCTCCCGGGCATCAACTGGTCCATGATTTCGACTATCGTCACGTCGCTCCCCAGCTTCTGGTACATGGAGGCGAACTCGAGCCCGATGGCCCCGCCGCCGACAACGAGGAGCCTCGCAGGGGCGTCGGTCAGCTCGAGCGCCTCTCTGGATCCGATCACTATCTTCCCGTCGAACTCCAGCCCCGGAAGTTGCACTGACCTCGTGCCGGTCGCGATGACTACGTACCTGGTCTCGATTTCTTCCACCTCTTCGCCAACCGTGACCTTCACCTTGCCTCTGGTCACGAGTTCGGCCTCGCCCATGATGATGGTGACGTTGTTCCCTTTCAGGAGAAATTCGACTCCCCCGACTAGCTTCTCGATCACCTCAGACTTCCACTTCTGCATCTGCGCGAAGTCGACCGTCAGCCTCGGGGCGACTAGGCCGAACTTCTCCCCCTCCTTGACCTTGTCGTAGAGCCTTGAGACTGTGATCAGAGACTTTGAGGGGATGCAGCCGTAGTTGACGCACTCGCCACCGAGCTTGTCCGACTCGACGACTATGGTCCTGAGGCCCAGCTGGGCGGCCCTGATGGCACAGACGTAACCTCCCGGGCCAGCTCCGACAACGACGACATCGGCCTGCTGCATTAGACCACTTCTGCCAGCAGCTTCTTCGTGTCCTGAAGCATGTCGACGACCCGGCTCGTGAACCGGGCTGCGTATGCCCCGTCGAAGACCCTATGGTCGAAACTTAGCGACAGGTAGGTCATGTCCCTGACCTCCACCCTCCCTCCTCGGAAGACTGGACGCTTGGCAATCTTGTGTAGGCCCAAGATTGCAACCTCGGGGTAGTTGACAATGGGCGTAGCAAAGAGGCCTCCAATGGCCCCTACGTTGGTGATGGTGAATGTCGAACCCTTCACCTCGTCGAGAGTGAGCTGGCCTTCTCTCGCCTTGGCCGCAGCCTTCTCGATTTCCCCCGCCAGGTCGAAGATGTCCTTGGTGTCAGCGTCCTTGATGACTGGGACTACGAGCCCCTGCGCCGTGTCGGTCGCCACGCCGATGTTGTAGTACTTCTTTAGGACGATGTTGCCGCTCGCCTCGTCCAGCGAGGAGTTGACGTACGGGAACTCCTTGAGGGCAGGGACGAGCGCTTTGATGACGAAGGGAAGGAAGGTGAGCTTTACTCCCCTCTTCGCCGCGCTACCCTTGAAAGCCTCCCTAAGCAGGACAAGGTCTGACAGGTCTGCCTCGTCGACGTGGGTGACCTGGGCCACTGTCTCATTGGACTTTGCCATGTGTTCCGCGATTGTTCGCCTCATTCCCCTCAGGGGAACCATCTCCTCCCTCGAGTCCTTCGGGGCGGCCATCGGCTGCTGAACCGGCGCCGCAGGAACCTGCACGGCAGCCTGAGTCGGCGGCGCTGCAGCCTTCCTGACGTCCTCGTCGGTGATGCGACCCTGTGGGCCCGAGCCCTTCACGGACGCCATGTCGACCCCCAGCTCCCTCGCGAGCTTCCTGGTCGAAGGGGTAGCCAGGATGTCCTGACCCAGCTGGCCGGGAGGAACCTGGACGGGGAGGGGAATGGGCTGCTGAGGAGGCGACGGGAGGGCTGCAGAGGGGACCGAGGGAGCTCCGCTCCCGTCGTCTATAATCACGATAGTCTGACCGACCTTCGCCATGTCGCCCACCTTGACGAGTATCTTGGAGACTGTCCCAGTTCGCGGAGCCGGGATCTGGACGTTCACCTTGTCGGTCATCACTTCCACGAGCGGCTGGTCCTCCTTTACCATGTCGCCCTCGTTCACCATCCACTTCAGTACCTCGCCCTCTGCGACGCCTTCGCCAAGGTCAGGCAGTTTGAACTCGTAAACCAATTGAAGCCATTCACCCCCATCTTCTGGCTATATCCTTTGTTAATCCCCCGTCCTTCAGTATTCGAGCAGCGCGGCGGCTGTGCTGGCGATCCGCACGGAGCTTGGGATGTACTCGTCCTCGAGTTTGGCCAGCGGGACGACCGTGTCGAACCCGGTGACCCGCCGGACGGGAGCCTTCAGGTAGTCGAGCGCCTTGTCCGCAATCGTTGCTGCGACTTCCGCTCCCACGCCGAGAGTCATGGGCGCCTCATGAATTATGACGGCCCTCCCCGTCTTGCGTACTGATCCGAGGATTGCTTCGAAGTCGAGGGGTGAGACAGTCCTCAGGTCGAGAACTTCGGGCGAAACCGAACGCTCGGCCTTCAGCCTGTCCGCAGCCTGAAGGGTTGGGACCATCATTGCGCCGTAGGAGATGAGCGTGATGTCGTTGCCCTCCCTTGCCACCCTGGCCCGACCTATGGGGATGGCGTACTCTTCCTCCGGGACCTCCATCTTGGGGGCGTCGTAGAGCCGCTTGGGCTCCATGAAAATCACGGGGTCGGGCTCGCTAAGCGCGGACTTCATCAGACCTTTCGCGTCGAAGGGGTTGGACGGAATGACGACCTTGAGGCCCGGAGTGTGGACGTAATGGGCTTCGGGGGACTCCGAGTGGTGCTCGGGTGCCCTTATCCCGGCGCCATAGGGGAAGCGCAAGACGCCGCGGGGGACGTATCTCCCCCTCGTCCTGTTCCTCATCCTTGCTACGTGTCCGAGGATCTGGTCTAGGGCTGGGATGCTGAACCCGTCGAACTGGAACTCGCCCACCGGGACCATCCCGCCCAGGGAAAGGCCGACGAACATTCCCGCTATCCCCAGCTCCGCCAGGGGAGTGTCGAAGACCCTCTGGGGTCCGAACTCGTCCTGCAGCCCCCGGGTGACTTGGAAGACACCGCCGTTCTTACCGACATCCTCGCCGAAGACGACTATCCTTCCGTCGCGGAGCATCCCCTGCCGCAGGGCCATGTTCAGGGCGTGTCGGATGTTGACCCCAGGCCTCCCTCCGCTGACAGAGGGTTCAGGAGCAGGCGGGGGGAGGGGCGCAGGCTCGATGCCGAGAGCCTCCCGCTTCTCCTCCAGCAGCCTAGGGGTGGGGGCCGAGTACATGTAGTCGAATATCGAGCCTGGCTCGGGAGGGGAGGCCGACCTGTACGCGCGCACGGCGGCGTCAACCCTCGCCCTCGCGGCTTCCGCGACCGCGAGTTTGCGTTGCTCGTCCATCAACCCGTTCCCCGCAAGGTATCTCTCCAGCCTGATGATTGGGTCTCGCTTCTCCCATTCGATGACTTCGCCTTCTGCCTTCAGCTTGTTCGAGACCAGCTCGGCGGTGGTGTGGGGACCCATGCGGTAGGTGGAGTACTCGATGAGCGTAGGCCCTCTTCCTCTCCTGGCCTTGTCGACGGCGTACTTCGTGACCTCGTAGCAGGCGATTGCGTCGTTGCCGTCCACCAGTATCCCCTCGAAGCCATAGGCCACTGCCTTCTGTGCAATCGTCTTGGAGGAAGTCTGCCTTTCCCTCTTCACGGATATCGCCCACTGGTTGTTCTCTACGCCGAAGACAACCGGGAGGCCGTAAGTCCCGGCGAAGTTCAGGGCTTCATGGAAATCTCCCTTCGACGTGCCTCCGTCCCCGGTCGAGACGAAGGAAACCGAGCTCTCGCCGAGAAGGCGGGATGCCATCGCAAGCCCCACCGCGTGGAGGAGCTGGGAGGCCACTGGGACGGCGACGGGGAGCAGACGAAGGTTCTCGGGAATCTGCATCCCTCTCTCGTCTCCCCCCCAGAACTGCAGGATCTTCTCCGGCGGCAGGCCGAAGGCCAGCATCCCGACGTTGTCCCTGTACATTGGGACCAGCCAGTCCCCTTTCCCGAGGGCGTCGACGAAACCAATCTGGGCACCCTCCTGCCCCTTCGAAGGGGCGTACGTTCCGATTTCCCTCAGAGTGGAGAGGTTCGTTGCCTTCTCGTCGAAGGCCCTCCCGAAGACCATCTGCTCGTACATCGTCCTCAGAAGCTCTGGAGAGACGGTAGGCTCTCCGCCTACGATTGACCCGTCCGGTGACAGCCGCCGGTACATGACGTCTCCGGGCTTAGAAAATAGGTCCGATTCACTGAAGACCCTCGGGGCCGCCCCCGAATCCTTCAGGAACTCAGATTCTGTCACTTTGCGGGTCGAGCCTCGGCCGCAATATAAGACTGCCGCGCATTGGAATCTTTTCCCATCACTGTTCTGATGAAGTACTCGCCGGCGCGGTAGCTGCTCCTTACCAAGGGCCCGGCGGCCACGTACTTGAAACCGAGCCCGTATCCCATTCTTCTGTAATTGTCGAACTGCCCCGGCGAGACAAACTCCTTCACCGGCAGGTGGCGCCGCGAGGGGCGGAGGTACTGCCCGACAGTCAAGAAGTCGACCTCCGCGGTGTCGAGGTGCACCATGGTCTGCCTGACCTCCTCCTCGGTCTCGCCCAAGCCTACCATTATCGAAGATTTCGTGTAGATTTGCCGGTCCAGTTTCTTCAGGTTCCTAAGGACGGAGAGGGACTGCCAGTATCCAGCGCGCGGGTCTCTGACGGTTGGCGTGAGAGCCATCGTGGTCTCGACGTTGTGGGCCACCACGTCGGGAGAGGAACCCACGATCGTCCGCAGGGCATCGAGGTCGTTCTGGAAATCCGGAATCAAGACTTCGACGAGCATGTCAGGAAGCCTCTCCTTGACCAGACGAATCGTCCGAGCGAAGTGGGCGGCCCCGCCATCAGGGAGGTCGTCCCTGTCAACGGACGTGAGCACCACGTAGGTCAGGCCCATGCGAGAGAGGGCTAGCGCGACTCTCTCCGGTTCGGTCTCGTCCAGGAGGCCGTTCGGCCTTCCTGGGGTCACCATACAGAAGCGGCAGGCCCTCGAGCAGACGTCCCCCATCAGCATCAGCGTGGCCGTCCCCCCTCCCCAGCATTCGTGCACGTTGGGGCAGCGAGCTTCTTGGCAGACGGTGTGCAAGCCAAGCTCTGAGAGCATCTGCTTGAGGTTCTGGTAGTCCGGCCCCTCGGGGGGCCCTACCGTGAGCCACTGAGGCTTCCGCTCTGTCTGCAATCTATTAACCGACTGCCGGAATCAGCCGTTGAAATCCCTTTCCAGTGAGGACGCCCTCGCAGGCGGCGCAGTCGTTAACGTTGTAGCCGGGCTCGAGGTCCTCGTGCAGAGAGCACATGAGGCGGCTGAAGCGGATATAGTCACAGATTTCTGTCATGGTCGCAACCGCGCCGAGCTCGTCGGGTTTCTTGGAAGAGAGCATTCCGGCAATCTTGTCGGCTGCTCTCGAGACGGTCGGGTCGGTCTCAAAGTTGAACATGGAGCCTCTGGTTCTGCGAGCATAGTTGCTGATTGAAGCCTGGGTGACGCCAAGGCGCCTCGCCACCTGCTGCTGGGTGAGGTGGTACTCCTCCTGCATCCGTTTGGCAACCATCGCCCTGAGTGCCGGGAGGGCCGAACGTGAGACCATCTCGTAGGGGTTAATCATGCCTTTATCACGTATGTTATAACGTGATATTTAAGGGTAGTAGACGGATTCTGTTACTTCTTCGGAGGCTTGAACATCGTCCTTTTGGTGTTACCTTTCGGGGGATTGAAGTTCTGTCAAGCGTTTCTTCTTCCATGCCTGCAATTCCTTGCTCTGAGGCCGTTCCCAAAGCCACCCCAGAATCACCCATGCCACCAAGACGGGCAAAAGCAATCTCGTAGTTACTGGAGCAATGTTGAAATTGACCAAGGCTATTACAAGAATCTCGAATGCGACCACCACAGCAAAACCAGACCACCTCTTCTTCATCCTCAGTTTCCAAGCGGGATGCTGGCGTTCTTCGATTTGGATTCGGGTATTTAGACTGATGATTCCGTCATCTCTGCCACTGCCGCGTTTTGAATCAGAGTCAGCCATCTGTTCTGCCCTCTAACTGTGATTTCCGCCATGTCTGCGGGAGTCCTTCCTTTCAAGGATTCGTGTGGCCTCAAGTTGTGGTACCGCGTGAACTCCTGCCAGATGGGGAGGCGCCGGCCTGGAAGCCGCCAACGGAGGATGACGGAGAATCGAAATGCCGGCCTCTTTCATCGGCCCTGACGGCGGGTTGAATGGCGCGCTGAGAGAAAATGCGACGGGCATGCAGACATGCCTCTGAGACAAGGGCCCGTCACTTCAGTCCGAGGGGCGGACCGAGGAAGGACGAGGACCTCCGCCGTGGTGCGCCATGCCAACGACATGTTCACCCCCCTCTCGGCATTGACAATGAGGGAACGTAGCCTTCGCCTGTCAGCTACACGACTCCGAAGCCGGCACGAAATTAACGGAGTCTGACGATGGAGGCCAGGAGCCGGTCCAGGGCGCAAAGGAAACAGCCTTCATCAGCCTGTCTTAGAAGTTCCTTCCTCTTCGAGTCCTTGAGAGAATGCCATAGGTCAAACTCCACCTCGGTCGCCTCCCAATCGTAGGCGGAGCCGCTGCCCACTGAAAGCGGGGTCTCGTGCTTCCCTTTCTCGCATACTCTGACTGGCTTTCGCGGGTCAGCGGGCACCCTGATCTTGATCCTTGACATCGGGCTAATGCTGGCTGTGATTCCGACTTAAGACTACGGGTTTGAATGGCGCAATCCCACGTTCTTCCTGCTCGGGCTTTCGGCGTTCGCCGCGTTCTGAGTCGGCTTCCTCCACCTGCTACTCCCCCCAGCTCCGAATCCTGCTCTCTCGGTCAGAGTTGTTCCGTTCAAGCCCCACTCGGGTTCATGGAACCCGGATGCACTCGGTTCGCAGCCCGCCCGTGGTCTATATGCGGCCGATCAGGGCGAGAATGAAAACTATGAGGGAGATGACCCCGACGATGGCACATGCGTAGACAATCGCCGCGACGCCCAGATTGCGTATGCCGCCGTTCAGTTCATACGCTACGGCGCCGAGCAACGAGCAGACCAGCATAGTAACCAGGGAGCCGATGAGCGCACTCTCCCTTCGCTCTTCCAAGTCCTTGACTCTCTCGCTCCTTTCCGTTTTTAAACTCGCGCCGTCTCGCCACGCTCGGCAGAGAGGAAACCATCACCAGATTAGCACAACCTGTAGACGGTCCTTCACGTTCCCACCGGACTGCCGGGTTTGGGGGCGTGCAAAGGTCCGCCGGGGAGCTTCGGACGTATTCCCACGTTGATTCCCGCTGAATCGGCGGACGCCCACCGTCCAAGCCTTTGTGAAGATGCGATCCTATCTAGGCTCACCGCAAGCTTATTGGAGGACCAGCAGACGCGTCGGAAGCCCCGTATCCTCGAAAAAGGTGAATGACACGCAAGAACCCCGAGCGCTTGGGAGGGAGCCGGCCTGACGGAGCAGAACGTATTCCAGCTCTTCTCGGCTCCCCTGATTGCCGCTCTGAACGAAAAGGGGTTTGCCTCTCCAACCGACCCGCAGATGAAGCTGGTTCCCCTCGTTATTCAGGGGAAGAACTCCCTCCTCATGGCCCCCACCGGGACAGGCAAGACGGAAGCGGCGCTCCTTCCTATCCTGGACAGGATGGTGAGAGAGGAGCTTTCGAGAGAAAGGGGGACCAAGCTCCTGTACATCACGCCGCTGAGGGCGCTGAACAGGGACATGCTCGAGAGAATGCAGTGGTGGTGCAAGAGGTTCGACATCAGGCTCGGCGTTAGGCACGGGGACAGCACCCAAGCCGAACGCACGAACATGAGTTTCGCCCCGCCGGATATACTCATCACGACTCCCGAGACGCTGCAGATCCTGCTGGTTGGCAGGAGGATCAGGCAGAGCCTGTCCAAGCTGAAGTGGGTGGTCGTCGACGAAGTGCACGAGCTAGCAGAGGACAAGAGGGGGAGCCAGCTCAGCGTCGGCCTTGAGCGCCTCAGGGACGTGGTCGAGGCAGAGTTCCAGACGATAGGGCTGTCTGCGACAGTGGGCTCGCCGGAGAGAATCGCGCGGTTCCTTGTGGGGAGCGGACGGACCTGCGAGGTGGTGAGGGTCCCAGTGGAGAAGAGTCTCTCCCTCAAGGTGACATCTCCCAAGCCGACTGCCAACGACAAAGAGTTCGCGGAGGCCATCTATTCGTTTCCAGAGGTGGCAGCCAGGCTTCGGACCATCAGGGATGTGGTCGAGAGGTACAAGTCGGTCCTCATCTTCACAAACACGCGGACCGAGGCCGAGGCCCTGGCAAGCAGGTTCAGGGTCTGGGACCCGGATTTCCCTGTCGGCATCCACCACAGTTCCCTCTCGAAGGCCACGCGGGAGGCTGTCGAGAGGAGCCTAAAGGACGGGAAGCTCCTAGGAGTGATCTGCACAAGCAGCTTGGAACTGGGCATCGACATTGGGTTCCTCCAGTTCGTCGTGCAGTACAACTCCCCCAGACAGGTGACGAGGCTGATTCAGAGGGTGGGCAGAAGCGGGCATAGGGTAGGCGAGGTCTCGAACGGCCTCATCGTGACCCTGGACTCCGACGACACGCTCGAAGCCGCTGTGCTTTGCAGGAAGTCAGTGAACGGAGAGCTCGAACCACTCGTACCCGTCTCCTCGCCTTACGACGTCGCGGTCCACCAAGTGGCGGGGCTGCTCATTGAGCAGAGCAACTGGAACTTCAGCGACCTAGCCGCGCTCCTGAGAAGGAGCGACGCCTATTCGGGGATGGACGACCAGAGGCTCAGGAGGGTCCTGACCTACATGCGGGACCGGTACCCTAGGCTTGCCTACTACAGCGAATCGGACGGCAGGGTAGCAAGGGCGCGTGACGTCAAGCCGCTCTTCTCGTACTACTTCGACAACCTGTCGATGATCCCCGACGAGAGGCAGTACCTGGTAATCGAAGGGGAGAACTTCGTGGGCGTGCTCGACGAGGCCTTCGTCTCCGAATACGGTGAGGTGGGGGTGAAGTTCGTTGAAGCCGGCCGCTGCTGGAAGGTGGAACAGATCTACGGGAACAAGGTCTATGTGAAAGCCGAGGACGACCCCACCGGGGCGGTCCCTAACTGGGTGGGGGACGAAATCCCGGTCCCGCTCGAGGTGGCGGCGGAAGTAGGGGCGCTCAGACGGATGTACGCCGAGGCGATAGACGAAGGAAGGGAGGAGGTGTTCCTGGGGGAGACGACCGGACCGTACCCTCTGTCCAAGGAGACGTTGAGAGAGGCCCTGAAGGAGGTCGCAGAGCAGCACGCTGCTAAGCTCCCGATCCCCTCGGAGAGGCTCGTCACGGTCGAAAGATGGGACCGTTACATCATCGTCCAGGCCGCCTTCGGCCACAAGGTGAACAGGCTCCTTGCAAGGGTTCTGGGGCACATGATTTCTGAGAAAATTGGGATGTCTGTGGCGGTCCACCAAGACCCGTACCGAATAGTCATCGAGGCTGACGTGGCGCCGTCTGCGGTCGCTGCGCTGCTCTCCGGACTGAAAGGGGTGGACCTACGGGGGGCGACGGAAAAGGCGGTAGAGAGGTCTGGAATCTTCAAGCGCAGGCTGATCCACGCCGGGAAGAAGTGCGGCGCCATAGCCAAGGACGCCGACTATGCCAGCGTTTCTATCTCGGGCCTGGTGGAAGCTCTTCGAGACACGCCGGTCTACGACGAGGCCATGGACACCATCTTCCACGACGACTTGGACGTGCCCGGCGCAGCAGAGGTGGTGGGCAGGATCGCGGAAGGAGACATCGAGGTGAAGCTCATCGAGTACGAGGGGCTCTCCCCCATAGCGAGGATCGGCATTGAAGAAATAAGCAGGAGGGGGGAGATAGTGTCCCCAGAGCGCCTCAGGGCCCTGCTCAGGCAGTCGACCAGGGCCAGGATACTCGACACTTTCATGGTGGCCGTCTGCACGAACTGCTGGAACTACCTCGAACTGAGGCGGGTGGGCGACCTCGAAGGACTCGTGAAGTGCACCTTCTGCGGCCGGGAGGCAATCGGGCTCTCCACGGACTCCTACGAGAACGTCTTCTCCTTGGCCATGAAAGCCAGGAGCAGGACGGACATCAGGGGGAGGAACCTCAAGATGGTCGAGGGGGTGAAGAAGTCGGCCGAGATGAGGAAAGAGTATGGGCACGGATTCGACATGCTGATGGCCGGGAGAGGGGTCAGAGTCACGGACGCCATGGCCCTCGCAGCAAAGATGAAGAAGGAAGGGATGGACGTGGTCGATGCCGTGATGGACGGGGAGCGAGAGGCGCTAAGGAGGCGTTACTTCTTTGGACCCACGTGAGAGGATCATCGTCATCAGGGTCTTCTCGTCTACCTCGGCCCTGGTCCGCCACCCGATGTGCAGCAGAGCCCTGTCGTCCTGCTCCAGGTAGCCCCTCTTGACGTAGCGGTCGAGGGAGTACTCCACCCTCCACTTCGGGAACTTGTCTCGGAGGAAGTGCTCCACCTCCCGGCGTGCCGCCCTCCCCTGCTTCGAGTTGACGAACGCGATGGTGGAGGCGAGGACCGCCAAGTCGTCGATCCGAATCCCCGATGTCTCGGCCTCCGAGACAGACGGAGGCTCTTTGAATCGGAGCAGGAACCTGGAGGTGTCGTCTGTCCCGTCAGGGCCCTTGACTTCGAAGACCTCCATCCCAAGAGGCGAGACGTCTTCGGACAGCACTTCTACTATCTGCTTGTAATCTCGTCCCAGGTGGCGTTTCAGCTCCCACCCCTTGACACCCGGGTTCCTCCCCCTTTGGAGGACAAGGACCTGGAACGCCTTCCTCACCTTGCGCTCAAGAAGCGCCTTGTCCGCGGTTTCCATCATGCTCCCTCCGTCACAGCGAGTGCGACGGACTTCGGCACTCCCGCGGCCTTTTCTGTGAGGGCCATGACCCACACCCGCCCGGAAAGTGGCTCAGTCCGAATGGACGCCTGCCCGTCGCTGACAAGAAAAGCGAGGAGGTAGGCACGGAGCACCTTGGCCGCGAAGCTATTGGCGTCGATGAACTCCCTGTAGTCGATCCAGTTGCCGTTCGACTTCTGCATGAGGGTCTGGTAGAGCTCCTTCAGGTCCTTCTCGAACTGTTGGCGTGTGAATATGCCGAGCTCGACGAGCTCGGCGTACCCGACCGTGCCCGGGTTCACACCGTAACTGCCGAACTCGTCCTTGAAGCGCTCCGCCATCGGCTGGAGGTCCCTCCAGTATACGAAGGCCCTCTCGAGCCCCCTGGGGGAGATCTGGTCGAGCTGGACTATTGGGTGCCAACTCTTCACGAACGCCTCGCTAAGCTCTTGCTTCGCGAGGAGCTTGACCTTCAGCTGAATCAGCAGAGGGTCGATGTAGAGGGATGAGGC
>Ga0187769_10001311_pt1 | contig 14130 bp, 15 predicted proteins | sample 0116_SJ02_MP02_1_FD_133140 | JGI IMG/M metagenome (GOLD analysis project Ga0187769, IMG submission 133140) | Tropical peat soil microbial communities from peatlands in Department of Meta, Colombia - 0116_SJ02_MP02_10_MG | ecosystem: Environmental > Terrestrial > Soil > Wetlands > Peat | place... | reverse complement strand
TTCTCGACCGCCGTACCAACCGCACTGCGCCGTTGCGATGTTCGAGTGCGCACCAGATTTGCTTCCGCCGCTGGCGTGAGATGGACCTCGTGCGCGCCACTTCGCCTTGCGCAACGCACCATTGGCGAATTGGGCAAATCAGGCAGCGCGGTTCGCGCGGCAGGCATACGGTTGCGCCCAGTTCCATCATTGCTTGATTAAAGTCGCCGGGCCGGGACGGCGAGAGAAACTCTTGTGCGCGCTGCCAGGTTTGTCGGGAGCTCAGGGCGCGGCCTTCCAGCCTGTGCAGCACGCGTTCGACATTGCCATCGACCACCGCAACGGATTCTTGAAATGCGATGCTGGCGATGGCGGCAGCGGTGTAGCGGCCGATGCCAGGCAGGGCTCGCAGAGCCTCGGCGGTTTGCGGAAACCGGCCGCTGTGGCGCTCGACAATTTCCCGCGCAGCTTGCGGGAGCATACGCGCGCGCCGGTAGTAGCCGAGTCCGCTCCAGGCCGCGAGCACGGCGTCTTCCGATGCGGCCGCGAGGGCTACGATATTCGGGAAGCGCTCCAGGAAAACGCGGTAGTGTTCGAGAACCGCGGAGACGCGCGTCTGCTGCAGCATGATTTCGGAGAGCCAGATGGCGTACGGATCGTGTGTCCGGCGCCAAGGAAGGTCGCGGCGGTTGGCTTCGTACCACGCCAGCAGGGCGCGCCGAAAAGCTCGCATGTTAAAAGGTCCGAGGCTCTGGTGTGAAACCGGCGAAGCCTTTTGCGTTTTTCCCGCCACGGAGTTCGACGTGGTCGTCATTGGCTGACGCTGTGCGCGATGACGACCCAGCCGGCCTTTTGTTGCTGCCAGACCGTCATCATGTGTTGCGGCGCCGAAGGCAACGGTTCGGAGCCAACCGTTCCGGTGAGCGTGATTGTGTAGGTGACTACGAAGGTGTTCCCGTTCAGCTCGGTATACAGATTTCCTAGCGAGTAATCCTTCAACAGCCACTGGCGATATTGAGCCAGGGTTGCGTCGCGATCAAGCGTTCCGCCTGAAGTCACGCCCGAGTAATTCGAAGCCAAGGTTCGCTCGATCTCGACCCACTTTCGCGCCGAAATATTCTTCCAAAACATGCGTTCCAGGCCTTCGCCGCCGGTTGCATCCGACATGGATCGCGCCCGGTGCTCTCCGTAAACGGTGCAGGCTGCGAGTGATAACGCAAGGGCCAGCGCGAGCATCAAAGAATGGAGCGGCGGCTCGGCGGGAGTCCTCAAGTGCATGGCGAGATTGTATCGCGAGCGGCTGCGCCTGCCACCGCAGCAACAAGTGCCATAACAGATTCGCCAGGATTGACCGGCGAAGCAAAGCTCAGGATAATGAAAAGGCTCGGCAGCCGCGACGCTCGCGTGAACACGAATCTGCTCCGGCGAGATGAACATGACCGAATTCGAGCGCAAAGTGGGAGACGCTTCCGCGCGCCTCAATCGCTCCGTGGCGAATATCGCCGAAACTCTGCAGAAGGAGACGGCAGAACTGGTAACGTACTTGAACGAAGAGGTCGTGCCCGCGGTGCGGACGCACTCCTCGAAAGCGCTGCGGAAGGCGGCAGGAAAGCTCTCCGAGTTCGCCGAGTTCCTCGAGAAGCAGCACCCGCATTCTTGAGCCGCGTTTGTCCCAAACTTATCCTGTGCTTGCTTGGCGCTGGTCTGCTCGGCGGTTGTGCACATAAGCAGACGCCGCTTCCGGTACCGCCGCCTCCGCCGATTTCAGAGAAAGAATCCCCGCCGGCTGCTACAGCCGGCCACGAAACAGAAACTGGGAAGCTCGAAGCTCCGTCCAACATAAAACCCGTCTTTGAGCAAACCGGCATCGCTAGCTGGTACGGCGCTCCCTATCACAACCGCCGCGGCTCGAACGGCGAGGTCTACGACATGAACGCCATGACGGCCGCGCACCTCACGCTGCCGCTGGGCTCGATGGTGCGTGTAACTAACGTAAAGACGGGACATTTGGCGGTGCTGCGCATTACCGATCGCGGCCCGTTTGTCGAAGGGCGAATCCTCGATGTTTCGCTGGCTGCGGCCAAGGCCCTTGATATTTATGGACCCGGCACTGCCAAAGTGCGACTGCAAGTTCTCGAGACTCCAGCGCCTCTCGACACCGGTGGGCGATGGGCCGTGCAGATCGGCTCTTTCCCCGATCAACGAGGCGCCGCCGATCTCGCCGGCCACCTGCAACGGCGCTATGAGACCGCGAAAGTGCTGAAGTTTGCCAGTCCGACGGGGGATTGGTGGGTGCGAGTGAGAGTGCTCGACGACGATCGGGGACGCGCGGAGGGTGTAATGCGCGAGATGCACACCTCCGAGGCGCCGGCTTTCCTGGTGCGCCTGGATTAGATGATTCTGGCCACGCTTATCTCGACTAATTCACAAATTAACAACATTGAGACTATGTTATTGTTTGTCGGTACATAGAACGCGGTCCCCAGCTTGGCGCAGAATGCCCTTCTTACTGGGCAGCGGGATGTGTGGTTATGGCCGATTGCCTATTTTGTCGCATCATTCGCGGCGAACTGCCTTCGAGGAAAGTCTACGAGGATGAATATATCTTCGCCTTTGAGGATGTGAACCCACAAGCGCCGACGCACGTGCTTGTGGTCCCCAAAAGGCATTTTGCGGGATTGAAGGAAGCAAAGGCCGAAGACGCTGAACTCGTCGGGCGTTGCCATCTGGCAGCGGCGAGGATCGCGCGCGACCGCTCCATTGAGGACGGTTATCGAACGGTGATGAACATAGGCCCTCGCGCCGGGCAATCCGTGTTTCACCTGCACGTGCACCTCATCGGTGGCCGGGCGATGCACTGGCCTCCGGGATAGAAAACCGGTGGTCAGTGGCTGGTGACCAGTGATCCGTGGCTCGTAAGTTCTGATCGTTGGCCATCACGGATAGCGTTTTTTCTTGTCGGGCCTCCTTGCTACCCACTTCGTACCGTCCTCTTCCGACTGGCTTACAATCGGTCCATGGCAAATCTGACATTGGTGTATGGCTTGCGCCTCTTGCCCGCCGATGAAGTCGCCGAAGTTGGCGACGCCGCCGTAAAGCTCAAGAATGGCCGGGAGACGCGCGTTACCATGCACATACTTGAGGGTGGCAAGGAGGAAATTGAAAAACAGCTCAAGACCAGTCTGGCTGCGTTTTTCGATTTCTATCCAGAGATCTAGAAAGAGACGACGAAGAGACGTGAACAGCCAGGTATAGGTCGTTGGGAGAACTGCGGACGCTGGATTTTGAGCGTCCCAAAGAGCGACGAATAGTTCGGCTGCATCTATTAGCTATTCCATGAGACTGGTATCACTCGAACTCGAGAGCAAGCTTCGCGCGCGCGGACTTTGGCCGCAAAGCCGCGTCGCATGGGCGGCGGTGTACGTACTCGCGCTTGATTTGTTCGTGTTTGCGGTGCAACTGCTGATGAGCCGGCGGTGGCCGGCGATGTCGGCCAGTCTGAGTGGCTGGGTCATGTTTCTCAGCCTGCTCGCGATGGTGCTGCTCGCGCTTGTCGCTTTCCGCTGGCTTCGTTCCCATTTGCTTTGGCGTGTGCGCAACCGGTTGATCGTCACTTATGTTTTTATCGGCGTAATTCCTGTGTTTTTGTTGGCTGTGATATCGGTGATTTCCATCTATCTTTTCGCCGGACAATTCGCCAGCTTTGTGGTCACGTCCGACATCGCCACGCACCTGCACAGCATGGAGGCCTCGAACCGCGCAATCGCTCGCTCCCTTTTCAATCAGTTCGGCCGCACCGGGAGGGTTGACAGTGGGATCATCGGCCTGGCGCGGCCGCGGCGTCCGGAATGGGCTCGCCGCCAGGTGTGCGTCTGGTATCGCGATCAGCCTCAGCCGAATTGCGCTGGACCCGAGGGCGCGTTTGCATTCGACGCTCCTCGCTTTACGGCCGGAGACGTCCGCGACATCGTGCGCGACCGCGGCAAGCTCTACTTGCGCGTAGCGACGATCCTGGCCGAAGAGCCCGAATCGCTGCGGATTTGTGTCAGCGAGCCTCTCGATAAGGGCTTGATTGAAGATATCGCCGGGAATCTCGGAGTTATCACCTTCTACGGAACGCTGAGTCCGGCTGCGCGATCGGATGCGAAGGCCTCGGAATCGCGGATTACGCTGGACTTCCGTCCAGAGGCGAGAAGCGGCGGACAATCCGGCATTACCGAGAATGGCCGGCAGCTCGAAGAAACGTTTTCGACGGGCGTGCTGCCGCCGGCTGTCAACTCCTTCGACCGGCAGGTTTCGTTTCCAATCCCGCTGCAGGTTGTGGATTGGGCCACGGGAGAGCGGCAACGGGCTGGGGCCCTGGCGTGGGTCGAAACTCGCCCATCCGTCCTTTACGCGCGGCTGTTCGCGGTGCTCGGCGACTATGCTCAGGGAGTCGAATACATTCTCTGGTCGATTGCCCTTGTGTTTGCCGCCATTGAGGCTTTGGCGGTTTGGATTGGCGTCAAGCTCACGCGCAGCATCACGTCGTCCGTGGCGAATCTTTACGACGCAACCACTCACGTGAACCGCGGCGATTTCAGCCATCGCATCGCGGTGAAATCGCAGGATCAGCTCGCAGCGCTCGCCAACTCATTTAACTCGATGACGGCCTCGATCGAGCGCTTGGTTGAGGAACAAAAAGAAAAGCAGCGGCTGGAAAACGAATTATCGATCGCGCAGGAAGTGCAGGCGCAGTTATTCCCAAAGGAAATTTCGCAGCTGGAATCGCTTGAGGTGCACGGCTTTTGCCGGCCCGCCCGCACGGTGAGCGGCGACTACTACGACTTTCTGACACTCAATTCCGACAAAATGATTCTGGCGCTCGGTGACATCAGCGGCAAAGGAATTTCGGCCGCGCTGATGATGGCGACGATTCACTCCGCGGTGCGCGCATACAGCATCGAGGGGATACCGCTGCTGCGAGAGCCCGCGGTGGTTGGCGCATCGGGCGGGAGCGGAATGGCGGATGATGTCTCTGGAGGCGAAATTTCACCGGCATTGCTGCTTGGCCTGCTGAATCATCAGCTCTACGAAAGCACTCCCGACGCGAAGTACGCTACGCTGTTTCTTGGCGTTTATGACGGCGCCACGCGCCGCCTCACCTACGCGAACGGTGGCCATCTTCCGCCGATCCTGATTTCGCAGGACGGCAGCTCTCAACTGCTGGACTGCGGGGGAACGGTGGTCGGCCTGCTCGACAACATGGACTTTCCGGAAGCGACCGTGCAACTCCGCCGCGGCGACCTGCTGATCACCTACACCGACGGCGTGACCGAGCCGGAAAGCGATTATGGCGAATTCGGCGAGGAGCGATTGATCCAGATTGTGCGCGAGAACCGCCATTTGCCGCTCGAACGAATCACCGCTCATGTGACCGCGGCCCTCGATGAATGGATCGGCGACAAGGAGCAACCGGACGATGTGACGCTGGTGCTGGCAAGAGCGCGGTGAGGGATGATTCGGGGCCAGGACGAGACCGCAGACTGCCGGTAGGTCGCGACATTCGAAGCAAGTTGAGAGATAATTCAGGCCGGTAGCGGGTGCCATTGTGGGGGTGGCGACATGTACTTTGAGCAGTTCTATCTCACCTGTCTGGCGCATGCTTCATACATGATCGGCTCCGATGGCGAAGCCGCGCTCGTCGATCCACAGCGCGACGTGGACATTTATCTGGAAGCGGCCGAGCAGCAGAACCTCAAGATTCGGCACATTTTCGAAACTCATCTTCATGCCGACTTCGTCTCCGGCCACAAGGAGTTGGCGGCCCGAACGGGCGCGAAGATTTATATCGGAGTCCAGGCGGAAGCCGGATTTCCGCACGTGGCGCTGCGCGACGGATTCGAGGTGAAGGTTGGCCGTGTGCGCGTGCGAGCGCTCGAGACGCCGGGGCATACGCCCGAGAGTATCTGTCTGGTGATCACGGACGAAGAGAAGTCGTCTGCGAGCGACCCCGCGCAGCCTTGCGCCGTGCTGACTGGAGATACGCTGTTTATTGGAGACGTAGGTCGGCCGGATCTTTCGAGCACTCACACTCCGCAACAGCTTGCGGGGCTGCTGTACGATAGCCTCCATCAGAAATTGATGGGCCTGCCCGATCCCGTACTCGTCTATCCAGCGCACGGGGCGGGCTCGCTTTGCGGACGCTCCATGCGCGCCGAAAAGTCTTCCACCATCGGTACAGAGCGCCTGACTAACTATGCGTTGCAGATTGCAAGCCGCGAGGAGTTCATCCGGCAACTGACCACGAATCTGCCGGCACGCCCGGAGTATTTTCGCGAAGACGCGGAGATCAATCGCTCCGGGGCCGGGACGCTGACTGAACTTGCGGCGCTCGAGGCGCTTTCGCCGACTCAGGTGCAAGCGCTTCTTGAAGAAGATGCATATGTGCTCGATGTTCGTCCGGGCGATCGGTTTGCCGCCGGGCACGTGCCTGGGTCGGTGAACATTGCGCTTTCCGGACAATTCGCGTCGTGGGCGGGCGCGATTTTTGGAATTCATGCCCGACCCGTGTTGGTGGGCGACACGGACGCCCAAATCGAAGAAGCCCGGTTGCGTCTGGCGCGGGTGGGCATTGAAGATTTGCGCGGGTATTTGGCGGGTGGGGTTGATGCGTGGCAGCAGGCCGGGCTGGCGTTGCTCACGACGCCTCAGATGACGGTGCAGGAACTCCATGAAAAACTCGGCGCAGGCGCCGGGCGCAAGGGAACTGGCGGCGCGGAGATCGAGGTGCTCGATGTGCGGCGTGAGGGCGAATGGAATGTCGGACACATAGCGCAGGCGGACTGGAAGGCGCTCGATACGTTTTCACACGGGCTGCCCGAAATTGACGCGGGCCGAACTGTTGCCGTCCACTGCAAAAGCGGATACCGCAGCATGATTGCCTGCGGTCTGCTCGAGCGCGCCGGACATCGCAGCGTGGCGAATGTCGTGGGCGGATTCGACGCGTGGCACGCGGCAGGGCTGCCGGAAGTCAGCTCAGAGGCGCCGGTTTTCGTTCCGCAAAAAGCTGTGTCGGTTTAGCAGCGAGCGACCCGACGATTTGAGTTGGATCAGGTCCTAAATTCGACTGTTCGCTTGCTTTCCACCCGGACGAAGAATCGTCGGGCGGATGCGGGCGCCACGCTCCACGGGCTTAGTTCACGAGGAATCAAAGCCTGCGTAAATGTAGGTCAACAGCACGCCTAATCCAAAAGGATGGTTACCTTAGGTCAATCCCCTTCGTGGAACACAGGTAACATTGCTTGAGTTTTAGGATGTTCTAATAATCCCTAATCAGAGCATCAGCTCTCCAGGAATTTCTCAGGTTTGGATGTCATCCAATGAAAACTACTTACTATTATGCCGCATGGTCCGATGGCGGGAGCGACTGTCACGAAGGCTGCGATCACAAACACCGGACCGTCGCCTCGGCAGTCGCCTGTATGAAGAAGGCTGGCGCCTACGTTGTTGCGGTTGAGCTACGCAAACGCAAAACTGCTAATGGCTACGTTGCCGTAGGCGAGCCGCGGCTGCGCGAACTCAATGAAGATGAGGCGGTTCAATTCGAACAGGCGATGCATGGCATCCCTCCCCAGCGCTATATTGACAAGGTTCTATACAGAAACTCATTCGCCCCGGTTCTGCCCAAGTGAATCTCACAGGAAGGGTTGTTGCAACTACGTTGTAAGTTTCATCCCATCATTTTTCAGTTGCGAGACTTTATTTCTTTCCGCTGCGCCGGCTTGCCTTTTCTCAACTGATGTGCGCGCTCGAATTCCGCAGCGAGCTCTCGTGTATCGAGGTTTTCACGAATATGGGCCAGACGCTGCTCGATCTTGTGCATCGCTTCGCCAAGATTTTTGCGGTTTGTGATGGCGATATCGCGCCACATGGAATACGGCGAGCCGGAAATGCGCGTGAGTTCGCGCAGCGCGCGACCGCCGATATCGAGCAAAGGCGCATCGGGCCCAAACTCATCTACCAGAGCGGCAGCCAACGCGGTTGAGATCATCTGCGGAACGTGACTAATCCAGGCGCAGAAGCGGTCGTGATCGGCTGGATTCAGCATCGCCGCGCGCGCGCCCATCTTTTCCGCGCAGTAGACGAACTCGCCGCAAAGCCCTGCGTGCGGATTTTGGCGAGGAAGCGGCGTGAAAAGCCAGGCAGAGCCTTCGAAAAGGTCGGCGTCGGCATTCTCGACGCCCGCGTACTCCTTGCCCGCCATGGGATGCCCGGCCAGAAAGCGCTGCCCAGCGGCTCGGCCAAAAGACTTGGCGGCATGCTCAACGATTTCCGCCTTGGTGCTGCCAACGTCCGTCACCAGCGAGCGCGCGGGAAGCGATGGGCCGAGGCGGTCGATCAAATCGAGAATCGCAATCACGGGCGTTGCCAGAATGACGAGGTCGCTGCCGCGCACCGCATCGGCGGGATTGGATGCGCCAGCTTCGATCGCGCCAACATCCCTGGCGCGTTCGAGGACGGGCGCGCGATCGCAGCCAATGACGCGCCCGGCGAGATGGCGCTTACGGAGCGCGAGGCCGAGCGATCCGCCGATCAATCCAGTGCCAATAATGGTGACTTGTTTGAACATTCGTAATTTGCAATTTGTATTTGCAATTTGACAGGACCAAACCACAAATTACAAATCGCAAATCACAAATTTCTTTACGCGATCTGGCGGCCTACGGCGGGCGCAATCATACGCAACTCATCCATCAGCGCGGCGAATTGTTCGGGATAGAGCGACTGCGCGCCGTCGGACAACGCCTTGTCCGGCTGGTGATGCACCTCAATCAGCAGAGCGTCCGCTCCGGCGGCGATCGAAGCGCGGGCCATGGGCGCGACCTTATCGCGGCGTCCGGTGCCGTGGGAAGGATCGGCGGTCATGGGGAGATGCGAGAGCTTGTGAATGATCGGGATCGCAGAGATATCCATTGTGTTGCGCGTGTACGTTTCAAAAGTGCGGATGCCTCGCTCGCACAGGATGATGTCGTAGTTGCCGCCGGAGAGCAGGTATTCGGCCGAGAGCAGGAGTTCTTCGAGCGTAGCGGCAATGCCGCGTTTCAGCAGAATGGGCTTGCGAATCTTGCCGAGTTCGCGCAGCAGATTGAAGTTCTGCATGTTGCGCGCGCCAACCTGAAAGATATCGACATAGGGCAGCATGAGTTCAATCTGCGAGATTTCCATGACCTCGCTGATCACGAGCAGTTTGAAGCGGTCGCCGGCTTCGCGCAGAAGTTTCAGCGCATCCGGGCCCAAGCCCTGGAAAGAATAAGGAGAAGAGCGAGGTTTGAACGCGCCGCCACGCAGCACGCGCGCGCCGGCCTTTGAGATCAACTCCGAGACCGTGAATAGTTGCTCGCGGGATTCGACCGAGCAGGGGCCGGCCATGACGACAATATTTTTGCCGCCGATTTCGAGGCCATTGCCGAACTTGACGACCGTTCCCTCAGGGCGAAAGCTGCGGCTGGCGAGCCGGTAGGGAGACGTGATGCGATGGACTTCCTGCACGCCCGGCAGCATTTCGATTTCGCGCGTGTCGAAGTCCGTTCGCGAACCGACGCCGCCGAGCACGGTTTTCAGCGCTCCCGTGGAGCGGTGGACTTCAAAGCCCATCTGGACCAGTTGATCGATCACATGCTGGATCTGATCTTCACTGGCGTGGTCTTGCATGGCTACGATCATGTTTGTTCGTTGCACCTCTTAGCCTGGCGTGGTAAAGATCCTTCGACTGCGTTCGCCTGTCGCCTCACTCCGCTCAGGATGACTTTAAGATCGCCGCTGCCTTTACTCCATTCAGTCTGTGCACTGGTGGTCCCTAATCCTCGTATTGCGAATCGGTTTCGGTCTCATGAGAGGCCGGTTTGGCGTCGCCAACAATTTCATGTTTCTGAATGCCGCGCATTACGTCCATGATGCGTTCGAAGATTTGCGCGAGATCGCGTGCAGCGAGCGGACCGGCGTTCGAACGCTGCACATTCGCAATTACCTCTCTTTCGCGATCCGGTTCGTAGATGGGCAGGTTGGTATTGCGCTTCAGACGGCCGATTTCGGCGGCGGCACTGGCGCGCTCGTTGAGCAGGGCCGCGAGCTTGCGGTCGAGATCGTCGATTTTCCTGCGCCACTCGGCGATGTCCATTGCGTCGTTCGCTGTTCGCTGTTCGCTTTCCATCGGCCCCTGCGCATTACCGCGCTTGGGAAGCAATCTAAAACAACCCGCAAGGCCAACGACAAGCAGCGATCAGCGAACAGCGGTAAGCGTTCTTACGAATTCTGCCACAGACAGGGCCTCGCGTCCGGGATTTTGTTCGATGACGTGAACGATGGCGCTGCCGACAACGGCGGCTTCGGCGAATTTGCCGACGGCGGCGAAATGATCGGGGGTGGAGATGCCAAAGCCGACGGCAACCGGGACCTTGCTGAATCGGCGGATGCGTTTGACGAGCGTCTTGGCGTCGTTTGTCATTTCGGCGCGAGCGCCAGTCACGCCGGTGCGCGAGATGGCATAAATAAAACCGAAGCCGGAGGACGCTTCGGCGATTCGCTTCAGGCGCTGGTCGGTCGACGTCGGAGCGGCGAGGAAGATTGTGGCGAGGTCGTTCTTGCGGGCTTCGCGCAGGTAGTCGGTGGATTCTTCGACCGGAAGGTCAGTGATGAGCGTGCCGTCGACTCCGGCAGCGCGGGCCACGTGGCAGAATTTGGCCAGCCCCATGCGGAGAATGGGATTGAGATAGGAGAAGACAACGAGGCCGGCGGATTGGGAGTGCTCACGGATTTCGGCGGCGAGCTTCAGCACGTGCTCAAGCGTGGTGCCGTGCGTGAGTGCGCGCTCGCTGGCGCGCTGGATGACCGGTCCGTCGGCAAGGGGATCGCTGAACGGGACGCCCAGTTCAATCACACTGGCGCCAGCCTCGATCGCCGCGAGGATGACGTCGCGGGTAGTGGGAAGATTGGGGTCGCCGCAGGTGACGTAGGCGACGAGGGCGGGTTTGCGGTCGAAGTGGAAGGGCATGAGTGAATCATTGTAGATTGCAGAGGTCAGATTGCAGAAGTTGAGGCGTTTGTGCGGCGTCTGAGCCGCGCGCCGAAATTCTGATCGAGCGCAGCGAGCCGACGGATCCTAAAGCGGTTAGCCGGCGTGAATGAGTCGCCGGAGGCGACGAATGGGAGCCCGCTGCCGAAATCCCGAGCGAAGCGAAGGATCTGAAAATGCGTTACGCTTGACGTAACGAGTAACTACCCAGTAATATAAGCACGAGTGATTCTTGGCTATCGGGACAAGAAAACTCGGGATTTCGCTGCCTGCAAACGGGTTAATGCATTCTTCGGTTTCGAAAGGTCGGCTCGATTGAGCTTGATCGTCTTGACGCCGCCACTTCGATTCGAGATCTTGCGGCGTTGCCCGGAAATCGATTTGAAGCCCTGGCGGGCGACCGCAAGGGTCAACACAGCATTCGCATTAATGATCGGTGGCGAATCTGTTTTGAGTGGGAGGCCGGAGCTCAAGGGCCAACGATCGTCGAGATTGTTGACTATCACTGAAGGAGCATAGCAATGACGTTAATCGCTGTCCATCCGGGCGAGCATCTGGCCGAAGAACTCAGAGAACTCAAGATGAGCGCGGCCGATCTGGCGCGGAAGATCAATGTTCCCACGAATCGGGTCACGCAAGTTTTGAATGGAACGCGTGCCATCACGGGCGACACAGCCCTGCGTCTCGCTCATTTCTTCGGGACGAGCGCGGAATTTTGGTTGAATCTGCAGAGCCTCTACGAGCTGCGGCTCGCGCAGAAGAAGGCCGGGAAATCCATCCGGGCGCTGCCTAGGTTGGAACGGCGGAATGTGGTTGGCGCGTAACCCTTTGAGGTCCTCACTCAAGCCAAAGGCGGGCTTGAATGGGGCACCCAACAGTCGTAGTTCATTGACATGGGGGATTCCGATAGTTATCGCCGACCGTGACATCACGCCACGTGCTTAGCTTCGACGCGGCGTCGATTGGGTAGCCGATTTCGATTCGACGAGGGCCCGACCAGCAGAAGCGTTCGCCACTGTATTTCGAACTCCCCCAGATTTCGCCCTCATGGATGGTCCCATCGAAAAAGTCTGGGCGAAAGCGAGAGCTCACCTGACGCACATTAATATGGGCGACGTAAGGAGTGGTGGCGCCGCAATTGCGACTCAGGAGAGAGCGGCGACGTAGTGTCCGTCTGGCGAAGTTTTCCCCATAATCGTTTCTTCGCCGCAGAGCGGGTTGGAATGCACGACAAATGCTCCAGCCAACGCCAAGGTCATCAAACCGATCGCAATTATCACGAATTTACGCATGGCGAGGTCGAAACAACTATAACTTTAATTGTTCCCGCATAATGCCGATGTCTTTGTCGCCGCGGCCGGAGATATTCACGATCACCACCTCCGACTTCTTCATCCTCGGGGCCCGCTTGATGGCTTCGGCGACGGCGTGGGCGGATTCTAACGCTGGAATGATGCCTTCGGTGCGGGCTAGGAGCGAGGTCGCTTCGAGGGCTTCGGCGTCGCTGGCGGGAACGTATTCGGCTCGGCCTTTGTCGTGTAACTCGGCGTGCTCGGGGCCTATTGACGGATAGTCGAGTCCGGCAGAGACGGAATGCGTCAGCGCGATCTGGCCGGCTTTGTCTTGTAATACGTACGAGTAAGTGCCTTGTAAGACGCCGGGCGAGCCTCCGCGAAAACGGGCAGCGTGGTCGCCGAGAGAATCGCCTTGTCCTCCAGCTTCCACCCCAATCAGCTCCACTTCCTTGTCTTTGATGAAGTCGTAGAAAATTCCGATGGAGTTCGAGCCTCCTCCGACGCAGGCGATGATAGCTTTGGGCAGCTTGCCTTCGGCTTTGAGGATTTGTGCCCGTGTTTCTCGCCCGATCACGCGATGGAAATCCCGCACCATCGTTGGATACGGATGCGCTCCGAGCACGCTGCCGAGCAAATAGTGCGTCGTCCGCACATTCGTCACCCAGTCGCGCATCGCTTCGTTGATGGCGTCTTTCAGGGTGCGCGAGCCGGAATCGACGCCTCGGACCTCGGCGCCGAGCAACCGCATGCGGAAGACGTTGAGCTCCTGGCGGCGCATGTCTTCGGTGCCCATGTAGACAACGCATTCGAAGCCGAGCAGAGCGCAGACGGTCGCGGTGGCGACTCCGTGCTGCCCAGCTCCGGTTTCCGCGATGACGCGATGCTTGCCCATGCGCTCGACTAGCAAAGCCTGGCCAAGGCAGTTGTTGATTTTGTGCGCGCCCGTGTGGAGCAGGTCTTCGCGTTTCAGATAGATTTTGGCGCCGCCGAGTTTCTCGGTGAGTCGCCGGGCGAAGAAGAGCGGGGTGGGGCGTCCGGCGTAAGTTTTCAGCAGAAGATCGAGGCGCTTTTGGAATCTGGGGTCGTGCTTGGCTCTTTCGTATTCGCGCTCCAATTCCTCGAGCGCGGCCATGAGGGTTTCGGGAACGTAGCGGCCTCCGTAGGGACCGAAGCGGCCGGGGGTGGTGTTATTCGTCTGACGCGCCAGCCTCTTTGCAGCGATTGCGGTTGCCATAGTTAACTCGGTTGAAGCAGTCATACCTCAGCAGCTAAAGCCGGGAATATTGAGCTGTTCGCTATCGCAGCGCTTAAGCGCTGCGCCACCCAAACTCGGATCTTCAAAACATCTGCGGTAGTCGCCTTGAGGACGGCAGCTCAACTGATCAGTTTGCCTCGTCCATGGCGCGGACGGCTTGCACGAAGGCACGAATCTTTCGGTGATCCTTCTTCCCCGGTTCGCATTCGACTCCGGTCGACACATCGACGCCCCACGGATGAAGAAGATGGATCGCGTTCTGCACATTACCCGGATGGAGCCCGCCGGCCACGATGAGCTTGCTGATGCTGTTGATAATGCCGGCCCAGGGCTGAACGCGCTCCCAGTCGAAGATTTGGCCGGTCCCGCCGCAAGCGATGGCGGTGGAAGAATCGAGCAGCACGCCAGAGATTACGCCGGGCCGAAAGCCATGGGTTTCAAGGAACAGGTCGCCGTTCTGGGCGACGTGAATTTTGTGCACGCGCTTGCCCTTGTACGCTTCGTCGGGCTCAACTAGGCCCACGGCTACCGGATCCCAGCCGACGGAT
>Ga0187769_10001310_pt1 | contig 14133 bp, 13 predicted proteins | sample 0116_SJ02_MP02_1_FD_133140 | JGI IMG/M metagenome (GOLD analysis project Ga0187769, IMG submission 133140) | Tropical peat soil microbial communities from peatlands in Department of Meta, Colombia - 0116_SJ02_MP02_10_MG | ecosystem: Environmental > Terrestrial > Soil > Wetlands > Peat | place... | reverse complement strand
GTTACCTGCCAGTTGTAATCGTAATCGGCAACACTTTTTCCGTCCTCCCTCAAGGAGCCGTCCATCATCACCGAAGAGAATCCCAGCCGAATAGCCGACTCGCACACTGCGGGCGAAGCGCCGTGGTCTTGGTGCATCGCCACGGGAATGTTCGGATACGTCTCGATGGCCGCCTCGATCAGGTGGCGCAAGAAGATTTCTCCGGTGTATTTGCGGGCACCCGCGGACGCCTGCATGATGACCGGGGAGTTCGCCTCCGATGCGGCCTCCATGATGGCTTGTACCTGTTCAAGATTATTAACGTTAAACGCGGGCACGCCGTAGGTGTGTTCCGCAGCGTGGTCGAGCAATTGCCGCAAAGAAATCAGGGCCATTTCCGTCTCCTTTCAAATCATTTCGCGCGTGTGTGCTTGGCGCCGCCCGTCATGGCATCTGCGCCGTCTCAGTGCGCAACCGCACGCTCTTCCAAAACCGCCACCGCAGGTAAGGCCTTGCCTTCGAGAAACTCGAGAAACGCCCCACCCCCAGTAGAAATGTAGCTGACCCGATCAGCAATTCCGTACTTTGCGATCGCGGCCAGGGTATCGCCACCGCCGGCGATGGAAAAAGCGCCCTTGGCCGTGGCACTGGCAATTGCCAGAGCAAGGTCATGCGTTCCCTGCGCAAAGGCATCGAATTCGAAAACACCCAGCGGTCCATTCCAAATGATGGTTCCGGCTTCCTGCACGATGCGCGACAGGTGCGCGGAAGTTTGCGGCCCTACGTCAAGGATCATCTCGTCGGACTGTACGTCGTCGGATCGGCGCAGCTGCGCCGGTGCATCCGCGGCAAACCGCTTGGCAACTACGACGTCCATCGGCAACGGCAGCGTCGCACCCTTTGCCTGCAGCGTCTGGATCACCTTCTTGCATTCGGCAACCAGGTCGGGCTCGGCCAACGACTTGCCAATTGACAAACCCGAAGCGAGCAAGAAGGTGTTGGCAATGCCTCCGCCGACGATCAAGCGATCGACCTTCTGCGCCAGATTATTGAGAATTGTCAGCTTGGTGGAAACTTTCGATCCGGCGACGATCGCAACTAGGGGCCGCTTGGGATTGCCGAGTGCGCGGCCCAGCGCATCGATCTCGGCGGCCAGCAGTGGACCAGCACAGGCCACAGGAGCAAACCGAGCTACGCCATGCGTCGTTGCTTCGGCGCGATGCGCCGTTCCGAAGGCGTCGTTAACGTAAACGTCGCAGAGCTTGGCGATTTTGCGCGCCAGCTCCTCGCTATCTTTCTTTTCCCCCTTGTTGACGCGACAGTTCTCCAGTAGCACCACCTGTCCTGGCGCTACCGAAACGCCCTCGACCCAGTTCGCCACAAGCGGTACGGGCCGACCGAGTAGCTCGGAGAGGCGAGCCGCGATGGGGGCAAGGGAGTCGGCTGGGCTAAGCGTGCCCTCTGTCGGGCGCCCCAGGTGCGATGTCACCATGACGGCTGCGCCAGCGCCCAGTGCCGCCTGAATTGCGGGTACCGATGCGCGGATACGCGTGTCTTCCGTGATATTGCCGCTGTCGTCCTGCGGAACATTAAGGTCGGAGCGAATAAAAACCCGCTTGCCACGCAGCTTGCCTTGCTTGCAAAGTGCATCGAGTGTCAGAACGGTCATGACGGTGCTTTCCTTATTTGGGAAGTGTCTGGCGGCGGCACCCCGTGCGAGCCAGAGACGCACCGTACGCATGCGTACTCGACCTGCCGGGATTATAGGATTGGTTCGCTACACGCTAGGACAATCGGCGCCAGACGCTCGGTGTGCAACAGACAGAAGGCCACGCTCTCGAATCTTCCGCCGACAAAGCGAAGCGTTCTCGCACGCACCTGCTGCCGACCCGCCTCGAGCCCGATCGTCGTCCAGGACAACCGGGCCCGAGACCCTACTGCTGCTTTAGGCCTTCATCAGCGCAACGGTCGTATCCAGCATCCGACTGCTAAACCCCCACTCGTTGTCATACCAGCTGCTTACTTTGACCAAGCGGCCCGACACCTTGGTTAGGGTCGCATCAAAGATCGACGAATGCGCATTGTGGTTGAAGTCGACCGACACCAATGGTTGATCGTTATAGGCAAGAATGCCCCGCAACGCACCATCGGCGGCCTCCCGCAGAACACGGTTGACTTCCTCGACGCTCGTTTCGCGCGCAGCGACGAATGATAGATCCACCAATGAGACGTTGATAGTCGGTACGCGAACCGCAAAGCCGTCGAGGCGACCATTTAGCTCGGGCATAACCAATCCGACCGCGGCAGCAGCCCCGGTCTTCGTCGGAATCATTGATTGCGTCGCCGAGCGCGCCCGACGCAAATCTTCGTGGTAAACGTCCGTTAGCACCTGGTCGTTGGTGTACGAGTGCACGGTCGTCATCAAACCATTGACCAATCCGATGCGCTCGTGTAGCGGCTTAACCAGCGGCGCTAGGCAATTGGTCGTGCACGATGCATTGGAAACGACCGTGTGATTGCGCGTTAAAACATTGTGGTTCACGCCGTAGACGATGGTTGCGTCCACGTCCTTTCCGCCCGGAGCCGAGATGATGACTTTTTTTGCGCCACCGCGGATGTGGGCACCCGCCTTTTCTTTGGTAGTGAACAAGCCCGTGCACTCCATCACGACGTCGATTTGCATCGACCCCCAGGGCAACTGGGACGGATCGCGCTGAGACAGCACCTTGATTCGATCACCATTGACAACCAAGGAATCACCCTCGACCGCGACTGTGCCCGAAAATGGGCCATGGACAGTGTCGTAGCGCGTCAAGTGCGCATTGATCTTCGCATCACCCAGATCGTTGATCGCCACGATTTGGATGTCGTGCTTTTTACCGCCCTCGTAATGGGCACGTAACACGTTGCGGCCGATGCGCCCATAGCCGTTGATTGCGACTTTGATGGTCATAGTCTGGATCTCCTGCCTCAATGAACCTGCTAGCGCACCGACCCACGGGCACGCGCTCACTCGCGCCCCTACCGTTTGCAGGCCGGTGCAAAAAAACCGGGGGCTGGCGCTGCCCGACCACTCGCTACCCGCGAGCCCGTCGGCTCCTCTTGCACCGCCTAGCGCATAGGCTACATATTTTAGCAGGGCAAGGACTGATCTTCGTCATGCGCTCGCGCATTACGGGCCGCAAGAGCGGGGCCGTTTTTGCCACGGATGCAACGTGCCTGCGGCACGGCGGAGGCAATCGAGTACGCTGCACCCGATGAGGGCGCCGCGCTTTTTCCTCCCCGCCGCACTGGCAGTGGGTCAAACCATCGTCTTGCCCCCCGAGTGCAGTCACCATGCCTTGCGCGTGCTGAGGTTGCGCGCGCACGATGCGGTGACGCTCTTTGACGGCAAGGGTAACGAATTTGAGGCGTTTTTGCTACCGGAGCCGGGCAGTGCCTCTTACTGCCGTGCAAGCATCACGCGCGGCGGGCCCTTGGAGCGCGAAGCGCGGTTGCGCATCACGATCGTGCAAGCATTGAGCGCGCAGGAGAAGATCGACTGGTTCTTGGAAAAGACCGTCGAACTTGGCGCCGATCGCATCGTCTTGGCCGCGGCGGCGCGAAGCGTCGTGCGTCTTAGCGCCGCGCGGCGGCAGCGGCGCATCGAGCGCTGCCGCGAAATTGCGGTTGCCGCATGTTCGCAGTGCGGGCGCAATCGCTTGCCGGTGATCGAAATCGTCGACGATTGGGCCAGCGCGCTTGGCACGGCGAAAAACGCCGCCTCGCGTTGGCTGCTCGAACCCGGGGCGCCAGGGGGCCTGAAAGCGGCCAATGGGGGCGCCGTTGCGCTGGTGGTTGGCCCCGAGGGAGGTTTTGACGCCGAGGAGATAGCGCTGGCGCATTCGCTGGGGTACGTCAGCGCGCGCGTGGGACCGCGCGTACTGCGCACGGAAACCGCCGCGCTAACGGCCATGTGCGCTTTGCTTGCTCTGGAGGGTGAGTACTCTTAATGTGCCTGCCCGCCATGGCGGGGATGGGGATGCTGGGCGTTCAGACTACGACGACTCGCGAGGGAGCGGTGGACTGCGGCTCGCGGCGCTCGGTAAGAAATTCCATCACCGCGTCGCGGCGCGCGAGCGTATCGCGATAACCCAAATCGATTAGGGCGCGCGTAAAGGGCGCTTCAAATAGCAGGTAGCTCGCCAGGCCGGCGCCGCTGGAGCGGTACGTACCGATTGCCTCAAGCAGCGCGCGAATCGGCCCTGGCAGCGCACCAATGTACTCCATCGCGATGCCATCGAGGCGCTCACTGGGCGAGATGGTTAGCGTCTCAATCGACCGCAGCCCCGCAGCGCGCCGTGCGTGCGGGCTCATCGTCTCCACGACCTGGTTCATCTTTTCTAAGCGCTCCACGTCGGTAGCCAGCGCGTCGAGGAAAATTGTCGACAGCGCATGTCCTGCAACCTGGGCAAGTGAGGGATATGAGGCCGCATCAAAATACGGCAGCACGCCGGGATGCCCCGTTTGCCCTACCCCGATCACCAGGATGCGCTCGGCACCCAAATGAATGGCGGGGCTCGTCGGCGAGAGCTGGCGCATGGAGCCGTCGCCAAAATATTCCACCCCGCCGCCCGTTGATTCGGATAGATCCAAGGGCGTGGCCGGGAATACGAACGGAATTGCCGAAGATGCCAACAGGTGCGGCACGCCGAGCTTGGCGCGAACCGACACGCGCTGGAGCTTGCTCGGGAAGGCGTGCTCGTTCATGGACTGATAAAACGTGACGTGCTTACCGGAGCTGTAGCTCGATGCAGCAATGGCCAGTGCGCGCAAGTGTCCGCGCTCGAGCGCCAGATCGATGCGCGAGAAGTCGATCAGCCGCGAGAGCAGATCGCGCAGCGGTTCGTTGTCTAGCAACGAACGGGGGCGTGCCCGCAAGGAGCGTCGCACGATCCAGCCGATCGAAAGTAGCGAAAGCCAGCGCGCACCCGTGCGCAGCACCCCGAACATGTCTGCGCGATACACCTGATCGGCGTGGAAGTTCTCCCATACCGCAACCAGGTGCGCGATAGCGTCCTGAAAATTGTCCGAGCGACTGGCCAACGCGGTCGCGTTGATTGCACCCGCGGAAGTCCCGACGAGAATGGGAAAGGGGTTGTGACCTTGTGCGATGCCCGGGTCCAAGCCTCTGCGCGCATCGCGCAGCAGCGCGGCGACCGCTTTGAGCACGCCGACTTGGTAGGCCGCGCGCGCACCGCCGCCCATCAGGATGAGCGCCGCAGGTGTCGTTCGCAGCCGTACCCGATCGAAATTTCGCTCGCTCATCGCGGCAGCCGGCCTTGGCACGGACTGGCAATTGCCTTATCGCTGCGAATTGGCATCGACTACCGCGAGCGCCGTCATGTTCACGATCCGACGCACCGTCGCCGATGGCGTCAAGATGTGCACGGGACGGGCAGCGCCAAGCAGAATCGGGCCCACTGCGACGTTGTTGCCCGAGATCGTCTTTAGCAGGTTGTAGGCGATGTTGGCCGCGTCGATTCCTGGACACACCAGCAAGTTGGCGTCGCCCTTTAGTGTCGAGTGCGGCATGATGGCCTTGCGCAGTGCCGCGTCAACCGCGCAATCGGCATGCATTTCCCCGTCGATTTCCAAACCGGGAGCAAGAACACGCACGAGTTCTAGCGCGCGACGCATCTTGGCCGCGGAAGCTACCTCGCTGGTGCCGAAGTTCGAATGCGAAAGCAGCGCAACGCGCGGCGATATTCCCAGACGCCGCAGCTCTTCGGCAGCACTGATTGCGATTTCGGCGACTTCTTCGGCCGTGGGGTCGACGTTGACGTGGGTATCGACCAATGCGATCTGCCGACCAGGGACCATCAATATGTTCATCGCCGCATAGACCTTGGCTCCCGGGCGCCGGCCCAGCACTTGATCGATGTAGCGAAGGTGGATGCCGTGAGTCCCAAACGTACCGCAGATCATTGCATCGGCGTCGCCCTCATGGATCAGCATGGCGCCAATCAGGGTATGACGCCTGCGCATCTCAATTCGCGCATACTGCTCCGTGACGCCGCGGCGATCGGTCATACGGTGGTAGGCCTGCCAGTACTGTCGATAGCGAGGGTCAAATTCGGGGTTTACCACATCAAACTCGAGCCCTGTTCGCATGCGCAAGCCGTAGCGCTCCAAGCGTCGCTCGATCACTGCGGGCCGACCGATCAAAATGGGCCGGGCCACGGCCTCGTCGACCACGACCTGCGCCGCGCGCATCACGCGCTCGTCCTCGCCCTCTGCAAATACAACCCGGCTTGCGCCGCCACTCGCGTGGGCTTTCTTGGCCATCGCGAAGATCGGCTTCATAAACGTGCCCGAGTGATAGACGAACTGCTGCAGCTGCGCGTGGTACGCGTCGTAGTCCGTTATCGCGCGTGTGGCCACGCCGCTTTGTACCGCCGCGCGCGCCACCGCCGGCGCGATGCGCAGCATTAATCGCGGATCAAAGGGCTTAGGAATGATGCATTCGGGACCGAAGCTCAGATTGCTTATGCCGTAAGCGGCAGCTACTTCGTCGTTAATCTCCTCCTGCGCCAGATGGGCCAAGGCATGGACCGCGGCAACTTCCATCTCGCGGGTAATGGTCGTTGCGCCCACATCGAGCGCACCTCGGAAGATGAACGGAAAGCAAAGCACGTTGTTGACTTGGTTCGGATAATCCGAGCGCCCGGTGGCGATTACTGCATCGTCGCGCACGGCCTTGACTTGTTCCGGAAGAATCTCCGGTGTGGGATTGGCCAAGGCCAAGATCAGTGGTGATGGCGCCATGCTTCGCACCATGTCTTGGGTACACACGCCGCCGGCCGAAAGACCAAGAAAGATGTCCGCTCCGCGCATCAGCTCGGCAAGCGTGCGCGCCGGCGTTGCCTGCGCAAAGCGCGCCTTGTCTTCGTCCATTAGCTTGGTTCGTCCTTGATAGACGACGCCTTCGATGTCGGCGACCCAGATATTCTTTCTGGGCAGTCCCAATTCGACCAGTAGTTCAAGGCAGGCCAGTGCGGCCGCCCCCGCGCCACTGCACACGAGCTTGACCTGCGAGGGCACTTTGCCAACTAGCTCTAAGCCGTTAAGGACAGCGGCGCCAACGATGATTGCGGTGCCATGCTGATCGTCGTGGAAGACGGGGATTTTCATGCGTTCGCGCAAACGCCGCTCGACGCGAAAGCATTCGGGGGCCTTGATGTCCTCCAGATTGATTGCTCCGAAGGTTGGCTCTAGCGCGGCAATGATTTCGACGAGTCGATCGGGGTCGGTCTCGTTGATCTCGATGTCAAATACATCGATTCCCGCGAATTTCTTAAAAAGCACCGCCTTGCCTTCCATGACAGGCTTTGCGGCAAGGGGCCCGATGGAGCCAAGACCCAAGACAGCGGTGCCATTTGTAATGACACCAACGAGATTGCCTCTCGTGGTGTATCGCGCGGCGCTTCCGGGATCCTCGACAATTGCCTCGCACGCGGCGGCAACCCCTGGCGAATAAGCCAGCGCCAAATCGCGCTGGTTGATGAGTTGCTTGGTGGGGGTTATCGAGATCTTCCCGGGTCGCGGAAACTCGTGGTACTCCAGCGCCGCGGGGCGCAAATCAGCGTTGGGCAAGGTCGACATAGGCGATGAACTCATTAAAGCAGTCATTATCGGTCGATCGGGCACGCCTCGCGTGTCAGCGGCGAACCGTTTGCCTACTTTGACGGCCCAGCGGCCGCTCGCCCGCAAGCGCGGGCTCGCTCACGTGGCCCGCAGCCGCGCAAGCCTTGTTGGGGTAACCCCCACTTTGTTCAGGCCAAGTGCCTGTTTGTCCTGGACAAAAGTTGACCTTGCTCAGACAGAAAGGATATAGTTTTCGCGAGTTTTTAAGAGCCTGTCGCTATGTCCGAGCGGGCTGACCCTTTACTCGGTGCCTCTCCTCCCTCCCTCCTCAGCCGATTTAGGGTGCGCTTGGTCGACAGGCTCTTTTTTCTTGCCCATCGGGCGCCTGCGCAGCGCGACAAAAAAAGGCGCCAACGTTTGCAGTTGGCCGAGCACCAGGCCCCGTGAAGAGCCTAGACCGTGCGCTGCTGACGGGCTAGTGGGGCCGAGGATTGCGCGGGGGCCGCGCTGCTAAGCGGATCGCCGCTCTCCGTTGTCGTATGGGTATCGGAGCGCAGTCCCGCGGCCAAGGCGGCCGCGACGCTACCAGTGGCGGCGAGCTTGAGTCGACCCAGTTCCCCCAGAACCCGACTTGCGTAACCTCCGTCGTCGGCAAGATTGCCAGCTCCCACGTACAGCTGCAGGCCGCGTTCGATCGAACCACCTCGCCGAATGACATCGCTCAGTATCTGAGATCCCACTTGGATGTTGGCAACCGGATCTAGCGTTGCCATTGCGACGTTGCCGTCGACAAACTTTCGGCCATGCAAGCCCGGCATCACTTGCATCAGGCCTCTTGCGCCAACCGGACTTTGGGCAAACGGGTTCATGCTCGATTCAACAGCAACCACCGCCAAAATCAGCAAAGGATCGATCTGTTGCTCTCGGCCTGCAGCCTCAGCGGTCGCTACCATTACTCGCACCGCCTCATCGGCGACGTGGTAGCGCCGAGCTAAATACAGTGCCACGTTGACTTGGGCGGGCGCAAGATTGACGGGGCGGCCGATTTGCAGCCCGTCCTCCTCGTCCGCCGTTTCTTCGTCCGGCTCGGCCTGCTCGTCTCGTCGGTCCTGTAGCGAGCTGCCGACGCCTGCGCCGATTTTTTCAACTGGTCCGCGCAACTCCGGCACGATTGCAAAGCACACCAACACCAGCAGGCTGATCAAGCCCACGCCTTCTAGCGCTGCCCGTGCCCCCAAGGCAATCTGGCGCCATGGTTTTACGTGCTGTTTGCCATCACCGCGCGCCCGTACGCCCAAAGTTTCCGGGCGTGCTTCTATAACGCTCGATTCGAACATTCGAACACCTCTTCCGACCCCGTTTTTCGTGACTCTATAAAAGTGAGTCATCACTCACGAGCGACATGTCCACTAAGGAGCGCCATGTCCCCGGGATAACCGCTTTTTCGTCCCGCGCTACAAGGCGCCGACTCTGCTGCGGTACAAGCCATACTCGGGTTCACATCGGACCGAGTATCGGGTTCTTGCTCTTTGGCCACCGCGGCCATTTATGCGCCGCATCATGCCGCCCACCAACATCGGCGGAGAACCCTTTTCGTGAACGCCAATTGTACGGCCTCGCGTGTTTGCGTCAATGGGCCAGAGTAAAAAAACACGCTTGCGCGCGTCGGCCGAAGACCACACGAAGCGCGAAGATTTGCATGGAAACAACGCCCAAGATGGCCAAATTGCTGTTAACTCTTGACTAAATTTAGTAACGCCGCAGTTATCTCCGGTACCGCTAGCAACCGCCATTACGCTGAGGATTGGCTCATGAAGTACGCGGACCTTAGGGATTTTCTTGAAAAGTTGGCTCCGCTCGGGGAGCTCAGGACCGTCGCAGCGCAAGTCTCGCCAGAGCTTGAGATGACGGAGATTTGCGAGCGATTGCTGCGGCGCGGCGGCCCCGCCGTTCTGTTTGAGCACCCCAAGGGCTACGACATTCCGGTTCTAGCCAATCTGTTTGGAACCCAGCAACGGGTGGCGCTTGCCATGGGTCTGCAATCGACCGCGGAATTGCGCCAAATCGGGGAACTGCTGGCAAACCTCAAGGAGCCGCAACCTCCAAGGGGTTTGCGCGATGCAATAACCAAGGTCGGATTGCTTAAGGCCGCGCTTTGGGACATGGCGCCCCGCAGGGTGCATTCTCCCAAGTGCCAAGAGATCGTCTGGGAGGGAAATGACGTCGACCTTGGCAAACTGCCGGTGCAAAAATGCTGGCCACAGGACGCCGGAGCATTAATCACCTGGCCGATCGTGATAACCCGTGGGCCACACAAGCCCAGACAAAATCTAGGGATTTATCGCCAGCAGGTCCTTGGTGCCAACAAGCTCATCATGCGCTGGCTATCGCATCGTGGCGGCGCCCTAGATTTTCGGGACCATCGCTTGGCAAAGGGCCCCGAACCATTTCCGGTTGCCGTTGCCCTGGGCGCCGATCCGGCCACACTGCTCTCGGCGGTTACACCGATTCCCGATCAGATCTCCGAGTACCAATTCGCCGGCCTGTTGCGTGGCTCACCCACGCAGCTCGCGCCCAGCATCGGCAGCTCTTTGGAGGTGCCCGCTACAGCGGAAATCGTCCTCGAAGGGCACATATTGCCCGACCCCGCGAACGCCGACGGGGCAATTAGCCGGGCCAATCAGGGCTACGAGACAGCGCTCGAGGGCCCTTTTGGCGATCACACCGGGTACTACAACGAAACCGAGCGCTTTCCCGTTTTTACGGTCGACAAAATCACGATGCGCCGAGCACCGATATACCTGTCAACCCACACGGGTCGCCCGCCGGATGAGCCGTCCATCCTTGGGGCAGCGCTAAACGAAGTATTCGTGCCGATACTTCAGCGGGCATTTCCGGAAATCGTGGACTTTTATCTGCCGCCGGAGGGCTGCAGCTACCGCCTAGCTATCATCTCCCTGCGCAAGCAGTACCCCGGACATGCACGACGCATCATGTTCGGCATCTGGAGTTTTTTGCGCCAATTCATGTACACAAAGTTCGTAGTCATTGTCGACGATGATATTGACGTGCGCAGTTGGCCCGACGTGATCTGGGCGATCAGCACAAGAGTCGATCCCTTGCGAGATACCGTCATGGTCGACAATACGCCGATCGATTACCTGGACTTTGCCAGCCCAGTTGCGGGTCTTGGCAGCAAAATGGGAATTGATGCGACAAACAAACTCCCTGGTGAGACGCAACGGGTTTGGGGACGGCGGATCGTTATGAATTCGGAGGCAAGGGCGCGGGTCGATGCAATCTGGGATCAGCTGGGTCTGAACAACAAAGGGCAGGAGCAACGCTAGGCGAGACGATGGAGCGAAAAAAGATTGGTCGCGCAGGAATCCGTTCCGCGGGCTACGATCGCAACACGCGCGAGCTAGAGATCGAGTTGGACTCCGGTGCAATCGTGCGTCACAGTGGTGTTGGCGAAGAGATCGCGCGACGCTTTTTATCCAGCGCATCACCTGGGAGCTACTACAAGGACAACATCGAAGAAGAATATCCTGCCCGCCGAAGCCGATAGGCCAGCACGGCGCAGAGTGCAAGCCGAGCGCTCAGATCGGGGCGACGCCGCTGAGCACGAGTCGAAAACGGATCTGCACTTCGTCGGCAACCATGGAAGTATCGGCCCACTCGCCTTCGCCGATGGCAAAGGCGAGGCGACGCACAACCAGGGATCCGGACGCAACGGTCAGATCGCCCGATTGCTCAAGGCTGACCGGCACCAGGACATCTTGCGCATGTCCCTTAATCGACAGGCGCCCGGCAACCTCATAGCGTCCTCGCTCCAGCGCTCGGATGGCGCTTGATTGGAACGTCGCGCGCGCAAAGTGCGCGGCATCGAACCACACGGGGCCGACAACCTCCTTCATTGCGTCGTCCGTGGGCAGCTGAACACTGCTCAAATCCACGCCGACAAAAAAGTGGCCTTTTTGCGGATTTGCCGGATCAAAACTCAGCTGAGCATCGAAATTGCGAAAGTTCCCTGCCACCGGCACGCCCATTTGCCGCGACACAAAAGAGATTTCGCTTTGCCCCGCGATGAGCGAAGGGCCTTGCGGCCCGGCCCGCGCCGGCGCCAGTGTCAGCAAGAGAGCTAAGCCGGCACCAAGCACCCTTGCAACTGGATTCATTGATTTTTTTGCTGCATCGAGTCGTGCAGACGCAACGGCGAAATTCTCCATAACAGCGAGTCATGCTCGATGAAATGGTGCTTCAGAGCGGCCAGTACGTGCACAACGACGGCAGCGGCCAACGTGTAGGCCAGGGCCGCATGCACCTGCACCAAGACATGGGCCAGCGGTTTGTCCACCGGCACAAAATCCGGCAACGGGATGAGCCCGAACCAGACGACCTGAAAGCCGGACGCCGAACTGTATGCCCAGCCTGCGATGGGGACCAGAAAAAACAACGCGTATAGCAGCCGATGCATCCCATGCGCAAGCCGTGTTTGCATCGCGCTCATACTTGCCGGCGCTTCCGGTGGCCGGTGTAGCCAACGCCAGCCGAGGCGAAATGCCGAGAGGACGAGAATCGAGATGCCGGCCCACTTGTGCCAATTAAACAAGCGCACGCGCGTGGGCGAAAGTTTCAAATCCGCCATATAAAGTCCAACGCAAAACGATGCCACCAAGGCTAATGCCAGTAGCCAATGCAGAGCGATTGCCACGTCGTTGTATCGATTCGATTGGTCCGACGCTCCCATCTGCCTAGGCCCCTGTCCTTTGTGCCAATTCCTTAGCCGCCATAGTCTTACGTGCGCGCCCCTTACCGTCGGCGCGTGCCGTCGCAGTATATAAAAGTGGAAAAAGGGCGCCGCCCTTTACGGAATCTGCGCGGCGGGAAGCAGCCTTTCGATGGTTTCTGCGCGCTGCGAAAGATAGGTCGCATCCGGATGGCGGTCAAAGAAGCGGGGGCTGGGCAGCATTGCGGCCATGCGCGCGGCCTGTTGCGGATCTAGGTACAAAGCAGAGGTGCCGAAGTAGTGCCGTGATGCGGCTTCGGCACCAAACACTCCGTCGCCCCACTCCACGACATTTAGGTACCCCTCCAGTATGCGGCGCTTGTCCCAGATGGTCTCGATCATCAGAGTAATGAGCAGCTCCTGTGCCTTGCGCAGGTAGCTACGGTGCGCCGACAAAAACAAGTTCTTCGCCAGCTGCTGCGAGATCGTCGATCCGCCCCGAAGGGCCCGGCCACGACGAAGATTGTCTGTGTAGGCCTTTTGCATTGCCTCCCAATCGACGCCTTCATGGCTGACGAAACGCTGGTCCTCGGACGAAACGACCGCACGCTTCAAATTGGCCGAGATGTGCGAGTAGTCGACCCAAACCTTTTGCAGCTGCCGCGGGGGGTGCGGCGATCGCGTCGACGACTCGCGTTCCATTCTTTCGAGTTCTCGCTGCATGAACGCCGTTTGCGCAGGGTTATGCCACTTCCAAAATACGATCCAAGCGAGAAACCATAGTTGGAGCGCCAGAACCGAGGCAAGTACCGCGATGGCAACGCGCCCGATCCAAACCCGCGCCCGGGGCGCTGCCGACATCAGGCCGGCGCCGCGCCGTGATCCAGCATGCGCCGCATCTCGCGGTAAACGCTCGCCGTCTCGGGCCTGACACCGCGCCACAGCGCAAACGATTCGGCCGCCTGTTCAATGAGCATTCCCAAGCCATCACTGACACGTCTTGCGCCGCCGGTTTTTGCCAAGCACATGAACGGCGTTGCTGCCGAGGCATACACAAGGTCGTAGGCGAGCGTGCAATCATCGAATGTTTCGGGGTCAATCGACGGCGCATCGTGGTTTAAGCTGCTCGATGTGCCGTTGATAATGAGGTCAAAATGCTCCGCGGGAACCTCGTCGAAACGAATCGCTTCCACGCCAAACTCATCGGCCAACTCCTGTGCCCGTCCATGGGTGCGGTTGGCCACGGCAATCCACTTGGGGCGTTCGTCGAGCAGTGACGCCACCAGACCGCGAACGCCGCCGCCTGCGCCCAAAATCAGAATTGCCGAGGCGGCGATCCGAAAGTCCAATCGGTGCCGTAGGTCACGAACAAAGCCGATGCCGTCCGTGTTGTCTCCGAAAATCGCGTCACCATCGAACTTCAGTGTGTTGACGGCTCCGGCCAAGCGCGCCCTTGCGCTCAAATCGTCGGCGAGCTTGGCAGCATCAATCTTGAACGGAATGGTTACATTTAGCCCCAAGTAGCCATTGTCGCGTAAGGCCAGCGCGAAATCGTCAAAACCATCAAGCGGGGCCTCGAGCTTCTCGTAGCTCACGCCCTGTCCCGTAAGGCGCGCGAACATCCGGTGAATCTCCGGAGAGCGGCTGTGTGCAATCGGGTTGCCTACGACGGCGTAGCGGTCAGGGGATTTCATCGGTCAATGAGAAGGCTCGGGGACATCGGCACGAGTAGCGAACTGGTCGTTGGTGAAGATCCAGCTGCGGGTTATCTCCAGTCGGTCGGTGTCGCGTGCCATGTC
>Ga0187769_10001309_pt1 | contig 14137 bp, 13 predicted proteins | sample 0116_SJ02_MP02_1_FD_133140 | JGI IMG/M metagenome (GOLD analysis project Ga0187769, IMG submission 133140) | Tropical peat soil microbial communities from peatlands in Department of Meta, Colombia - 0116_SJ02_MP02_10_MG | ecosystem: Environmental > Terrestrial > Soil > Wetlands > Peat | place... | reverse complement strand
GCGACTTTCTCGTTGGTTCGCGCATGCATGCCTGCATCGCGGCGGTTTCGCAGTGCATCCCGGCGGTATGCGTCGCCTATAGCGACAAATTCTTGGGCGTCATGGAAACGCTGGGCATCGACTGCATCGTTGCGGATGCGCGCACGCAAACCATTCCTCAAATCCTGCATGGAATAGGCCATTCATTCGATCGTCGCGAAGCGATTCGGCGCCAGCTCGAATCCAGGATGCCGGAGGTGAAGGCGACGGTATGGAACCTCTTCAGAGAGGCTCCGTTCCTTCCCCGCCACGGCGCGAATCAGGACGCAGCGGATTCACTCGTCACTGCAGGAACGATATAGGGACATGGCATGCAGCCCATGGATCAGATCGTGATGAATCTTCCCGACCGGACGGAATCGGTTGCCCCCGTCTGCGAAATAGACCCGCTGAAAGACAGCCGCTGGACGGAGTTCATCAAGGGGCACCCGAGAGCCTGCGCATTCCACACCCCCGGTTGGTTAAGGGCGTTGAAGGTGAGTTATGGGTACGATCCGTTTGTCCTGACAACTGCCCGGCCGGGCGAAGCTTTAGTCGACGGGTTCGTCCTCTGCCGAATTAGGAGCTGGCTCACTGGTCCGAGGATTGTGTCGCTGCCTTTCTCGGATCACTGCGCCCCGCTTTTCGAGGACGCCGGAACCCTGCCGGGCCTCCTAAAGAAGGCCCGGCAGTATCAAGAGGACGGGGACTGGAAATACGTTGAGTTGCGGCCGCTCCCCGCCGAATTGCCGGATCCCTTTTCGGAATCAGGCTTCGCCCACTGTACAACCCATACGCTCCATGAACTGGATCTTCGCCCGAGCGTCGAAGACATCTTCAGTCGCTTCAACAAGAAAAGCGTTCGGCAAATGATCAACCGTGCAACCCGGGAAAAACTGGCCGTGAAGGAAGGGCGTTCCGAAGAACTGCTGCGAATGTTCTTTTCTCTGCTGATACAGACTCGTCGCCGCCACGAGGTTCCTCCCCAGCCCCTTTCGTGGTTTCGGAACCTCTTGCTCTGCATGGGTGAAAAAGCGTTGATTCGTGTCGCCATGAAGGATGGAATTCCCGTCGCGTGCATCTTCACGCTGTCTCACAACCGGATCGTCATGTACAAGTACGGTTGCTCCGATGCGGCGTACAACAATCTCGGTGGGACCCCCTTTCTCGTCTGGCGCGCGATTCAAGACGCAAAAGAATCCGGCGCAGAGGTCTTCGATTTTGGACGGAGCGACACCGACAATCCGGGACTCATCGCCTTCAAAGGGCACTTTGCCGCCGAGGTTTCGCAGCTCGGATACTACCGTTATCCACCGCCTCCGGTCATGGGCCGCGAACGCACGCTCGGTCTGAATCTTGCTCGCAAAGTGTTCCCCTTGCTGCCGAATCGTCTTCTTTCCGCTGCGGGAGCAATCCTCTACCGCCATATCGGGTGAAGCTTCTTTTATGGAAACTAACCAAGCACTGATCGATTTCTTTCGCTGTCCCGAAGATTCCCTCAATCTTGGACTGATTCAACCGGGATTGGGAGCGCCGGGCTTCTTCAAGTTCGGGCCGGAGGCGATTGGCTACGGTCAGGTGGGCGTGGCCTTTGCATCGGACGATGTGCGCCGCGAGTTGCATGACGCGAGTTCCGATGTGCGGATGGAAGGTGGCGCCTGCCTGATCTCGTTCGATCCCGGTTCTGTCGTCGAGAACCTGCGTCGCGAGCGCTACGTTGCCGATGGCCCTTCTGAGGGCGGGGGGCTGACTCATAGCGGCGTGGTCCGCAAGGCTTATTACGCCGTGCGGCCCATCCTCCCGGTTTCCATTCGCAAGCACCTCCAGAGGATTTCGCTTCGGGGTTGGGATCAGAAGCCCTTTCCTCGTTGGCCCGTTGACCGCTCCGTCGATCAGATATTCAAGAGATTGATGTTATTTGCCCTGAGGGCCCGGGGGCTCGAGAGGATCCCTTTCATTTGGTTTTGGCCGGAAGGAAAGTCCGCTTGCGCCGTCATGACCCACGACGTCGAGACAAAGACGGGGCTCGATTTCTGCTCGGCCCTTATGGACCTGAACGATTCCTACGGAATAAAGTCTTCTTTCCAAATCATTCCCGAGGGCCGCTACCACACCCCGCAGCAAGTCCGCGATGAGATAGAGCGCCGCGGTTTTGAGGTGGATGTCCACGACTGGAACCACGATGGACACCTCTATTCCGATCGAGAGACATTCCTGTCCCGTGCCGCCAAAATCAATCGCATTGCAAGTGACTGGGGAGCGCAAGGTTTTCGCTCGGGTGTGTTGTATCGCAACACCGACTGGTACGATGAATTCACGTTCTCCTATGACATGTCCGTGCCCAATGTCGGCCATCTGGATCCCCAGCCTGGCGGCTGCTGCACCACGTTTCCCTACTTCATCGGCAAAATCCTGGAAATTCCGCTGACCACAACCCAGGATTACCCCCTCTTCCACGTTTTGCGCGATTACTCGATCGATCTCTGGAAGAAGCAAATCGGCTTGATCCTGCAAGGACACGGTCTCATCTCCACGGTCGTCCATCCCGATTACATTATTGAAAAGCGCGCGCGCGCCACGTATTCGGAATTGCTTGCCTACTTGGCCGTACTGGACTCGGCGCATGATGTTTGGCATGCGCTCCCCCGGGATGTGAACCGGTGGTGGAGGGATCGCGCTCAAATGAGCCTGGTCCGGAAAAATGGCCGCTGGGAAATCGAGGGTCCTGGCAGTGAACGCGCCCGCGTCGCGTACGCGTGCCTCGAGGGCGAAAGTCTGGCGTATGCCTTGAGCGATTCGACCCATGAGGTTGGAATTCAGGCTTGAACGATCGTGAGCGCCGTGGCTCGGCTGGCCCCAGATATGAGGTGCCCAATTGGTATCGGATGATGTGGTCGTCCTTTTCGCAATTGCGCCCCAGGGAGCTAAGAGAGCGCGGCACGACTATTGTAAGTAATTGTTTCCAAGTAGGTTAGGCAAGAGTCAAGACAAGCCCTGCCTTTAACCGTGCCACATTGACCGGTGAGTCAAAAGAGGGCACTAGCCATACTAGTCCTCTAAGCCTATTGAACTTGCCCTGCTTCCTCTTCATACTTAGCTAACGGGCGGAGTATCCGTCTGGGGTCAGCGGCAGTTCTGTCTGCGTACGTAGGGGGACTAATTGATTTGCTCGCTTTGGTATTGCTGTCGCCAGTCGAGTTTCTGCAGTGTTGGAGTACCCATCCGTCTAGCCTCGGAGGCGTAGCATGATCGCACGTGTAATGAAAATCTGTGGGCTTTTTGCAATCTGCCTTGGGGTGGCGGGGGCCATGTTGCTGATGGGCAATCAGCGATTTGAGCCAGGGTACAACCGCGTCCCGGTGGTTCAGGATTGGTCTCACCGGCACATGGTTTATTCCCATCCGAAATCCATCATCCAGAACTTGCAGGTGCAGCAGCAGCCGAGATATGCCCAACAGTTTCTCCGCCGGAATTTCTCCCACCGCCCTCCGATCGGCAGGGGACCGATTCCACAACCGGTCCGATTTCGGCCGAACCAGCCAGCACCAAACAATATCCATCTGGATTGGGCGGACGTAATGCCCGGCGCCAACTACACAATGGGCGACGGCGTTTTCCCCGCGAAGTACACCTTCGATGTCAATGCTTCTCCCGACTGCACGAATGATTTCGTCGTGTTCACGACGAGTCAGGGCGGCACCGGAGTTACCGCCATCTATGCCTTGAACCAACTCTATACCGGAACGTGTTCGGGCGGGCCCAGCACGCTCTGGGCCTACAGCGTGCAAAGCCACACTGGCGGCGTGGCGGTTACGTCCCCGATTCTTTCCTTGGATGGAACGCAGGTAGCTTGGGTCGAAGGCAAGGGTGGAACGGCCACACTGCATATTCTTAAGCCTTACGCCGGGGCGGGCACGCTTAGCGCGCCAGCGACACCCACAACCGTAGCCGCCTCTTTTTTCCGAAGCTGCACACCAAACTCTTCCAACCAGGGGTGCCTGACCAGCATAGATTTCAATGGCGGTGCGGACGATACTGGCGGAGCAGGCGCCATCACGCCGTCCTCGCCCTACTACGATTATGCCTACGACGCGCTATTTGTGGGTGATGACGCCGGCGCATTGCATCTTTTCATGGGAGTTTTCGACGGCGCCCCAGCCGAAGTGACCGGCGGTTCCACCGGTTGGCCGTTCACGGTTGACCCCGGGACCGCTTTGACCGGCCCCATCTACGACGAGGGTTCTAGTCATGTGTTCGTGGGTGACAGCGCCGGCCGCCTGAGCTACGTGTCGGTGGCTCCAGTCACATTTAACGCAACCGCGGGCGGAAGTTGGACGATGACGGGAGCCACGAGCATCACAGACCCGCCGATTGTGGACGGCACCACGGGCATGGTTTTCGTCTTCGCCAGAACCAGTTCCGGAGCGGCGGTCGGGGAAGCCAACACTTCACTCGGGACGCAAACGGGGCCCGTGAACGTGGGAACGTCAAATACGGTCCCGTTCCATTCCGGCACTTTCGATAACGCTTATTACAGCAGTGACACCGGCGCGGGCACCGGCACCGGGAATCTTTACGTTTGCGGAAATGACGGCGGTACGAACCGGCCGGAGCTGTATCAAATCGCGGTGACGAGCGGAACCATAGGCGCTGCGACGGCCGAATTCACCGCTGCCACTGTAGCCGGCACCGAGTGCTCCCCGGTCTCCGAGTTTTACAATACTACCAGTAGCGCGGATTTCATTTTCTTCAGCGTCCAGGCAAGTGGCAATGCCAGCTTTGGTACGGGTGCGCCTAGGACTTGCGCCGGAGAAGGGTGCGTCTACGGGGCTGCCGTCACTGGCGGAACAGTGAACATCGCGGGCGCGATACCCGCCAGCGGGGGGTCAAGTGGAATTGTCGTGGACAACGACAGCAATTCGCCCGGCGGCGCTAACATCTATTACACGTGGCTCGGAAATTCGAACGCAACCTATCCGTGCGGCTCGGATACCTCCGGCAAAGGCTGCACGGTTCAAGTATCTCAACTGGGACTCGGCAGCAACGGAGTGGTGTACCAGTTCACCGACGGCGACAGCGGATCTGCGACATCCTCGACCGTATATTTCAACTTCTTGCCGCAGCATGGAGATCTCTTCTTGGTCTTCTTGCACTGGGATGGCGCGGGGGTGACGGCCACTGTCACCGGCCACGGCGGCACGAACACATTTACCGCTCTCGGTCCGCCGCTACAAATTGGGACGGACATGCAGGGCCACCCCTCCTGGATTCAGGCCTGGTATGCCAAGAATGTTGGCTACGCTGGAGGCGTCACGGCAAATTTTTCTGCTCTGACGGATGGCTTCTCCTTGGTTGACGTGATCGAATACTCGGGGCTCGACACGGTCGCGCCTCTGGATACTGCCACGTACGAGACAAACACCGGGAGTGGGACGACGGCGCTGACCACCGCGGCCAGCGGCACCACAACCGCCCAATATGAAACCATCGTCGCAATGTTTGGCTTCGTGGACTACGGCGACTATCCGTTCACGGTCGGCCCGGGTTACACGGCAGAAGTCGTAGACGCAACCAGCTACATCGAGGACATGCCCGCCTACAACACGGGCAGCTACACAGCCACGGCGACTGCGACTGGCACGGAAAATTATGGCGCGATCATAGTCGGCTTCAAGAACGCCGTCCAATAGCGCCTTCCGGTAGCGCTCTCCACCTTGGCCCTCCACGGTCGCCCTCCGGCGACGCGCGCTTTGGTGTGCGAAACGGGAGTCCCGGTAGAGCTGGGCTGTTGCTCTCTTTCTTTGACCACCCGCCAAGAACCCCTTCCACCTTTGCGCGCTGGTCTCTCCTCTCGGTCGACCCTATACCTCGCGCGTAAACCTGACGGCCCGTACCTCATTCGTTCCCTCCGATGAGAAACCAAGATTGAGATTCAGGGGCCATTGATATCATATGAGGTGAGGACGCTCGTACCGCGCCCGCTGGTGGGCAGCGATGGCGAATGCCATGAATAGATTCGACGTCACCATCCTCCATTTCCTAAATCAATTCTCCCAGCGTTCTCCGACGTTTGACTCTCTCGTCGTTCTGATAGCCAACAACGATCTTCTGCGCGGTGGCGTCATCGTAGCCCTCTTTTGGTGGGCTTGGGCAAATTCGAGAAATGAGAGAGAGGAAAACCGCGCATATCTGCTGTATGGTCTGGCGGCCACCCTGTTTTCCACATTCTTTGCGAGAGGACTCGCCGTGATCCTCCCCTTCCGGGACCGGCCGCTTCGCGTTCCGAGTCTAAATTTCAGGCCCCCATTCGGAATGAACCAAGATGCGCTGGCAGGTTGGAGCTCCTTTCCGAGCGATCACGCGGCCCTGTTCGTTTGCTTGGCAGTGGCGATATGGTTTGCCTCCAAGCGTCTGGGCGCCATCGCGCTCGGCTATACTTGTTTCTTCGTTCTGCTTCCTCGGGTCTATTTGGGGATTCACTACCCGACGGACGTTCTCGTGGGGGCGCTCTTGGGAATTGGCGTCGCTTGGTCGGCTAAGATCACGTGGCTGAGAAAAACTGTCACCGAGCCTGGAATGTGCTGGCTCGAGGTGCACGCGGCATCGTTCTACAGTGTTCTATTTCTCTGCACCTTCTCAATCGTGGAGTCCTTCGCTTCGTTGCGGGAACTTGCGGAGTTCGGCGTCGAACGGGTGTACATCGTTTTGCACTGGATCCCCTAGGACCCTACCCTGCTCCTTTACGCCTATCGCCCAGCATAGCCTTCCCTAGGGAACTTAACGCAAGAGCCTGCTTGCGCTTGAATGGCCGGACCCCCTTGTTTCCGCCCCTCGGCTCAGTTCACCCCGTTCGAGATATCCTTGGTGGGAAGCTCCATTCGCAATCTCTTCGGCGGCAGGCCCGCCTGTCGAATCTTGTACAGCAGGGCCCGATAGCTGATTTGGAGCGCGGCAGCGGCCCGCTTTCGATTCCAGTGATTCGCTTCCAGAACGCGAAGAATGATCCTCCGCTCCATGTCCAGAACGGCCTGGCGGGTCACCTTCTTGAGCTGGATCGGCTGGTTGAGCGGTGCGGCCACGCGAGTCGCCGTAGGAGTCCGGTTAAGCAGTTCGCTAGTGATGGCATCTTCTGATCCCAGGATCACATAGCGCTCAATCAGGTTTTCCAACTCCCGGATGTTTCCCGGCCAGGCATATCTCACCAAGAGCCTCGCCAATGAGTGCGAAAAGGGGCGACCGGGCTGTCCGTGACGTGATTGGTGCGACTTGAGGAAATAGCTCGCGAGATCAAGGATGTCTTCCGCGCGGGACCGAAGCGGCACCATGCTCAGCGTCAGTGCATTGATCCGGTAGAAAAGGTCCCGCCGGAAACGGCCCGCAACCACCTCCTCCTCGAGGCTGCGGTTCGTCGAACAGATGACGCGCGTCCTGGTGCTACGGTCTTCCTGACCTCCGATGCGGGAGAATTGTCCGTCCTGCAATAAGTGCAGCAATTTCGCCTGAAGGGAAAAATCAATCTCGTTGATGCCGTCGAGGAAGAGTGTCCCGTCCTCCGCCAGTTCCACGCGCCCGGGCTTTTCGGAGTAAGCTCCGGTAAAGGCCCCCCGCTCGTACCCGAACAACTCGCTCTCCAAGAGCGGGCCCGGGATCGCCGCACAGTTTACCTTCACAAATGCGCCATTCGCGACGGAGGAGCGGGCATGAAGGTACCGTGCGAGCACACCCTTGCCGGTTCCGCTGTCCCCCTGGATAAGGACCGGCACGGAAGTAGTGGCGATCTTCTCCACTTTCAACCGCACGGCCTGCATCGCAGGCGATTTCCCAAGAATCAGCGATTCAGGTGGCAGGTCGTCCACTCTCCGGGACAATACCGCTCTCGAAGCTCCCATGGGCGCCTTCTCTTCTAATCTAATTAACCTGTATGATTTGAGATACGCAGGCAAGCCAGGGCGAATTGACACCAATTCACTCTGGCCCCCCGGTTGTGTTTGTCAGCACATCACGTGCCGCGGCTAGGCATTTCCACAGGTCTCTACCGTCAGTAATCCTTTCATTTTCAATTAGTTATGAAGTCCTCCTGGTGGGACACTAGCGAGCCGTGAGAAGAGCAATCTTGTGGAAATCCCTTTCCGTTTTAGTGCAGCCCGGTTCCTGACTTCCTACAGCGTGCCGAGCAGGCCAAGACCCAGTGAAAGCCACTCCTGCAATCTTGGGGTCATACGGCTGGCGGAATCGCTTCGCGAACTCATCGCGGTATAGGCCCGAGAGTCCCAGTATCGGGCAAACCGGCATTCCGAGGAGCGTCCCATGACTGTCCGGGAATTGATCAGCGGCCGCAATTAGAGGTTCTCGATCAGCGAGAACGCCACGGTGCTTGAGGCCGCGCGCGATTGGGGGGACAAACAAGTTCGCGCCGTCAATATGCTCGATGCGGGTGGCCAGCTCGCCGAAGTCGTATCGCAGAGCAAAGCGCGCGCCGACATGTTTGAGGCGCTGCAGTTCCCGCAGCGGTAAGCGCTCCCGGGTAGTCTTACCGAAGAAGCCGTTTGAGAAGTTTATCCAGCCGAGCCCGCGCTTCGAACGACATCGCCGTAAATTCCACTCCCATCCCGCGCCCCGCCTCCGAAGTGCGCACAACCGCACGAGCCCTCACTTCTCCGGATGGCACGTCGAACACCAGGCGGATGAGTTCTCCCACGGGGGGAGGCATCGGCGTGGAGATGAAGATTCCCCCCAGGCCGATGGTCGACACACGCGAAACCATCCGCGGCCCGCTGCCTTGCCACGCGACAAGCATGCCCTTCGGCAAGCCCAAACGAGTGTACCGCCGGCTTCGAGACACTTCCGTCATCAACAGTATTCTGCCCCTTGGCCCGGCGCCTGGACTGGAACGATGCGGGAGACTTGTCCAAGCCGATAAGTCGGGCCCCGGCGAATGAGCGCGGCACGTGTTGTTGACTATAACTATAGTGTTACAACCGGCCTCGCAGAGCCTTGCCCGCTTGCCGGGATTCGTATACGCTCCAAAATTGTGGTGAAGACGGTACGCACGAGACGCATGCCGGTGTGTCTGCTCTCGCCGCATCCGTTGGTCCTTGGCGAATTTGAGCGTGTGCTTTCTGGTTCGGGCTATAAGCTGATTCCGCGGCTGCTTGAATCTTCGCTTGGGCCGGATTTGCGGCGCATGAGCGTGCCGCGAGCCGGAGTGTTCGTGGTCGATGCACACGTCGCGCGGGCCGCTGCTGGCGCGCTTCTCTCGAATATCCTGGAGCATCACCCCGGCGCGCGAATTCTGGTTGTCGCGGAAAAGCTGAATGCGGCTGAGAGCTATTCGCTGCTGCGGCTCGGCGCCAAAGGGTTGCTCACGTACGCTGAAGTGCGCGACCATTTAGATCGCGCCCTGCCGCTGGTTGCGGGCGGGGGTTTCTGGGTTCCGCGGTCGGTGCTGTCGGGTTTTGTGGATTCCGTCCTGAGCGGGCCGGGCAATCGGCGGATGCAGGTCGAGGTTTCGAGTGAATTGAGCCGCCGCGAGCAAGAGGTGCTCAGCGGCCTGCTGGAGAACCTGGCGAACAAAGAAATCGCCGGCAAGCTGAACATCTCGGAGCGAACCGTGAAGTTTCACGTCTCGAATCTGCTGAGCAAGTTCGGCGTGCGCCGTCGGGCGGATCTGATTCTACTTTGCTTTCAGCAGCGGAGCGTGGCGTCGTAGCGTTTGCTTCTTTGCGAACTTCCACCCCGCGCGCCCTGCGCGATTGGCGCGTGGAGCGAGATCTGCGGTGGAGGTGCGCCGCGATTCCAATTTAGCTGGCGTTTCCGTGGTTGTCTTTGCGGGCTTCACGTTTCGGAAAGGTGTGGACGACACATGCCGGTGGATCGGAAGCCGGAATTCTTCAAGGGCGCGCAATTGCGCGTCGGTGTGATTGGGTGCGGATATGTTGGGCTCCCGTTGGGGCTGCGCTTCGCGGAGGCGGGCCATCGGGTCACCGGGTTCGATACGGACCAGAAGAAAGTGGGAATGCTCAACGACGGGCAGAGCTACATCGGTCACGTGCCCACGACAAAAATCCAACAATACGTGAGGTCGCGCCACTTCGGCGCCACTGCGGATTTCTCGCGGCTGGGAGAGATGGATGCGATTGTGATCTGCGTGCCGACTCCTTTGGACGAGCGGCGCGACCCGGACTTGAAGTACGTGGAGCAGACCGCGCGCGCCATCGCCCCTCATTTGACTCGCGGGCAGCTGGTCGTCCTCGAATCCACCACCTACCCCGGAACGACCGAGGAGTTGGTGCTCCCAATCCTGGAAGAGGGCGGGCTGCGGTGTCCGGTAGCGCAAGGGCCCGATGCAGAGCAGATCTCTAGCGATTTCTTTTTGGCGTTTTCACCGGAGCGCGAAGATCCGGGGAACAAGCAATTCGGCTTGGCGCAGATTCCCAAGATCGTGGGCGGGATCAATCCTCCGTCGGGACGCGCTGCCGCCGCGCTCTACGCGCAGATTGTTGCGCGGGTCGTGCCCGTCAGCACGACGCGTGCGGCCGAGATGGCAAAACTTCTCGAAAATATTTTCCGCTGCGTGAACATCGCGCTCGTCAACGAACTGAAAATACTGTGCCAGCGCATGAACATGGACATCTGGGAAGTGATCGATGCGGCGGCCACCAAGCCATTTGGCTTTATGCCCTTTTATCCCGGGCCTGGCTTGGGCGGGCACTGCATTCCCGTCGATCCGTTCTACCTTTCCTGGAAGGCGCGCGAATTCGATTTTGCCACGCGGTTCATCGAACTGGCCGGCGAAATCAATACCGCTATGCCGTACCACGTCGTGGAGGCCATCTCCAGCGCACTGAATGAGCGGAAGAAATCACTCAAGGGGTCGCGAGTGCTCGTGCTCGGCGTGGCGTACAAGAAGGACATTGACGATCCCCGGGAATCTCCCTCGCTGAAAATCATGCAGTTGCTCGAGCAGCGGGGGGCCCTGCTGGACTACAACGATCCTTTCTTTCCCACCATGCAGAAGATGCGCCATTACGACTTTTCCAAAAAGAAATCTGTGAATCTGGACGCGAGGACGATCGAGAGTTACGACTGCGTCGTCATCGCCACGGACCACAGCAGCTACGATTATCAGGCGATCGTCGAGGCCGCAGCCCTGGTCGTTGACACACGCAACGCCACGCGCCGCGTTGCCCGGCACCGCCACAAGATCGTTCTTTGCTGATCCTTCATGGCCGCCCTGCGGAAAGACATTCTCGCGCAGCTCCGGGAAAGTTGCCGCGTTAAGCAAAGTCTTTCCGGCGGCCTCATCTCTCGCATCGAAAAATTCGCGCGCCATGCGGCGAAGGCGCTTCGCTCCGGCCGGAAAATCGTCTTCTTCGGCAATGGTGGGAGCGCCGCCGATTCTCTGCACCTCGCGGCGGAGCTCGTCGTCCGCTTGCGAGAAGATCGTCCGGGACTGCCCGCTTTGGCCCTGACCACGAATCCCTCTGTGCTCACCGCCGCCGCCAATGATTTTGGCTTCGACCATGTTTTCGAGCGGCAGATTGAATCGCTGGTTGCGCCCGGTGACGTTCTGGTTGCGCTTTCGACCAGCGGAAACAGCCCGAACATCCTTCGCGGGGTGCAAGCCGGTGCAAGGCGGCGGGCATTTCTGGTCGCTCTGACCGGCGAAACCGGCGGCGCGCTCGCCCGCAAAGTGGATTTGCTGATCAACGTTCCCTCCCGTGACCCGCAGCGCATCCAGGAAGCCCACATTACGATCGGACACATCGTCTGCTCCCTCATCGAGGCGCTGTGCTTCCGCGGGCGCCGCGCGGCCGCTTCCCGGACTCCCCGCCCGCGCCCGTGACCGCCCTGTAGACCGTTACCATTTGTAAGAATTAGCCATTCCCGCCCATTGCGGCCCGGCGATTCCTGGCCTACGGTAGTTCTTTAAGATGGTCCCGCCCCCCAATTACGCTGGTTCCAGCAACAAGCGCCGCAGCCAGCGCGTGATCATCAGTGTGCCCGTGTCGGTCAGCGGGAAGAAGGCCGACGGGACTGAGTTTCGGGAAGACGCTGTTACGCTCGTAGTGAACGCTCACGGCGCATTGATTGCTTTGGCCTCAAAGGTGAAGGAAGCGCAATCGCTGTTTCTCACGAGCCGAGGTTCCCCTGAGCCGCAGGAATGCCGCGTCGTTTACGTCGGCCACTCCGACGGCGGCAAGACCCAAGTGGCAGTTGAGTTCCTTCAGCCCGCGCCCGATTTCTGGCACATCGCCTTCCCACCCGATGACTGGTCAGCCGCCGTCTTGGAAGGAAAAGTCACCCCCACAAGTTAGTTTGCATTTCTCACAAGTGATTGGGACGCATGTGGGCCGCGCGCGTGACGCTCCGCTCTTCTTCTGCCTGGGGGCGGCACGCAGGCCAGCCCGCCGCTCGCGAAGAACGCCTCGGCGAAAGCGCTCGGCGTGAACCCTCGTGGTTCAGCCCCGTATCGGTGTGAACCGTGGTGGGCCTCCCCTCGCCCGTCTGCCCCCCTCTGCGTGACGGCGGCGCCGCCCTGAGGGGCTATCTCAATTTCGTCCAGCCTGTGCGACGACCGGCCGCGGAATCTTTAGTGCCGTGGCGATTGCAGGAGTTCGACGCGCGCGGTTCCGAAGGGCACTTCGGCCTCGATGAGTACGGGCGTACGCCCGGCATCGTGCGCGAGCCAGACCCAGAAGCGCGTGCCTGGAACTTCGCTGCCGCGCTCGGAGATGTGAACCGCAATCCGCGTCGCCGTAAACTCTCCCGCCGGAACTGTGACTTGCCCGGACGGAATTTCGACGTCCGCACGGATCTCGTAGAGACGGTGCCCGTCAAACGCCGGAGCGCGAAATTCTGTGCTGTGCTGCCAGTCGGCGGCGCGCAGCGCGTATAGAAGGCCAATGGGGTCGCGCGTTCCAGGCAGTACGCGAACCAGCGTCGCATTCGGCGGGCCACCGCGAGCGTTCTCCGCGAGCGGAACAGGTTCCGCCTGCGTTGAAGTGCGGAGAATGGAAGTTTCCGATTTGCCCTGTTCGTTCAAATACATCTCATACTGCATGCAATTCAGTTGCGACGCGTCCGTGTACGAATCGAATTGATCGTCCAGTGTATAAGCCAGGCGCATGGTGTTGATCGTGTGCGCGGTGGCGCGAAAATGCCACGCGAGATGGCCGAAGAAATTGCGTTCTTCCGCAACCGAGAAGTCCAGCGTCGCGGCGTGCACCGAAAATTGCGTCCATAAGACTTGATAGTGCAGCACCTCACCCAAGGCGAACGGCACCGGCATTGCCGCCGGTGTAGCCGGCGGAGGCGGCTTCACCTTGGATTTGGCCTGCCGGGTCTGCCCGCCCAGCGCCGGCAGCGAGGCGCAAATCAAGACACCGGCCAAAATGCCGGTTAGCGCGGCGGGCCGGTCTTTATGCAGTTTGAAATCGTGCATGGCGATCGTTTCCCAAGATGCGATGCGAATCTTCGTTTATCGTGACTGCAGTGCGCGCCCCTCGAGGTAAGCGGGCAACTCGATCAGGCTGTCCAACAGGAGGTCGGGCGGAAATTTCACCAAGCCGGCGCTCCCAAATCCGTATGTCACTCCGCACACCCACGAGCCGGCGTTGCGCGCCGTCTGCACGTCAATGTCGGAGTCTCCTACGAGCATCGCCTGTTCTGGACAAATTCCGAATTCGCTGAGAATTGCAAGCATCCCCATGGGGTCTGGTTTCTTCTTCTCGAAACTGTTGCCCCCGTGGATCACTCGAAAATATTTGGCCAGGCCCAGCCCTTCGAGAATCTCCTGGCTGAAGCGGGTCGGCTTGTTCGTCAGCACGGCCAACGGCCGGCCTTCCAATGCGGCGAGCCCTTCGCGCACTCCGGGGTAGGCGACCGTGTGATCCAGCATGTGCGCGCGGTAGTGCGTGAGAAAAAACGCGTGGCCGTGCTCGACTTCTTTCGGATCTGCGCCCTCTCCAAGCGCTTGCTCCACCAGCCGAAGCGCGCCCTGGCCGACGTATCCGTAGATCTGCTCGTGAGGCAAAGGCTTCCTGCGCAGTTCCGCCAGCGCCGCGTTCACCGAAAGGGCCAAGTCCAGCTTGGAATCAATCAGCGTGCCGTCGAGATC
>Ga0187769_10001308_pt1 | contig 14140 bp, 12 predicted proteins | sample 0116_SJ02_MP02_1_FD_133140 | JGI IMG/M metagenome (GOLD analysis project Ga0187769, IMG submission 133140) | Tropical peat soil microbial communities from peatlands in Department of Meta, Colombia - 0116_SJ02_MP02_10_MG | ecosystem: Environmental > Terrestrial > Soil > Wetlands > Peat | place... | reverse complement strand
GCGGCAGTCAAGGTTGTTGCAGTAAAGGGGAGTGAGCCGGCTTGGCCTATTTCCTGCACCATGAGCTCCACGGCGCCGCGCAAGCCGGCGTGCATGTCGGCTTGCAATTGCTGAGAGCCATACACCTTTTGAGACTGATTCAGCGCGTAGAAGGCCGCGCCCGCGACCACCATCAACACGGCAATCCCCACCAACATCTCCAGCAACGAAAAGCCGTCGTTCGGTCTCCGCCTGCGCATTTGGGTCTTCTCCCCCATGATCGTCATTGAATCTTCGACATCGTGCAGACCAGGGTCGTCGAGGGCGCGGCTCCGCCTTGAGCCACCGATGTCAGCGCGCTAGCCATCACCGTGATCGTTTTCAAATTCGCGGCGCTGTTGACGGCAACGCTCCATTGGCGGATATACATTGCGGAGGCAGCGGATGTCTGTTGGGTCCCGGTGTTGTCCACATAATCTACGTAGTTGGTTACCGGAGAGCCCGGAGTTACACCCCCGCCCGGAGTTAGGCCGGTTCCGCCCGTGGTGGTCGGGGGATAAACGGCGGTATTGGTTTGGGTGTCGCTAAAATTCAACGCCAGGAGTTGCTCCATCTTGTCCTGAGCATATTCGGTTACACGCGTACCGCGGTCCCCCTGGTTCCAATTCTGGGTCACGGCGAGTGCGAGGGTCCCCAGCAGCGCCAAGACGCCGATGATTAAGACCGCAGCCGCGATCATCGCTTCCAGCAGCGTCATTCCGCTCTCGCGGCAGGATGCCTTCCTTGCCGTTGCAGAACGGCAGCCAAGGTTGGCTGGATTTTTCATTGAAGGCTCCAAACACCGCCGCCGTACCGCCACACAGCCACCCTGCCGCTGGCGTACACGGTCACGGCATAGGTGTCGCCCGCTTGGTCGGTGACGTAAAGCGCGTCGTTCGACGTCGCTGCGCCGGCGATTACGGGGATGCCGCGCGAGTTGAACACTATCTGGGCGGTGTTCTGAATTGTCGTCTGCGTGCCTGCTGGGGTGGTAATACTCCCGTATCCGAAGCTTACGCCTGGCGATAAGAGGACCGCGCCACCTTGGTTGGTAAACGTGGTGCATGAGCTCACGCCCTTGGTGGTGCACACTTCGAGTTGGCAGGAGTTGCCCGCGAGATTGCAGTTGAGCTCCGCTTGCGTGAAATTGCTCGCAGCGGTCATCTTAGCGAGGGCCAGTTGGCTGGCAATACTCCTTGCACTGGATGAGGTGCGATAAGTTTGCAGCGCGGTCATAGTGGTTGGAATGGCAATGGCAGCTACAATGAGGAAGATCGCGGTGACCACAGCCAATTCGATCACGCTGAATCCGCGCTGATCATGGTTTTTGTCCCCTTGCCTCGCTGGGCCGGGCCCGCGGCAAGGGCCCTCCACCAGGGTCCACCTTCGGCAATCCGAGTTCTTGTTCTTCGCCGTGGCGGAAAAGCCCCTCGTCGCGTGGAACCCCCGCGAGCGGCGGCTGCGGGCCGACTTTTTCCACATCGCTTTACGCCTCTTGCGAATCGTAGTACGAAAAAGAGAGGTCACGCCCGTTACGAGAGGATGAGGCAGGGCTTGCACCGGGGTAACCACCCTCCAAATCAGGGCGTCCTGGGGTTACCTCGGTAACCATTTTCCGTCGCGCCTGGGCCGGGATTGCCGCAATCGGCGTCGCATTAATGGAATATGAAAATAAATGCGGGTTGAAAGGCAGCCCCGCGCGCGGGTTAAACTGTCACCCCGGACGGTGACCCCAATCACAGCGGGGTGCCAAAAAGGGCATAAGATAAAAGGCATGAGCCCTGACGCGTGGCTGAAGTCGGTCCTGGAATATGGCTGCGACCTGATGGTTGCGGCAGTGGAGGGCGTACGCGCCGCCGAGCCGCAGGCCTTGGAGGGACAGTCTCGCGGTTCGGTCCTAATGCGCTCTGCCCGCACCAGCCTGGCGCCCTGCGCGACCGCTGTTTCCCTCGGCCTGTTGACCGCCTATTGGGTGAGCCGGCGCAAGTCGGTGCCCAACGCGCTGGCATTTGGCGTTGCCGGAGCAGTGATCGGTTTCGCCGGGGGAATGGCCTGGAGCACACGGCGCGTGACTAAAGGCATTGCGCGCGGCGCCCTCAAGAATATCAACGCCACCCGCGATGCCCACTGGCTCGCCCAGCATCCGGTTGATTATGCCTAGCTGGCGGCCCCAACCCAGGGTTTTTCGTCGCATTGCAACCGACTAGTGCCAGTGATAACCTTGCTCCTCTGCGAGCGGGAGTAGTTCAGCGGTAGAACGCCAGCTTGAGGCGTTTTGCGGGCGTGAGCAAGACGAGCGAAAGCGAGTAAAGTGGGAGCCCGCAGCCGAAATCCCGAGCGCAAGCGAGGGATCTAGTTCGTCCCATTTTGCAACAACGTTGTCTACAAATAGAGCGGGAGTAGTTCAGCGGTAGAACGCCAGCTTCCCAAGCTGGATGTCGCGGGTTCGATCCCCGTCTCCCGCTCCATCCTTCCAACAGCTTAGCTCTCTCACAGCCATGCGTGACTCGCGTCATGGCGGCGCAGGAGACGATTGCGCTAGTGTAACCCTAGTGCGAGGAGGTGACTTATGCCGTTGCTCCTCAATCGGGACGAATACGAGTTTCTGACGGAACTGCTGCAACAAAGCCGGCGCGACCTTCGGGAGGAGATCCACAAGACCGAAGCCCACGACTTTCGAATGGATCTGAAGAAAAAGGAGAGAATCCTGGAATCGTTGTTGCGGAAAGTAGAGCTAGCAGGATTTGTTGAGGCGGCGGCGTGAACAACGGCCAATCCAGGTGATGGCCGATTTAGGGGAAAGTGTGTGCTCAGGCCAGCCCCTTGAATCCCTTCCATCGCATCATCTACATCTAGCTGCAGAGCCCGCGGAGATGGGCCGAGTCCGGGCATCGCTCATCTCCACATCACGTCGACAACAAACCCTGGCTACCGACGCCCAGTCGCGAGGCGCGCCCAGCACCTCCAGGATGTCACCCACCGCGGTGACGCACTTCACTGCCCGCCGGGCCTGAGAAGTAGGAGTATAGGTGCGCCGATTTTGGAAGGAGGCGTGCCATGAAACGCGTCCTTATCCTCGGTGCCGCCGGGCGGGATTTCCACAACTTTAACGTTGCCTTCCGGCACAATCAAGAATACCAAGTGGTGGCTTTCACGGCTGCCCAAATCCCCAACATCGCCAACCGACGTTATCCACCCGAACTAGCTGGGCCGCTCTATGCGGAGGGTATTCCCATTCTCGACGAACAAGAGATGGAGAGAACCATCCGTGAGCGCGAGGTGGATGTCGTGGTGTTCTCCTACAGTGACATCTCACACCTGAACCTGATGCACCTGGCATCGCGTGCCGTGGCCGCAGGCGCGGATTTTTGGCTGCTGGGGGCTAATCACACGCAACTCAAAGCGAGCGTGCCGGTCATCTCCGTCTGCGCCGTGCGTACCGGCTGCGGCAAGAGCCCGGTATCGCGCCGGGTTGTTACAGAACTGCGGAAGCTGGACTGGAAGCCGGTAGTGGTCCGGCATCCCATGCCCTATGGCGATCTCGCCTCCGAGGCCGTGCAGCGCTTCGGCGTCATCAGCGACCTCGAGCGATACAAGTGCACGATCGAAGAACGCGAGGAATACGAGCCGCACATCGCCGAAGGCACGACGGTCTATGCCGGTGTGGACTACGAGGGCATCCTGCGCGAGGCGGAGCGCGAGGGAGACGTCATTCTCTGGGACGGCGGCAACAACGACACGCCGTTCTACCACTCCGACCTGCGGATCGTGGTCGCCGACCCGCACCGCGCTGGGCACGAGCTCGCCTATTACCCCGGCGAGGTGAACCTGCGGTGTGCCGATGTGATCGTCATCAACAAAGTGGACACCGCAGGGCTTCACGATCTCGAGACCGTGCGGATGAACATCCGCCTGCACAACCCGCTAGCGTGCGTCGTGGAAGCCGCCTGCCGGGTGAAGGCGGCGAGCCCGCAAGCAATCACGGGGCGACGCGTGCTGGTGGTAGAAGACGGTCCGACGTTGACCCATGGCGAGATGCCGTATGGCGCAGGCGTTGTAGCGGCGCGTCAATGCGGCGCTATCGAACTGATTGAGCCGCGCCAGTATGCGGTGGGCTCGATCCGTGGGGTCTATGAACGCTACCCGCACCTAAACGCCATTCTGCCCGCTATGGGCTACAGCGAAATGCAGCGGCACGAACTGGAAGAGACGATCAACCGCGTGCCCTGCGATCTCGTAGTGGTCGCCACGCCCGTGGATCTGGCGCGCATCATCAGCGTGAACAAGCCGTGCGTCCGCATCAGCTATGAGATCGACGAGCTTACCCGTCCGGACCTGACGGACATCCTGCAGGAATTCACCAATGCACATCGGCCCACGTCGATGGAAGTGGAGGCGGAGCCATGAACGATCTGGTGTCGATCCGCGATCTGTCGCCGGACGAGGTCCGGCGCCTGCTGGACCTTGCGTGCCACGTGAAGGCCGAGCCTAGCGCATACGCCAATGCGCTGCACGGCAAGACGCTGGCGATGATCTTCGAGAAGCCGTCGCTGCGCACGCGCGTGACCTTCGACGTAGGAATGGAGCAGCTCGGTGGGCATCCGCTCTACCTTTCGCCGGAGGAGATCAAGCTGGGCCGGCGCGAGTCAGTGTACGACGTCGCCAAGAACCTCGAGCGCATGGTGCAGGTCATCATGATTCGCACCTTCGCGCATGAAATCGTGGTGGAAATGGCGGAGCACGCGGCCATCCCCATCATTAACGGGCTCACCGATTTCAGCCATCCCTGCCAGGCGCTGGCGGACTTCCTCACCATGCTCGAAGTGAAAGGTCGAGTGAAGGGGCTGAAAGTCGCGTTCGTGGGTGACGGTAACAACGTGGCACATTCGTTGGTGTTTGCCGGCGCGCAACTGGGAGCACACGTAACTGTGGCGACACCGCCGGGGTACGAGCCGAACCGCGATGCCTTGCGATGGGCGTGCCGGCAGTGCGCCTATAGTGGTGGAAGCTGCACGCTGACCGACGACCCCGTCGAAGCGGTAACCGACGCGGACGTGGTCTACACGGACGTGTGGACGAGCATGGGCCGCGAAGCCGAGGCGGAGCAGCGCAAGCGGATCTTTAGCTCCTACCAGGTGAACGCGAAGCTGTTCGGTTACGCCAAGCCCGATGCCATCTTCCTGCATTGCCTGCCGGCACGCCGGGGCGAAGAGGTGACGGCGGAGGTGATCGATTGCGAGCGGTCGTTCGTCTTCCAGCAGGTGGAAAACCGGCTGCACATGCAGAAGGCGATTCTGCTGGAGGTGATGAAGGCAGCGCCGGTCGAGGCGCCGCGCGCGGTGGCCCACGAAGTAATGCCGATGTGAGCAGAAGTAGGAGTCATTGGCTGCGGGTGTTTTGTGGCAAAGATCATCCTCATCGCCGTAGGTGGCAACTCCCTGATCCGGGCCGGGGAAAAAGGGACCCTGGCTGAGCAATTTGGGAATGCGCAACGAACTGCGGCCGTTCTGGCCGAGCTCGTGGGCGAGGGTTGCCGGTTGGTAATCACGCACGGCAACGGACCGCAGGTGGGAGCGGCGTTGCTGCGTTCGGAGAACGCCGCCGACCAAGTCCCTGGCCAGACGTTGGACGTGTGCGACGCTTCTACCCAGGGCGAGATCGGCTACCTGCTGCAGCAGTCCCTCGAAAACGAGCTGGCGCACGCCGGATTGCACGTGCCGGTGGTGACCGTGTTGACGCAGGTTGTGGTTTCGCCGGACGACCCGGCCATGCGGCGGCCCACCAAGCCGGTCGGCCCCTTCTATTCTCGCCAGCGCGCGGATGAGCGCAGACGCGTGTCGGAGTGGCAACTCGTGGAAGATGCTGGGCGCGGTTATCGGCGTGTCGTGCCCTCGCCGGAGCCCATCGAGATTGTCGAACTGGAGGCGATCCGCGACCTAGTGAACGTCGGCGCCCTCGTGATCGCGGCCGGCGGCGGCGGCATTCCGGTGGTCCGCTCCGGAGGGGCCTTGCATGGGGTCGAAGCCGTGATCGACAAGGACCGCACTTCGGCCCTGCTCGCGTTGGGGCTGGGCGCGACCATCTTCGCCATCTCCACCGACGAAGATTTTGTGTACGTGGACTACAAGCGTCCAACGCAGCGGCCGCTCACACGCGTCACGGTGGCAGAACTCGAAGCCTATTACAAGGCGGGGCATTTTCCGCCCGGGAACATGGGTCCCAAGATTGAGTCAGTACTCCGGTTCCTGCGCGGCGGGGGAAAAGAGGCGGTGATCACATCTTATGGCCGCCTGCGCGAGGCAATCGCCGGACGGGCCGGCACCCGGATCGTCGCAGGCGAGGGAGGGGAAGCGATTACAGAACCCGGTCCCACGCACGCAAGCGCGGCCTGATGGGAGGGCAGACTGCCGCCCCCTATCGAGAAACCGGACGAGCGGCTGCAGGAATCAGCGTCGTGCTCCCGCCGTCATGCCGCGGGCGTGCGCAACTTTGCGTGCCCAGCGCTTTCGTAGCCCACCGCTGCAAAGTAGGTGGCGCGATCGAAGAACCGTTCCAGATTGTGTACCAGTTCGATCTCGCCCAGCAGTTCGACAGGTTCTTCCAGCAGCCCTTCTTTCTCCAAGTGCTCCCAAAGGTATTCTTTTGTGAGGTTGACGGCCCACAAAAAGTTGCTGAAAGGCACTCCCTGCCGCAGCCGTCGTACACCCAAGCCGATGTATCTCTCCTCAATCTCGGACTCGGTCTTGGTCAGCAACCAGTCGCTGAGATTGCGATAAATCTCCCGAACGCGTCTTTCCAACTCCTCGGCCGGCACCCTATGCAACAGTTCCGCGCATTGGGGCGAGCTCTTCAGCCGCTGCATCAGTCCCCTGGACAAGTCGTCAGCATGGGCCTCGATCAAATGGACCAATCGAATCGCAAACATGTGCGCCTCCCGTCCGCAATCCTCGAGCCAGAGCGTTTCCTATCTTCAATTTCTGCCGAAGTCTACGCAGTGACCGCCGTCACTACTCACTGGTTCATCCTAACGGTGACCCCCAGCCTGAGTCGCCGGGGTCACAGACAGAGGTGAGCCCAATCACGACGGAAGGTACGCCGCCACCTCGGGCTGGAAGACCCGATCGCAACGGCCTTTGAGTCGGTGTGGCCGCTTCGAACATCTGACTACGTGCAAACACAGTTGTTACTCGACGCTAACGACAGGGGGAGCGATGCACTATCACGATTCTGACGACCTGAAACGCCTGGGCGAATTCAAGCAACTGGCGCCAACGGAGTTTGCCGCCTTCATGGAGTTCGACAAGACTGTAGGGCGCGACGATGGCGCCATTCCTCGGAAGTATCGCGAGCTCATCGCGCTGGCGGTGGCCTGCACAACCCAATGCCCTTACTGCCTGGACGTGCACACTCGCGCAGCCAAACGCGCCGGCGCCACACGCGAAGAAGTCACTGAAGCCGCGATGTTGGCGGCCGCGCTTCGAGCCGGAGCCGCCGTCACTCACGGTGCGCTGGCTTTGAAGTTGTTTGATCAGGTCCCGGTGGCCGGTGCCGACGCTCGCAAGTAAAAGCGCGCCGGGCCTCAGATCAATTTGGTGCGCGCACGCTGCGTTTAGGGAGGAATTTCAAAGCGCCCTGGTCGGCATCCACGACGATATGGTCTCCCGGCAAGACCTCGCCGTGGAGGAGTTGCAGGGCCAGAGGGTCCTGCACTTGCCGTTGGATGGCGCGTTTCAGGGGCCGCGCCCCGCAATTCAAAATAAAGGTCTGGGTCGCGAGCGAGTCCTTTGCGGCATCGGTCAGTTCGAGGCTGATCTTGCGGTCGCCCAGCAGACCACGCAGATCTTTGAGGCGCAGCTCCACAATCTCCATGAGCTGCTCTTTGCCCAGCGGATTGAACAGGACAATCTCCTCGACACGATTCAGGAACTCCGGGCTGAAGTGGGCCCGCAGCGCTTCCATCACCTTGTTGCCCGCGGCCTCGAAGGCTTCTGAGGAACGCAGTGCGTTTCCTTGTAGGAACCCGGACCCGATGTTGGAAGTCATGATGACGACCGTGTTCTTGAAGTCGACAGTGCGGCCCTTGCCATCGGTCAGGCGGCCGTCATCCAGCACCTGCAGGAGGACGTTGAATACATCCTGGTGCGCCTTCTCGATCTCATCCAGCAGCACGAGGCAGTAGGGGCGGCGGCGCACCGCTTCGGTCAACTGTCCGCCTTCTTCGTAACCGACATAGCCGGGCGGAGCGCCAATCAGACGGGCCACCGCGTACTTCTCGATGTATTCGGACATGTCGATACGCACCAGGGCGCGCTCGTCACTGAAGAGAAATTCCGCCAGCGCACGCGCCAATTCCGTCTTGCCGACGCCAGTCGCACCGAGGAAGATGAAGGTCCCGATGGGGTGCTTGGCATCAGAAAGACCGGCACGGGCGCGGCGTATCGCGCTGGCCACGCGTTCGAGCGCAGCATCCTGACCAATGACGCGCGCGCGCAGCCGGTCTTCCATTTCGATCAGCTTCTTCACTTCGCCTTCGAGCATCTTGGCGACGGGAATTCAGTCCACATCGAGACGATACTGGCAATGTCTTCTTCGTTTACCTCTTCTCTGACCAGGCGGGGGCCGCGCAGACGCCGCAGGCTGGCCTGCACTTTGCGCAAATCGCGCCGGGCCTCTTGCAACAGGCCGCCGCGGAATTTCGCAACCTCCTCGTGATCGCCATCCCGGGCCGCTGCCTGCTCGTCCGACTTCAGGTCCTCGATCGTCTGCTCGGCGTGGTGCAGCCGGCCAACGAGCTCACTTTCGCGCTTCCAGGAGGCGCTCAGCGCGCCGGCTTGCTTGCGCACGGAAACAAGCTCATGCTTCAGCGCCCGCAGGCGCTCTCGTGAAGTGGCATCGTCTTCATCTTCGAGAGCGTGCTGCTCGATTTGCAACTGCTGCGCACGGCGCTGGAGCTGATCAATTTCGGCGGGAAGGGAATCGATCTGGATGCGCCGCGCGGCCGCCGCTTCGTCTACCAGATCGATGGCTTTATCGGGAAGAAACCGGTCCGACACGTAGCGATGGGAGAGCGTGGCCGCCGCCACCAGCGCCGCGTCCCTGACCCGTACGCCATGGTGCGCCTCGTAGCGCTGTTTGAGGCCACGAAGAATTGCCACGGTTTCCTCCACGCTAGGTTCAGCCACATAAACCACTTGGAAGCGGCGCTCCAGAGCCGGGTCCTTCTCGACGTGCTTGCGATATTCGGTGATGGTGGTCGCCCCTATCGCGCGCAGCTCACCGCGAGCCAGCGCCGGCTTCAGCATGTTGGAGGCGTCCATGGCGCCTTCCGCCGCTCCGGCGCCCACCAGGGTGTGCAGCTCGTCGATGAACATGATGATCTGGCCCTGGGAATCCTCGATGTCGCGCAGCAGCGCCTTCAAGCGGTCTTCAAACTCGCCGCGATATTTCGATCCCGCGATCATGGCGCCTAGATCGAGGGCAACCAGGCGCTTGGTCTTGAGGATCTGCGGGACGTCTCCCGCCACGATGCGTTGCGCGAGGCCTTCAACAATGGCAGTCTTTCCTACGCCCGGTTCCCCGATGAGCACAGGATTGTTCTTGGTCCGGCGCGAAAGGACTTGGATCACGCGGCGAATTTCGGCGTCGCGGCCGATAACGGGATCAAGTTTGCCGCGGCGCGCCAGGTCGGTCAGGTCGCGGGCATACCGCTGCAAGGTCTCATAGTGGCCTTCGGCAGACTGTGGTTTCTCTGGCACCTGGCTGCGCATGGCCAGCAGCGCCTTCAGCATGGCGGCGTGGTCGGCGCCCTGGCGCTCCATTAGTTCCCCGGCGGGATCGTCTGCAAGCGTCAGGATGCCCAGCATGAGGTGTTCGGTAGAGACCTGCGCATCGCTCAAGCTTGCTGCTTCGGCGAAAGCCTGCTCCAGCACTTTGGTCGCGGCCGCGGAAGGGACAGGTTTCAAGGCGCCGCCGCCCCAGACCTCCGGCAAGTGATCGATCTGGTGGCGAGTCTCAAGCAGCAGCGCCTGCCGGTTTGCCCCCATGGCGCTCAGGACCGGCGGCAGCATGGATTCACGATCATCCAGCAGCACTGCCAGCAGGTGTAAGGGCAGCACTTCCGGATTGCCATGCCGCGAAGCGAGGTACTGCGCCGCCTGCACGGCTTGCTTGGCCTTGTGCGTCAGCTCATCCCAGCGGACTGCCATCATGGCCATGGCTCCCCCGCAAAATCCGAGGCTCAGGTTCTTCCCAGACCTCCGATGAATCTAGTTACCCTTTATAAAGATAGGCTCAATGGCCGCAGCATACTGTGACCGCAGCCACGCTTTGCTGTGATTTGGGGGTCGCTCCTTTGCCTTTTGGAAAAAGAGGAGAAAGGGCGTGAAAACCGCAAATCCCAAGGTCCCTCGATTTGCCCTCTGGGATGACAGCCTGAAGGAGGGCCCTGCTGGTGCACGCGAACCAAGATCAGTAACCCAGATCACAGCCCTCGCGAATCAAATAAATTAGATTGAACCGGGTATAGGGGAGGGAAAAATGTCGACTCCTTGGACTTATCGCTTCGCCCAGCGCACAAAGGCGATCAAGAGCTCGGTTATTCGGGAATTGCTGAAGCTCACCCAGAGGCCTGAGGTCATCTCCTTTGCCGGTGGCCTGCCTGCTCCGGAGCTGTTTCCCATCGCACGATTCCAGGAAGCCTGCCGGCGGGTGCTGGCGGAGAAGGCATCCTTTGCCCTGCAATACGGCACAACCGAGGGCTATGCACCGCTGCGCGAGCTGATTGCCGGCAACATGGCACGTTACGGGATTGTTGCTGGGGTCGAGAATGTCCTGATCACCTCAGGTTCGCAACAGGCGCTGGATTTGATCGGGAAGCTGTTAGTGAATCGGGGCGACCGCGTGCTGGTCGAGGCGCCCACTTATCTGGGCGCGCTGCAAGCATTCGACATCTACGGCGCTGAATATGTCTCCGTTCCTATTGACGCCGATGGTCTGCAGACGGAGTTGCTCGACGAGGCGCTGCGCTCCGGCCCGAAGTTCATGTACGTTTTGCCGAATTTCCAGAATCCCGGGGGCGTGACGCTGTCGGAAGGGCGGCGCCACGAACTCGTGTTGCTGGCCGACAAGTACGGCATTCCTATCATCGAGGATGATCCTTACGGGCAATTGCGCTACGAAGGCGAGCACTTGCCGGCTTTGGTGGTGGTCGACCGGGAAAACCTGCAGCGCGATGATGGCTATCGCCTGGGCAATGTGATCTATCTCAGTACCTTTTCCAAGACGCTGGCTCCCGGCTTGCGCCTGGGGTGGATCGTTGCCCCGGCTGAGGTCATTGGTAAGTTGGTACAGCTTAAACAAGGAGCAGATCTGCACACCAGCACCTTCACCCAGGCGGTGGCCTACGAGGTAGCGCGCGACGGGTTCCTCGATGAGCACGTGCGCACGATCCGACAGGTTTACCGCCAGCGCCGGGATGCCATGTTATCGGCTCTCCAAGAGTTCTTTCCGCCCGAGGTTACTTGGACCCATCCCGCGGGCGGCCTTTTCTTGTGGGTGACCCTGCCGGAAGGCATGGACTGCCAGGCGCTCTTTGAAGTCGCCTTGCGGGAGAACGTCGCGTTCGTTCCCGGCGGCTGTTTCTACGCAGGGAGTGACGAGGGCCGTCGGCATATGCGGCTGAATTTCTCTTGCGCACAGCCCGAGCAGATCCGTGAAGGCATCCGCCGCCTCGCCGTAGCGGTGCGGAGCCAGATGACGCGGCTGGAGCTTGTTGCGGTGTAGGCCTTGGAAGGCAGTCTGGATTTCGCGGCTGTAGAGACGTTGCTGGCAACGTCTCAGAGATGTAGCAGCTACGTCTCTACAGGGCGACAATAGCGGCTGCCTGCCTCCGGCTCGCACTCCGTGCTAACCTTTCCTCTTGCGTGGATTCGCGTTTCATTTTCGTTACTTTGCTGGTGAAGCTGGGCGTGGCCGCGGCCGTGAGCAGCGCCGTGGTGCGCTCCCGCAACTTCAAGGGACTGCTATTTCAGGAAGAGCGCACGTTGCAGCAGAAGCTGCATCTGATGCTCTTCATCGTGACGCCCTTGGCGCTGGGGGTGCTGGTACGAGTAGCGGTGCGCAACTTCCAGGCCGCGGACCTTTCAGTGGAGGCCGCCATTCTGCTGGGGGTGATCGGCGGACGCCTGGTGGGCGCCGCGGGCGGGGCGGTGCTCGGCCTGGCCGCTCTTTACAATGGCGAGCTGGCCGCGCTTCCCTTCGATACCCTGGTTGGCTTCGCGGCTGGCATGTTACGCAACGCCGCTCCCGATAAGGAAGACATCTGGGCCTTCACCCCTTTCATGGACCTCAGCCTGTATCGCTGGGTGCGCCGCAATCTGCCGCGCCCGCGCATGGATTGGCAGACGCTGTTTTTCCTGTTCATTCTGGCCACGCAATTGGCGCGCATGGAGCTGGGACGAGAACTTCCGCACCGCTTTTTCTGTATTCCCGGTACCACGTGGACCGCGTTGCTGGCCGAATATGCAACCACCGTTGCCTGCGTCGCCATCCCGCTGAAGATATGGAACAACACGCGCATCGAGATGAAACTGCAGGTGCAGGAACGCCTGCTGCTGCAGGCCCGCATGGAGGCTTTGCAAAGCCAGATCAACCCGCACTTCCTCTTCAACACCCTTAACTCCATCGCCTCGCTGGTGCGCTTCGATCCCGACATGGCGCGGGTACTGATCGTGAAGCTGGCCAGCATCCTGCGCCGGCTGCAGCGCAAGGGCGACGCTTTCGTCCACCTGAGCGATGAAGTGGAGTTCATCGACGATTATCTGGACATCGAAGTGGTGCGCTTCGGGCGCGACAAACTGCGGGTGGTGAAGGAGCTCGATCCCGTCACCCTCGACATGGTGGTGCCCACCATGGTGTTGCAGCCGCTGGTGGAGAATTCGATCAAGCATGGTCTCTCGCCTCGCATCGAGGGCGGCAGCATCACGCTGCGCAGCCGCTTGGCGGAGGGATTCCTGGTGATCGAAGTGCAGGACGATGGTGTGGGCATGCCGCTCGCCGGGGACAACGCTGTGGTCGAGCCCGGCAGCGGCATCGGCATCTCCAACGTCGCGGAGCGCTTGAAGGTGCTCTACGGCGATGCTGCTACCATGACCATCTCCAGCGCCGATGGCCAAGGCACGCTGGTGGTGCTGCGCGTTCCGGTCCTGGTTTCGGTGGGTGCCAGCGAAACCGCTGCCAGCCTTGCTTACGAGGCCCGCTCCAGCACGCAGCGGTAGAACTGCTCGTATTCGGGGATAATCTTGGTGGAGCAGAAGCGGGTCTGGGCCGCGATGCGCGCACGCTTGCCCATCAGCCGCAGCTTGCTTTCATCGGAGAGCAGTTCGATGGCCTGCCGCGCCATCGTGTCCACGTCGCCCACTTCAGCCAGCAAGCCGGTTTTGCCGTCATCGATGACCTCGGGCACGCCTCCGACGCGCGTGGCAATCGTCGGCACCTCGCAGGCCATGGCCTCCAGCGCCGCCAGCCCAAACGACTCCAACTGGCTGGGCAGCAACATCAGGTCAGCGATTGCCAGCTTCTCATGCACACGGTCCATTTTGCCCAGGAAGTACACCCGGTCCTGAATGCCTTTGCGCCGCACCATCCACTCCGCGGTGGGGCGGTCGGGGCCGTCGCCGATCATCAGCAGCCGCGCCGGGACTTGCTTCTGCGCGCGGTCGAAGATCTCCACCACGTCGGAGACGCGCTTCACGGGACGAAAGTTCGAAAGGTGCACCAGGATGCGCTCATCGGTCTGCGCATACTCTGCGCGGTGTTTCTCAATTTCGGGATCACGGCGGTAGAGATCGCAGTTGACGAAGTTGTACACCACCTGCACCGGCCGCTTGACCTCAAAGACTTGCAGCGTGCGCTCGCGCAAGTAGTGGGAGATGGCGGTGACGCCGTCGCTCTGCTCGATGGAGAAGCGCGTGATCGGCATGTAGGAGCGGTCGGTGCCTACCAGTGTGATGTCGGTGCCGTGCAGCGTGGTGACGAAGGGCAGACGTCGCCCGCCGTTGGCCGCCAGCATCTGCCGCGCCAACAGCGCGCTCACCGAATGTGGAATTGCATAGTGCACGTGCAG
>Ga0187769_10001306_pt1 | contig 14143 bp, 13 predicted proteins | sample 0116_SJ02_MP02_1_FD_133140 | JGI IMG/M metagenome (GOLD analysis project Ga0187769, IMG submission 133140) | Tropical peat soil microbial communities from peatlands in Department of Meta, Colombia - 0116_SJ02_MP02_10_MG | ecosystem: Environmental > Terrestrial > Soil > Wetlands > Peat | place... | reverse complement strand
TTGACAGCTGAGCACGATCCTGAAAAAAAAAGTAGGCGCAAGCGTTATACTAGGGTTGACTGTAAGGAGAGCGCATTCTGGGCAGTTGAAGCTTCTATCCGCAAACAGCAAGGTACCTCGGGGCAAACCCAAACGCCTCGAGCATCCCTAGGCCAGCAGGTGGCTTTCGTGCCAACGCAAAGGTGGTGCGATGGATAGCGGAAAAAAGATCGGCTTACGCCCCCGGCCCAATCTTGGGCTCGGGGGGACGCTGTCTGATGCCGCCCTGCCAAAATCGTTGAGTTCACCTCTAGGCCGCCCCTCGGTCATGCAAGCCCCAGTCCTAGTGCTCAACGCAACGTTCGAGCCGATCAACGTGACTGCCGTGCGTCGGGCTTTAGTGCTTATGCTGAAGGGCGTGGCGCAGGCGGAAGAAACCAATCACTCCGAAGTCCATTCCACTTCGAAGGCGATTCAGGTGCCTTCCGTGATTCGCCTTCTGAGCTACCGGCACATTCCACAACAGAGCCGAGCGCTTTCGCGGAAAAATATCCTGCTCCGCGACCGGAACACATGTCAGTTCTGCGGTAATTTATTCCCGGCTTCTGAGCTAACTCTCGATCACGTCCTACCGCGATCGCGTGGGGGAAGATCTTCTTGGGAGAACCTCGTCGCGTCCTGCTATTCCTGCAACAACCGCAAAGGTGACCGGACTCCTGAAGAAGCCGGCTTGCAACTTCAGCGCCGTCCGCGACCCTTCACGCTGCACACTTCCCGACAATTGATGCGCTTGATCGGCCATCGCGACGAGAAATGGCGTAAGTATCTATTTTACTAGAGCCGTCTCGGGCTACCCTCCGTTGCAGGCAACCTTTCTTGATCCCCGGCGTCTAACTGTCCAAGACTGCTTCTAGGACACACCCCGGGAAGCGTGGCCAACCAAGTTGGTCCGCTTCCCTCCTTGTTTCGAACCTATTCGAGCATCACGCCCGTAACGCGAACCGCCGGATACTGCCGGTTCCATTCCGAAGGAAGATGGGCCCCTAGTGTGACCTGGAAATCGCGACTTTGCGCGGCCTTCAAAGGTGGGCCTTCGTTCAGAATGAGACGCTGTGGATCCCGCAAAACGACCTGATTGAAGGGATCGCGAAACTCAAACATCACATCGAGCGCACGCACCGTTCTGGGACCGTCATTGGACACCGTACCTGCTACGTAGGTGAATTCCTGATTCAGAAAATTCGTGGCCTCTGACATCTGGCCACCCTGAAAATGGATGTGCTGAGTGTAGGCCTGTTCGTCTGGGCCGAAGGGAAGTTTACCAATTGGCGCAGACCCACGCGATTGAGTCACCCGGGTCAGCCAGATCAGACCGCCGGCGAGAAGTCCTGTGATCACCACGCCCATCGCAAACGCTGTGGGAAACCCTCTGCGGTTTCTCCGATCGTCGGTCCCTTCGCCTCCCATGGATCTCGCTTCACCTCAGCGGCCGAATGACAGGCGGAGCACGAGCGGCTCGGGAAGCCCTGCCCGCGTCATGCGCGTTTGCACAGCCTCGATATCATACGGGACGCGCCAGAACTCGACCAACTGCTCATCGAGGTTCGCAATCGCGAAGGCCGCGCGCGGATCGCCATCGCGCGGCTGGCCGATCGAGCCAGGGTTCAACAAGTATGTGGTGCCATCTTCGATGGTCAGGCGCGCAAACGGACTCCCGGCTGTCGGCCTGAAGTGCAGCACTCCTATCTCCTCGCCGCGCAGCGTATAACCGCCTTGAATGTGCGTATGGCCGAAGAACACCACCTGCGACGGCGCGTCATGCAAGCCCGCGAGGGCTAGCTCGGGGGCAAAGACATATTCGTCCTCATCGTGCACCGATCCATGAATCATCGAGAAACCATGGGCTTGGACGGGCCCGCGGGGCAACTTCTTTAGGTACTCCAAGTTTTCCGATTGCAGTTGTTCCCGGGTCCAGAGCACGGCGGCGCGCGCGATGGGATTGAACTCCTCAAAATCGGTTAGTCCGGCGACTGCTTTGTCGTGATTGCCTCGAATCGTAAGAGTAGAAATCTCGCGGACACGCTCGGTCACCTGGTTCGGGTCCGGGCCGTAACCAACCAAATCGCCCAAGCAGACAACTTTCTCCCATCGACCTTTGGCCGCTTCGAGGGCCGCATCGAGCGCGGTCTGGTTGGCGTGTATGTCGCTCAGGATGAGATAACGCACTCCCCACTCCGTTTGCGGGACGCCACATCATAGACGAAGACACGGCGCGTTGCACGAAACTAGCACGCGGCGGGGGCCGGTGCCCGAATCAGCGAATAAGCATGGAATCCCCGTAACTATAAAAGCGGTAGCCCGCATCCACCGCGTGCTTATAGGCGCACAGAATGTTCTCGCGGCCCGCAAAGGCAGCCACCAGTGCGAGCAGGCTTGAACGGGGAAGATGAAAATTTGTCAGCAGTTGATCCACAACTCGAAAACGTTTTCCCGGATAGAGCAGTATGTTTGCTTCCGCCTTTCCCGACGCCACGACTGGCCCCTTGCCGAGACTTTTGTCGGCCGCATCTTCGAGTGCCCTCACAACCGTCGTCCCAATGGCCAGCACGGGACGACTCTCACGCTTGGCGCTTTCCAGCGCCACCGCCGTCGCTTCAGGGATTTCATAGGCTTCCGGATGGATCGGGTGGTCCTCGATACGTTCGGTGCGGATCGGTTCGAACGTGCCCAGGCCTATCTCGAGCGTGATCTCCACGACCTCCACTCCTCGATCGCGAACTCTTTTCAAAATCTCCGGAGTGAAATGAAGCCCCGCGGTGGGCGCGGCAATGGCATAGCCTTGGCGCGCGAACACCGTTTGATACCGTTCAGAATCGAACGGCTCGTCGGCCCGTTTTATATAGGGCGGCAGCGGAATATGACCGAGATGTCGAAGGGTGTCGTCGAAGCCTCGTTTCGATGTAAATCGCAGTCGGCGAAGTCCATAGGGGCCGCGCCCTTCGACATAGGCTTCGAGTTCGCCGTCGCCAAAGACAATCCGCTCCCCGGTCGGCACCTTTCGGCCGGGGCGTACCAGCCCTTCCCAGGTATCGTCGCTGAGCTGCCGGGCGAGCAGCACTTCGATTTCGGTTTGCAAGTACTCGGCGCGAGCCGGGTTGTGCATGCCGATGGGTTGCGCGCGGACCCCGGCTCGGCGGCCAAAAAGCCGCGCGGGAATGACGCGCACGTTGTTGACGGCGATCACTTCGTCCCCGCGAAGGAGATCGGGAAACTCTCGAAACTGTCGATCTTCCCATCGTCCGGTTGCGCGACTAAGCAGCAGCATCCGTGAGGCATCGCGTTCTGGCAGCGGACGCTGGGCGATTTGCTCGGGAGGCAGATCGTAGTCGAGCTCGCTCGGTTTCATGCGCCGCTACCCGTCACGTGTCATTCGCGGCGTCGTTGGCAATGCTGGCTGCGACTTGGAGCATCTCTTGATGGATGTGCTCGTTCGAAGCAAGTATGCTCGGCCCGCCCAACCGGTAAGGCTGGCCGGCAAGATCGGTAATTCGTCCCCCCGCTTCCTCGACCATCACAATTCCGGCCGTGGTATCCCAGGATTTGAGGCCAAACTCCCAGAAGGCATCGAACCGGCCACAAGCCACCGAGCACAAATCGAGCGCCGCTGCGCCGTCGCGCCGTACGCCATGGGAACGCAGCGTGAATTGCCAGTAGTAGTTGATGTTCGAGCTCTTCTTGCGTTGGTGCGTCGGAAAACCGGTGGCCACGAGACTCGCTGCCAACTTTTCCACCTGCGACACCCGGATGCGATCGTCGTTTCGATAGGCCCCTTCGCCGCGTGCAGCGGCGAAAAGCTCGTTGCTGACCGGGTTGAAAATGGCTCCCGCAATCGGCACACCGTCCTCGGCCAATCCGATGGAAACGGCGAAGCAGGGATATCCGTGTGCGAAATTCGTCGTGCCGTCCAGCGGATCTACGTGCCAGCAATACTTCGCGACCGCCGCGGCCCCCCCGCCCTCTTCCGCCACAATTCCATGATCGGGAAAACGATCGCGCAAAAGCGCTACGACCAATTGCTCGGAGCGCTGGTCTGACTCGGTGACAAGATCGACTTCGCCTTTATAGGAGATCTTCTTCGGGCGATCGAATCCTTCCCGGAGAATGGCCCCTGCTTCCCGCGCGATTTCGATGGCGGCGTCCAGATATTCTTTCATCGTGTCTTACGCAGCGGTCGTTTATTGGCTGGCTGCGGGAGTCAAATATTCCTTGCGATACCGCACCGTGTAGCCCCCACTCACGTCGAGGCTCACATGACGGTCGCTTCCCGGCGGAGGCGTCGGCACTGGATAATAGCCCAGCAGGTACTGTGTGCGCAGTTCTCGATCGATCCGGTCAAACATCTGTTCGATCTGCGCCATGTCATCAAGAATGTACATAGCCCCGCCGATGCTGTCAGTAATCGTAATCAAGGCGTGTTCGCCGGCCGTGTTCCTCCCGTTTTCGTTTTTCACAGGGCGGATGAGGATCGTGTAGAGGAAGGCTCCGGAAGCGATCGCGGCGTGCCGCGTATCATCGAATTTCGACACGCTAGTGGTCTCGCCGCCGTCGGTGACGAGCACGATCGCTCGCCGCCGCCCTTCAGGCCGGCGCTTCAAAGCCCCCGAACCCAGCACGACAGCATCGTAAATCGAGGTTCCTGAGCCTGGCGTGACCCGCCGAACGGCTGCTTGCAGCGCCGAGACGTCTTGAGAGAAATCCGCGAGCCGGGTCACGATTTCGGAGAACTGGAAAACGGCCAGTGTGTCTCCGGGCCGGATCACTTGTCGGATAAAATGTGCAGCAGCCTCGCTTTCGAATCGCAGGTCTTTGTAGGTGCTGAGGCTGGTGTCGATCATCAAGGCGAGGTCGAGCGGCCGGTTCGTTTCCGCTTCAAAATAATCGAGCTTTTGCGGGACGCCTTCCTCGGCAATCTGAAAAGCGTCCTGGGTTAGATCGGGCAGAGGACGGCCATCGGCGTCAGTCACGCTCGCGAGAATCGTGACCATATCGGTCCGCGCGTGAATGGTCCGCCCACGTGTTTGTTGCTGGTCAGCGCGTATCCCCACGCACGCTGTGTTTAGTGCCAAGGCTGCAGCAAGCAACAGGCCTTTTTCGAGCGGGCGGCCAAGAAAAATCTTCACTGCCTGAGAAGTCCGCATCTATGAGGTAGATTCGTTTGAGCGGAAAATGGCTTCCTCGGACGGCAATTCACCTTCGGCCCAGACAGCACCTCCGGCGAAATACTCCTTTTTCCAAATGGGAACAACTCGCTTGAGAGTATCGATCGCGTAGCGGCAGGCCTCAAACGCCGAGCCGCGATGCGCCGAACAGACCGCAATGAACACACTCGTCTCGCCGACTTCCAGCCGACCCAACCTATGTACTATGGCAAGCCGGTGAACGGGAAACTTCGCTCGAATCTCCGTGCCGATCTCGCGCATCTTTGACAGGGCCATCGACTCATAAGCGTGATATTCCAAGTACAGCGTCCGCTTACCTTGGAAATTGTTGCGGACGAACCCATCAAATATGACCAGAGCTCCATCTTCCGGTCGCTTCAGACTGTCGATAATCTCTCGCGGGCGAATCGCATCCCGCACAATCTGAAAGATGTCCTCCTCGACGGCCATTTGCTCTCCACCACTGACCGGTGGAAGGAAGGCCACTTCGTCTCCACTCGACAGAGGCGCGCGCCATGTCGCGTATTCTTGGTTCACAGAAGCAGCAATGGATGGGCGAAACGAAGCCAGTTTCGGAAACCGCCGCCCGTAACGCTCGAAGAGGTCTTGGACGCGTGCACCTTCGGATAGCTCGGCATCCTCCTGCTCGACCCCGGTGATCTCCTTCAATTGCCCAAAGAATAAGACGCGTACTCGCACGCGATTATTTTAGCGCGCCCCGACGGGAACGAGAAGCTGATGGCGCCGCCCTAGTCGGACGAAGAAGCTGCGCGGTGGGCCGCGAGACCCTCTGCGAGCATAGACAGAATCCAGGTCCAGCCGTCCTTATGCTGACGCCCCATCTCATCGTCGGGCAGACCCGAGTGGCGGAGTGTGACGTCGGTCTCGTCGGCTCGTGCTTCCATCGTAACAGTCACGACCGATTCAACGCCCTTGGTCGCCTCCGACACCCAGGTGTGCTGGACTCGACGAGGCCGATCAATCTCGATAAAGCGTCCATTGTGCGGCCAAGTCCGTCCTTCGTGCTTCACAGCGAGATAGAAAAGGCCATCGACCTGCGGGTTAATGATCGCGCGCTCGGCGCCAAACCATGGGCCTCCCGGACTGTTTGGGTTCATCCAGGCGTCGAAGACCCTTTCGGTCGATGCGGGAATCCTACGGACAACCGTGATATCCACAAGCTTCATGGCGATTTCTCCTTTTCGTTAAGGAAGAATTCCTGCAGTCGATCGAGGTGGGAGTTCCAAAACGGCTCGTACTTCAGAACCCATTGCGCTAGCTCGCGCAAAGGGTTGGGCGACAACTCGAGCGTATTGTCGTGACCGTGCCGAGTCCTCCGAACCAGCCCGGCTGCCTCGAGCACTTTGACATGTTTGCAAAAGCCGGTCAGGGTCATCGAAAAGGGCTGGGCGATCTCGGAAATACGGGCCGGCCCATGCGCAAGCCTCTCTAGGATCGCTCGCCGGGTTGGGTCAGAGATCGCCGCGGTCACGCGATCGATGGGAGCACCCGTCCTATAGTGAACCATATGGTTCACTATACCTACGCGCCACCGATCTGTCCACGGCCGTCAGATTCCCTTTTGCCGCTCTGCTTGGTTAGGGTAGAATTCCCGCATTGGTTCGCTTCGAGTCGCTCCCAAGCGTTCGGAACGGGTGGGAGGTTTGAACCTATGACGATCCTCACCGCAGTCCTTCCGTAGTTCAGTACGTCGTCCTTTCGCTGTTTTCGCGTTCCCGATTCTCTTCTCATGGTTCACCGTGCCCTGCAGGCCTTTTGCCCTGCGCGGCAATCAGACGGGTACTAGAATGAACACCGCTGTTCGAGAGGCGTTAAAGCCGAACCTGTGGGATTCGATTCGCGAAGCTCTTCGTGGATCGCATCGGGATTTCACTACCGGCAACTTGAATCGCGCCATTTTCCTGCTGGCCATTCCCATGGTGCTGGAAATGGTGCTCGAATCGCTGTTTGCCGTGGTGGACGTCTTCTGGGTCGGGCGAGTCGGCGCGAATGCCGTCGCCACGGTGGGCCTCACCGAATCCATGCTGCTGCTGGTCTTCGCCGTCGGTATGGGATTGAGCCTTTCGACCAACGCCATGGTGGCCAGACGCATCGGCGAAAAAAATCCCCAAGGGGCCGCCACGGCGGGTGTTCAAGCGATTTTTCTCGGGCTCGGCACCTCCGCCATCGTCGGGCTGCCGTGCGTATTTCTGGCGCCGCGGCTATTGCGGTTGATGGGAGCTACGCCGGAAATCGTGGCGGTCGGCAGTGGCTACGCGCGCATCGCGTTAGGCGGAAGCGGCGTAGTCCTTCTTCTATTTCTCAACAATGCGATCTTTCGCGGCGCCGGCGATGCCGCCGTGGCGATGCGCCTGCTTTGGGTGTCGAACATCATCAATTTGGTCCTCGATCCGTGTCTGATTTTCGGATGGGGACCCTTTCCCCGCCTCGGCGTGACGGGTGCCGCTCTGGCGACCTTCACGGGGCGCGGAATTGGGGTGCTCTACCAGTTCTACCGTTTGCTACGAGGCACAAAACGGATCCACGTGCTCCGGCAGCAGATTCGTCTTGATCTCGGCGTTCTCGCGCGGCTGTTCCGTCTGTCGCTCACCGGGATCAGCCAGTTCATCATCGCTCAAACGAGCTGGATCGGACTTGTACGCATCGTGAGTTTGTTCGGAGCCGCTGCTGTCGCGGGCTATACGATCGCGATTCGCATGGTGATCTTTATCATCTTGCCCTCCTGGGGACTCAGCAATGCGGCGGCCACGCTGGTCGGCCAGAATCTTGGAGCGAAACAGCCCGACCGCGCGGAAACTTCCGTGTGGCGGACAGGACTTTACAACATGCTGTTTCTGGGAGGCGTGGGGATCCTTTTCACCCTATTTGCCCGGCCTTTGGTAGGTGTATTCACAAGCGATCCGGCCGTCGCCCCCTTGGCCGTTTCCTGTCTGCGCATCGTGAGCTACGGCAATATCGGCTACGCGTATGGGATGGTGATGCTGCAGGCCTTTAATGGCGCCGGGGACACGCTAACACCGACGATCTTGAATTTCTTCGGCTTCTGGTTGCTTGAAATCCCTCTGGCCTATTGGTTGGCCATTATTGAAAGGTGGCAGTCGAATGGCGTCTACTTCGCGATTGTGATCGCAGAAGGCGCCGTCGCACTTGCCGGCATTGTTGTATTCAAACGAGGGCGCTGGAAACAGTTGCAAATCTGACCGGGCGCGAATCTTCCTGTATCAATGACCGGCAGGGGGTTGCTGCCGTCGGGCTTCACGGGCCATCCGCGCGATGTCGTCGAGCTCGGCAGAAGCTCGCAGGAGGGCCTGAGAAAGCGCGTCGGCTTCCCGGTCGAGCGTGGCCGAATCTTTCCGAACCAGCGCGTCATTCTCGCCTGGTATTGGTGTCGCCGCATAGCCGTCGTAGCTTCCGGGCGCAAAAATTGTGTGCTTGAACCACGGCCGGCCGGTGAGTCCGTTGGGCGCAAGCAGCGCCTGCTCGACGGCAGCGAGGGCGTGATTGATCTCGTTCGCGATAACAGGATCGAGCGGCACATCCGAGATCGCGTGAAGGGCGTCGGAAGCCCGGTGGGCCGAAGCGGAGAGATGTGCGGCAGCGTCGAGCGTGGCCTCGAGTGCATCCTGATCGTCTAGATTGGTGGTTCGTGTAAAGGCATCGGTCGCGGCGTGTTCGATCTCCAGCGCGTAAGCTGGATAGTCAAAAGGTAGGATATCGGCCTCGACGAGGCGAATCGCCAACATCGCTAGAATCTGCGCCAGTGTGGCATGGTAGGAAAACGTGGGATCGCCGAACTGTTTCATCCAATAGAAATCATCGTAGATCGAGTGGTAGACGCCGTAGGGACCGGTGAAGCCCAAATCGACGCTCGGTATACCTACGTGATCGAGGAAGGCCGAAAAATCGGAACCGGACCCAAGTGCGCCGAGTGGCACTTTCCCGGATGGGTCCTGAGGAGGCGCTGGCCGCCCCGTGCCGGGCGGATTCTTCCGCTGCTGCTCGATCGAGTCGACCCATGCTTCGTACACGCTCTGACCCGTCTTGGGATTCTCGACATCGTGTGTTACATCCCGCACCAGGTCCTTGAGCGAGGGAACAGCAGAAGCTTCGAAGTTTGGGCCAGCAACGCCGACGTCTGTATTGATATATGCAACCGCTTTCTGTTGGAGTTCCGTAGCGTTTCCCTCGACCCATTCCGTCGACCCGAGCAGGCCCTCCTCTTCGCCGTCCCATTGGCAAATCACGAGCGTCCGGCGCGGCTTCCAACCGGACTTCGCCAGCACACCAAGCGCACGCGCCGCCTCCAACAATGACGCAGTTCCGCTGCCAGGATCGGCCGCGCCGTAAACCCAGGCGTCATGGTGATTACCAAGAATTACCCACTGGCTATCTTCGCTACCGCGCAGTCGCGCAACTACGTCGTACAGCGGTCGTTGTTGGTAGTCCATCGAAAGCTTCATGTGAACTTCGGCATCGCCTGGTCCGACGTGATAGCTGAAGGGCAAGCCACCTTGCCAGTCGATCGGGGCCTGCGCACCCCCGAGGCTTCTGAGGATCACGGCGGCGTCTTCGGCATTGATGGGCATGGCCGGAATGTGCGGCAAGTTCGCTGCGTCTTCAGGTAGGAGACGTTTCGCAGTCGGCGTCGCCGCCACGCCGGGGGTCAACGGATCACCGGGATAGATCTCCGTGTACATCACCGAGCCCCGCTGGATTCCGCTTGCGGGCCGCCAGGGGCCATTCGGATAGGTCGGGCCGGCCACGGCACCGTCGTCTTGGGGGTCTGAGTACAGGATCACGGCCACGGCTCGATGCTCCTCTGCCAACTTCACTTTAATGCCGCGATATCCACGACCATACCGCGCCATGACGATCTTTCCTTCGACGCTCACACCCAGTCGAGCCAACTGTTCGTAATCACTCCGCGTGCCGTAATTCAGATAGACAACCGGTGCAGTGACATCGGCCGAGGGAGAATAGGAATTAAATGCGGGGACCGCACGCTTGTCATATGTATCTTTGTCGACGTCGATCGGTTGTTCGGGCGATGCCAGCACCTTGGTTTCCGGTTTAGTGAGTTCGAGCTTCACCTCGCGCGGCTGTGGCATCCAGGCGCTGTAGCTGACGATCTCCGCTTCAAAACCAAAGCTGCGATATTCGCTGCGCAGCCACTCGGCGACCCGACGGCTCGCTTCGGTTCCCGCCATATGGGGCTCGCTCGTCAGATGCCGAAGGTTGCGTTCCGCATGGACCGGGTCTGGAATTTTCTTCAACTTCGCTTCGAGTTGGCGTTCTCCGGAGACCCGCGTGGCCGCAAAGCCCGCTATGCCTTCCATCTCCTGCGCGCCACCTCGAACTACGGCCAGCAGAAAGATCAGAGCTACAGAAAAGGCCCCGAGGCTGCGTCGGATAGCGAACATCTGATCTATCTTAGTTCAGCCGGAGAGAAGTGCAAGGGCGGCGGGCTGTTTCGTTCGAGCGATTTCCGGAGGCACCGCGCGCGGCATCTTCGTGAAACGGTCCAATTTTTCAGCGTCGCAGCGGGATCAGGACACGTAGCCGCGGTTCGCGCAGGAACAATCAGAGCCAAACCAGTATGCCGAAGATAACTGCGAAAAGCGTATTGAAAAGTGGGCTGCCGGCACGCACATTCGCGGCTGTTGCGCCACTCAGATAACCCCTTAGCAAGATAGCGCCCAGGGCTTTCTCGGGTCGTGCCACGGCCAACGCGTAAAGGTCTTGCTTCCGTCAAGCGCAATTGCCCGGTCGCTTGACGCGATAACGCGTCGGTCCTACGTTAGATGGCCAAGAGCCTCGCGAGAATACGCGCGAGGGGTAGCGTGGAACGATGAAGATTCTAATTTCCGGCGCCTCTGGCTTTGTGGGCACAAGTCTTGCCAAGCTACTCGAGCAAGACGGCCATGCGGTTGGGCGGCTGGTGCGCCCAGGGGGGAGGCTCTCGGTGGGCGATGTCTCTTGGGATCCCATGGGTGGGATCCTCGACACGAGTGCGATGGAAGGCATAGACGCGCTCGTGCATCTAAGCGGAGCAAGTATCGCTCGCGGCCGCTGGACTCGGGCACGCAAAGCCCTGTTGCGCAGCAGCCGCGTGGATTCGACACGCTTTCTGGTGGACGCGCTCGCGGGCTTGCGGCACAAACCGAAGGCCTTTGTGTGTGCGTCGGCCATCGGCTACTACGGTGATCGCGGCGACGAGATTCTTACCGAATCGAGCGAGCCCGGAGGAGACTTCTTGGCGTTGCTCGCGCGGGACTGGGAGGCGGAGGCAAGGCGCGCCGAGCAGGCCCACATTCGCACCGTACGCCTCCGGTTCGGCATCATTCTGGCGGCTCAAGGCGGCGCATTTCCGAAAATGCTTTTGCCGTTTCAGTTGGGCGTTGGGGGATGCTTCGGAAATGGCCGGCAGTGGATGTCTTGGGTTGCGCTCGAGGACGCCGTTCGGGCCACGCACATGGCGATTGTCACAGACGCTGTCTCTGGCCCCGTGAATGTCGTTGCGCCCAACCCAGTGCGCAACGCAGAATTTGTGCGCATCCTGGCAGGTGCGCTCAGGCGGCCAGCCATTTTCCGGGCACCTGCGTTTCTGCTGCGTGTCGCACTAGGCGAAATGGCCGATCCACTGTTGCTCTCAAGCCAACGCGTGCGCCCCGAACAGCTACTGTCTCGGAATTTCACGTTCCGGTTCGCCGATCTTGCGAGTGCGCTCAAAGCAATGCTCGTCACTCCTGTACCGAATGGCAACGGCCCTCCGTAAAGGGTTTTTCGATGTTTCGTCCCTCTGCCTCCCGACTGCCGCCCTTGCAATAGAGAAGAAAAAAACGGAGCGGCTCCCGAAGAAATCCGGGAGCCGCTTGGTCTTTAATCCGATCCAGAAAGTCTACTGCGTCGGCAGGAGCATCTGCGTGAAACCGACCGTAACGACGGTGCGCAGCATCGGTGTCAGCGGAGGCAGCAAGCTCGGCGTCAGGAAGTTCGTATCAAACTGATAGCCGCGGCTTGGCGGACTGTACACTGTGTTGCAGCACTTGTAGATGCCGGCCGCCTGGTGGTTGTACCACATGCTGACGATCGAGCCCTCGTAGTATAGGGTCTGATTGCCCCAGTTCTCGATATAGCGTAGGAAGTTGTGAGCGCCACCATCGGTGCCGAAGTCCTTCGGCGGCGTACCCACGGTTGGCTGCTGGAAGGGTATGCCCTTACCAGCCGCCACAGCCATCCGGTATGTGGTCGTGACGGCATTACGGCCACCGTTGGTTACGTTGTAGCCGCCATTGTTTATGCCGTAGGGAAATGCAAAGGAATTAATGTCGTTCCAGTTGTCTGAGAGCAACGTCACGGCATCTCCGATGACCGAAGTTCCTGCCGTGGTATTGCCAAACGCACCGGCAGCGCAGCTACCGGTGTTATTGTAGCAGCCGTGCACGTACACCGGGTTTTCGGCGATGACAGCCAGACCACAGGGCACGCTATTGCACGTTCCAAGGCTAATCGTGTCGCCGTGAACCAGCTTCAGCGCTCGGCGGAAGAAGATGGGAGGGTTCTCTCGCAAGTCCGATCCCTTCGCAACGGCGTAGGGCCAGGTTACGCCGAGACCCGTGCAAGTGGGGTAATTCGCGAGCGCGGAAAACGTGTTCATGTTGGTCGGGGTGAAGACGCCGTTGGACATCATGTACCATCCCCCAGCTGCCGGCACGCGCGGGGCAGGGGGGTTCAGAATGTTGCCGTATGTCCTGACCGTTCCGTTGGTGCTCGGGGTATCGTCTTCAAAGTCCTCAGCCAATTGTGGCGCCCCAGGCACGACCGTTGGGCACCCATTGGGATCGCTGGAGTTGACGATGTCGTCGTAGCCGACTCCACCTGTTAGCGCAGCCCCCGGCACTGCCATCAGGGAGCTCACAGAAGCAGGCGGGTTCGGGTCGGTTTGCTCGCTACGCCGGTCAGAAAAGTAGACAGAATACCCGTTCGTTGCGAGAACATTGGCGCCGCTCGAACCAATCTTACCCAGAAACCACTGCGTCAAATTGTTGATGTCCAGTTCGACGTAATACATCGCGCCCTCGAGTGGCAGCTGTGTGCTGCCTGCGAGAGCATTGTCCCGCAACAGAGCTTCGCGCGTGTCAAACAGGACGTTCGGCCAATAGTCAGACCCATGTAGGGCCGTGGCCGTGCCACATCCGCCCACACCGTTGACAAACGACGGATTGTCTCGCTCGCGAGCCAAGCGGATGACTGCGTTTGTGCTGGGATCGCTGCAACCCACGGTCGTGACGCTGGTGTTGGCTGTGGGGCCGGAGGCGGCGACTTGGGTGGCCGGCAGAGCCAAGACGTGGGGCGACTGGTTGGAAGCAGAGTTCATCGTTGCTTTCGTCTGGGGCCACAAATTGCGTCCCGTGTAGCCGAGATTCAGAATTTCGGTGGTTACGTCTACCCACACTGGGTTAGCGCCTGTACTCGTGTTCTTTTGGTAGTCGATCTTGATGCATCCGGAGATAATCGGGAACCACTGCTGTACCCAATAGCCATCCGCGATCGAGCCCGAGTCGTATTGCGCGCCGGTCGCATCGGAAGTAGGCAAGGGGAAGGTGGCGCTTCCGACGTTGGCGAGCCAGCCCGGAGCGGCATTGTACGGAGCACCCGTATGACCTCCCGGAGGAGTGTAGGAAGTGTCCCAGGACAGCGTGGCCAAATCCACAGGACTGTTCGCCGCGTTGGTGGCAAGCAGCGGCAGCGCCGTCTGACTTGTGCTGCTAATGTCGCTCTGATCGCACTTTCCATCCGCACCGTAGTCGGAGAGCAAGATCCGCAGGCTCACTTGGCTGTAATATCTTTCCGCAAGCTCCGCGCCGGCGGTGTTGTTCTCGTTCTGCATGGGTCGGCGGATCAAGTCAAAAGGTGTTCCGCTC
>Ga0187769_10001304_pt1 | contig 14148 bp, 17 predicted proteins | sample 0116_SJ02_MP02_1_FD_133140 | JGI IMG/M metagenome (GOLD analysis project Ga0187769, IMG submission 133140) | Tropical peat soil microbial communities from peatlands in Department of Meta, Colombia - 0116_SJ02_MP02_10_MG | ecosystem: Environmental > Terrestrial > Soil > Wetlands > Peat | place... | reverse complement strand
CGCACACTAGAAGGAGTGAAGTCGTCGTGAGTCAGTTGAACAGAATGCTGCAGATAACCCGTGTAGACTTATCGTATTTCTTCAGAACCAAGTGGTTGGTGGGGACGCTGTTGGGCCTGAACATTACGGACATGCTCGTCGTCGGCATTGTCTACAAGGGGATGATGCCCACAGAAATCGAAGGATTCCTAAACTACTTTCAGTTCTACGCACCAGGCGTAATTATCACCGGGCTGTTCTTCGCATCCTTCGACGTCGGTAGGAGGGTGCACCTAGGCCTAACGGAAGGAGTCTCACAGTACTACCTTACGCTTCCTGTCAGCCTGAACGAAGTCGCATGGGCACACCTTCTATCTGCCGGCCTGGGAGGTGTGATCTACGCGGGGCTCCTAACCATGATGGCCGCGGTGCTTGTCCCACAGTTGGTATCTCTGTCGACTGTCGCTCTGATCCCACTCATGTTCGTGCTGTCGATGGGTCTCGCAGGAATTGCAGCTGTCTTGAACCTGTTCTCGAGGACGGGAGATAGATACTTCGTGTTCGCCGACGGAATCCAGACAGTGATGGTAAGCCTGAGCACGGTGGCCTACCCTATCTCGGTAATCAGGTCCTATTTCCCCCCCACACTTGTCACGGTAATCCAACTGAACCCGCTCAGTCAAGGTGCTGAAGCCCTAAGAGCTGTGATCAATGGGGGTCCTTCGAGTCCTGTGTTCAACCTGCCTTCACTGGTGCTTGCTTCACTTGCATTGCTTGTAATCGGAGCCGTATCTTACCGACATGTATTCACGAAGTTGAGAGAAGTAGGAAAGATCTAGGAGTTACCGACTCTTAACTCTAGTTCCTACTAGTGTTCCAACAGGTTCAGCCGGAGATGCACTTGCCGCGGATACACCACTGGCGGGTTTCTGGGGTGTTGCTTTTCTGCCGATGGTTCCGAGAACCGTTTTCCCCAAGTCGGTTATGTGAAATCGGGCCGGGCCGCCGAAGAGATCCACACTGTACTCCACAAAGCCGAGACTTGTTAGTTGCCTCATTGTCCACAAGGTAATCCAGTTTGAATTGTCGGCTGTTTGATCATTCAGTTCTGCGTTGCTTAGTCCTTCCTTACTCTTCGATAACAAAGTTAGTGCACGGACCAGTTGGGGCGAGGAGGCTAACAATTCTTCTGCCTCCTGCTGGGTTTTTGCGTTGCTCGGCCAGATCCAGAGGCCCTTGTCCATCGGATCGGCCCGACCCGCCTTCAATTGATAAAGACTCTGAAGGCTGGCTGTGGTGGCCTTTCACGTCATTTGTCAACTGTTTTTTGTAAAGTATGACAAGTAAGTTACTGCGTTCATGCGAGTGGCAACCAATGGAAGTTGTATCTGAATACGCGGACCAAAGGACAGAGCTCGAGGAGAAGATCAGATCGCTAGAAGCCGAGAAGGCCTCACTCCTCGCGGGCATAGCGTCAATGAAGGAGAGGATAGCCACCTATGAGTTGGCGAGATCTGCAACCCAGCTCGAAAGCGAAGTGGAGGCACTGCGGACTGAGAAGGCTGTGCTCGACGAGAAAGCCGCCGCCTACGAAGCAGAAGCCGGCTACGACCTTCCACCGACGACGGCTGGTGGAGTCTAGAGTCTACCGAAGCCTGGATGCCTTCTGCTCGAGTTCTCCCTTTTCTTTTCTCAGGTACCCCACGAAGCTCTCCAGTTCGGAGAGCTTTTCCCTGAGGCGTCTCACGTCATTCTCCTTGGCTGTCCTGTCCATCGCGCTCTCAAAATCCTTCTGTTGTTCAGCCATTTGCTTGACCTTTACGCCTAGCCCTTCATTTTCCTTCCTTACTGCGCTAAGCTCGTCCTGAATCGACTTCAACTGCTCTTCTGCGACAATGAGGTATCTCTGCCTGCTGATCACCGTAGGGAATTTTGTGTCGCACTTTGAGCACGTGTACATCCCAACCCTCCTCTCTGTCATTCCCCGTTCCCCTTTTGACGGCTCGACTATGACAGAGAACGTCTTAGTTGGCAGGGACTCTTTATTCCCGCACTTCGGACAGTTTGGCAAACGGCCGCGGCAGCGACCGCGAACGTGTTAAACGTTTACTGTTCTCGGATTGACTCTAGTTCGGAGACAGCAGACCAGAGCGTCACTCTTGCGAAGGATGGCATGTTAGGGTCCTGGGCGACTTCGTCGAGGAGGCTTATGGCATTCGCCGCTCTTACAGCCACGCTCTGCTTTTGGTCTTGGAGCATGAGAATCGAGTCCTTAACGGTCTTCCTGATGTTTCTAGGTGTGATGTTCGAGTCCGCAATTTGGTTTAGGCTGACGGTAGCCTTCGCGAGCTTTGCGTTGTTCTCCTCCTGTTTCTTCAGTTTAGAGCTCAAATAGACTCACCTGGTTGCGAAAGTAGTCCATTGTTGGGAGGGAATAAGTGTTTTTCGCCAATTCAGCTTTATCCTTCTCCTAGCGAAGGTAACCAGTGAGGACGCTTCTGGAATGGAAATCGACGCTCCGTTGAATTCTAGTCATAGCCGTCCTTTATAGAACTGGTCCGTCATCGAGAGCCGTGGGCGTGTCCGACAAGGACAGGATGAGGCTTGCGGTAGAGTTGGTCAGGAAAGGCGGCACGATGCTCGGAGAGCCCTGTTCGAAGTGTGGAGGGGTGAGAGTTAGCTACCACGGCAAAATCTACTGCACTGGTCACGAGGATCTTTCTGTCGTTGTTCCAACCGAAACAGTGCCCGTTGACACGATTATTGCTAACTTGAAGGATGTTCTCCTGCTGAAGCTGAACGAGGCGGCGACCCTGCTGCGTCAGGAAGAGGATAGCGCCAAGCAGGAACAACTAGCGTCCCTCATGATGAAGTACTATGATTTACTCGAAAAGCTCGCTCAGAAACAACAGAGGCCTTAAATCAGAACGAGCCTCTTTTACGCTCGTGGCTCCGCGGCTGGGTCAAAAGGCACCAGAGTTCGTCCTTCCAGATAATGAGAATAACATCAGGTCCCTCGATGAGTTCACGGAACGAGGAACCGTAGTATTAGCGTTCTTCCCGTTCGCGTTTTCCGGGGTTTGCGATAAAGAGATGTGCACGTTCAGAGACAGTTTAGGAACATTAAGGGCTTTGAAGGCTATGACTGTTGGCATCAGTGTCGACAGCACCTACTCCCTGAGAGCCTTCGCACAAACATACAACTTGCAGTTTCCACTTCTCAGTGACTTCAACAGAAGAGTTGCGAAACTCTATTGCGTGTTGCAGGATTCGTGGATTGGCTTGGACTACAAAGGCGTTGCCAAAAGGTCAGTATTCTTGGTGGATGGGCGGGGGATTTTGAGATTCCGATGGATTGCCAGTACTCCATCCGAAGAGCCTCCGTATCAAGAAGTTTGGAGAGCCGCTGAGAAGGTTGGCGGCGCCCAACCTACCATTTTTATACGAGCGAGACACCGTTAGTCGAGAATTGACCCAAGAGTCCGCTGTGAAACCAATCGTACAGCTCACAGCGAAAGCGGCGGAGGAATTGAAGATCTACCTTGGGAAGCAGGGCAAGCCGAACGCCGCTTTGAGAATCTTTGTCACGGCAGGCGGCTGCTCGGGCCTTTCGTACGGAATGGTGGTCGACGACAAGATCACCGAGGATGATTACGTTATCGAAAGCGATGGAGCCAAGGTGGCCGTTGACAGATCGAGCGCGCCATTCATCGCGGGGTCGGTAATAGATTACAAGGCCGAGAAACTGATGGGCGGAGGCTTCGTGGTCAGCAACCCCAACGCGGTCTCAACGTGTGGCTGCGGTGAGTCGTTTAAGACGGCGTAGAAGACCTCTTAACGCGAACGTTTCGGTCGTTAGGAATCTAGACGGGGCGGACCTGGAAGGGTTTTGAGGCTCATCAGAGTCAAGCTATCGAAGTCAGTGGGTGGTTGAGGCACACAGTAAGAGCGCCGGGGGTAGGATTCGAACCCACGAGACCCGAAGGTCACGGGCTGACTGGTCAGTTGATCTCGAGTTGCGGACCCGCTTTGTCGCCTCACAGGTTGCCCGCGCATTAACCACTCTGCCACCCCGGCTGAGCCAGTCCCTTACCTAGCCTCTATAATTTCTTTGACTCGGAATGAAAACGTGGTTTGCCCCCATGTTTACAGACTCCGACAGCTGATGTGGGTTAAGTATCTCGTGACCCAAGAATACTCTCCTCCTGTTGTCCATGTTTAAATTGAATCTGTGGTCGGGTCAGCAATGTTTGAAGGTTTCTCTCGTCTGGTCCAGCCCGAAGCCAGAAATGACGATAGCGGTGGCAATGAGACGTTGCTACAGCACGAAGGTGATTGAGGACATCGAAACGGAATTAGAGAAGAAGGGTCCGGAGTACTGGAAGTTTCTCCTGACCAAGTGCTTGCAAGACAAATCTCTCGATGTGCTTGAACACTTCACGATGTCATTGCTATTGGAGGGTGCGAACGAAGTTCAGATGAACAGACTCCAACGTAGGTTTCCTTACATCCATGCATCCAGTCTGAATAGTTTGGATTGGCTGCTCTCGATAAATGCTAGGACCCTCGTCGAGCTATGGAGAGATAAGGAAGGAAAACCGTTTGCTGAATTAGTGGTAGCTGAGCTCAGGACAAAGAATGTGAGTCCGATTTTCAACGAACTTGCGTTTGGTGAGGGGACTCATGCGAGTTAAACTTCTGTACCATACCGATGTGAAGGCGCTTGCGCGTGTACTAGATGCGAAAGAAGTGCCATTCGACCCCGAAATGTTGATGGATCATGTTGTCTACATGTTCGAAATTGAGGACTGCAGTAGGGTCACGACTCACCAGCTCGTACGTCACCGGGTAGCATCGTATGATCAAGAATCACAAAGGTTCTCAGCGGCTACAAAAGAAGGTGTGGTGACACCGCCTAGCATCTCTGCTAATGAGACTGCAAGAAGGGCCTACGAGGAAGCCCTCAAATCGGTGTATTCGGCTTACGAGAAGATGGTCGCAGACGGAGTACCAAAAGAAGATGCCAGGTACATATTGCCGATGGCGATAAAAACTAAGTTGGTGATGACGATAAATGCAAGGAGTCTCATGCATGTGGTTTGGCAGCGTACGGCTTTGCAGGCGCAGTGGGAGGTCAGAGAGTTAGCGACTTCATTGCATGATTTGGCTCGCAAGGCGACCCCAGAACTCTGGTATCGGCTTGTGGAGAGATAACAGATGGTCAGGGCTTTTGGGACGGCCGGTGTTCGTGGAGTGTTCAACAAAACACAGACTCCGGATGAGGTGTACCGGTTAGCAGAGACAATCGTTTTCGCTTCCGGTGTTGGCAGATACGGTCTTGGTTGGGATGGTCGCAAGGCTTCAGCGCTTCTTGCCAGAACAGTAATCTCAGCGGTAACCGCTATGGGTAGCGATGCTTCAGCTTTCGGCGTCGTTCCCACACCTGTGGCGGCCTTTGGGACGCGGTCTCGTGGGTGTACTGTAGGTTTCTCAGTCACAGCTTCCCATAATCCACCTGAGTTTTCGGGTATCAAGGTCTTTAACTCAAAAGGGATGGAGCTTGCTACGTCGGACGAAGAGAGAATCGAAAGAGCACTCGCTGTTGACGTGATGAAGCCATCCGGAACCTTCGGTCAGGTAACCTTTGACGAGGAAGTGATGGAGGATTACGCGCAAACTTTGATTAAACGTTATGGTGTGGCGACCAGATCACTCAGGATAGCGGTCGATTGCGCGAGTGGGCCAGGAGGCATGGTGACTCCTAGGGTCCTCAAGGCGTTGGGTCATCATATAATGCCAATTAATGCTCAAATCTCTTGGAGGTTCCCAGGAAGGCCGCCTGAACCTACTAGCTTCAATCTCACTGATTTCGCTAAAATGGTTCCCGAATTGGGGGTTGATTTGGCCTTTGCACACGACGGGGACGCCGATCGTCTAGTAATGCTCGACGCAACAGGAAGGGTCGTACCTGATTCCGTCCTTACAATTCTGGCGCTTCGGGCTCTTGGCGTGTCGAGAGGCGCTGTCGTCGTGTCTGAGAACACCTCGACAGCTGTAGCTGAGGAAGCCGAAAATCTGGGTCTTCGTGTCATCAGAAGCAGAGTGGGTAAGACGTTTGCAGAATTGGAGGCTGAACACGGCGTCTTTGCAACCGAGCCGAGCAAGATCGTCGATCCTCAATGGGGGCTCTGGGAAGACGGGATTAACGCCGCAGCGATGATCTCCAGTTTCATCTCTGGGGATAGGGGTGTGTTAGCGGCTGTGACACAGGAAGTTCAGTGGAGATACCGTCAAATCAATCGCGACGCCACCATCTCGATGCCTGCATTGGTGAGTAAAGCAACAGAGGTCTTCAAGAAATTTAGAATCAAAGAGGAAAGGAGGCTCGATGGGCTGAAACTCGTGTTAGCTGATGGATCGTGGGTGATGTTCAGACCGTCGGGAACTGAACCAAAAGTGAGACTCTATTGTGAGTCGAAAGACCAACAGCAACTAGAAGCTATTGTTGAACTTGCGACATCATGCGTCGAATCTTCTAAATAACGTGGCGAGTTGGAGAGTCGTGTGCCAGAATCGAAGGCCATCGCTAGGGTCTTAGCCGCGGGGTACATGCTGGACGCAAAAGCCTTCGAGATAATTGACAAGGCACCAGCCGAAGTAGACGTCGATAGACTCGTTGACAAATTGCTTGAACGTAAGACGGAGACGCCAAATGATGCGACAAAAATGATTACAGAGTCTGATGTCGTCAGAGCGATACCTGACGTGTCTAGCCTAGACAGAGAGCATGAGGGAATCGACGTCAACGAGCCATCGGACTTGGAAATCGTATCCGACCCCACGCTGGCTATAGCACCAGCCGAGGCGAGCAACGGCTTCAACAAACTCTTTAACGATAGGTATGAACGGCTCTCTGCAATCCTCCGAAATCGACTCGACGCGAAGGGTACTATCTCCGTCGCAGACGTAAAGAAACTGCCTAGTAACAAGAGAGAGAAGATCGCCGGCCTGCTGTCTGACCGCTCGAACAGGAAAGGCTACGTCGAATTGAAGCTAGACGATCCTACAGGTGTAATTCGCGTCATATGCCAAGACAAACTGGTCGAGGAGACAGCCCTGAGGGTCCCATTCGATGGGATGGTGGTTGCAGAGATTTCCCGCGGGAAGACAGGTCGATTCTATGCAGACTCGTTGTTGCTGCCGGATGTACCAGGGCGGAAACCGGTCTGCTCATCGCATCGGGTATACGCGCTCCTTCTTTCGGATTTACACATCGGAAGCAAGATGTTTCTAGCAGACGATTTCAATCGATTTCTGTTCTGGATTAACGGCGCGCTGGGGGAAAAAGATATCGTGAGTCGAGTCAAGTACTTGATCGTGGCCGGAGATCTTGTCGACGGCGTAGGTGTGTATCCTGGTCAGGAATTCCAACTCGCCGAAAGGGACCCTAGGAAGCAGTATGAAATGGCGGCGAAATTCTTGAAACAAGTGCCTAAACAAATACAAATAGTTCTTTCGCCTGGGAACCACGATGCCGTAAGGCAGGCGTTACCGCAACCTGCTGTCCCGCCCGATCTTGCCGAATCCCTCTATGGAATGGAAAATGTGAAATGGGTTGGTGACCCTGCTTACATTAAGCTGCATGGTGTTACCTTCTTGGTATACCATGGGAAGAGTCTCGATGACATCATCGCGACCACACCTGCATTAAGATATGATGATCCAACGGCAGCGATGAAATTGCTGCTCAGATCTAGGCATCTCTCGCCAACCTATGGGAAACGGACGGCCATTTCTCCCGAGCTGCGGGACTTCATGGTCATCGACCACGTTCCTGACGTATTGCACTCGGGACATGTCCACACCTACGGCGAACTCGATTATAGAGGGACACTTCTGATTAACTCTGGAACGTGGCAAGGCCAGACTGATTTTCAAATGAATATGGGACTTGAGCCTACACCAAGCATCATTCCTGTAATTGACCTGTCTACTCTGAAAGTCCAGAGACGCAACTTCGGTGCGGCTGGGTATCCGCCGTGAAGAGAACCATCTCGCCCACATCAGCAATAGGAAGCGTGCTACTCTCCTCGTTCAAATAACTGCGCGATTGTTCTTTAGGCCAACCCGCCGAAGGTTGTATCTTCCGCTAGTGTCTTCTCTAAGGTGTCATTTCCAATGAGTAGGTGAATCCGTTTTGTCCTCCCACGTCTCCCTTTGCTTACCACCGATGCTTCGATAAGACCGAGCAAGTCGAGTTCTGCAAGTATCCCACTGAGGCGCCTTTGCGTAAGTGTTTCAAGGCCCACTGTTCTGCAAAGGTTGTAGTATGCCAAATACAGCTCGCCGGTGTTGGTGCCGCTCTTGAATTTGGACACGGCGAGGAGAATGGCCTTATTCTGTACAGGTAGTGAACGAATCGCCTCTTCCACTCTATCGTGTTCCATCTTATCAGATGCTCTTCGGATGCAGGAATCATCGATTTCTTTGAGTCCCTCTCTCTCTGCGACTTCGCCAGCTATCCTTAGCAAGTCAATCGCCCTCCTGGCGTCTCCATGCTCCGAGCCCGCCATTGCCGCGCAAAGATTGACTGCCGACGGAGACGCCGCCTTAGGCCTGAAGGCCATCTTTGCTCTTTCGGCAAGTATCTCTCGCAACTCTTCTACGGTGTAAGGCGGGAAGACCAACTCTTCTTCACTGAGGCTGCTTAAGACTCTAGGGTCGAGACTGTCTTTGAACTTTAGGTCGTTCGATATCCCGACGAGAGCCAGGAAGCCTGGCGAGAGTCTCTCGCCTGATCGTGTGAACTCATACAGTATGCCGTCCCCGAATGTCTTCACCAAATAATCGATTTCATCGAGAACCAGAATGACATGCCTATTTCGAGATTTGATTGCGCCGAATATTCTCTCTATCACTTCACCGATGGAAAGCCCGGTGAAGGGAATTTGTCTGTCGATTGGGAGATCGATGAATTTGGCGAACTCTGCCAACGTTCGATATTCTGTGTTCGCAATACGCGTGTTGACGTACGCCATGGTGAGACTGGCGGTGTTAGCCTCGGCCCTCAGCTTTCCGAGAATATAGCGTGTGACAGCGGTCTTGCCTGTCCCAGTCTTGCCGTATAGCAGGAGATTCGAAGGTTTAGAACCGTGGAGTATTGGCGCAAGGACTTCTGCGACGGCTTTGGCCTGAATGTCTCTGAATGGTAGTCTTTGCGGGATGAAATCGGGGCTTAGTGCGTTGCGGTCTGAAAACAGCGCCTTGCCTTCTTTCGCTCTGTGAAAAATTTCGTCGATGAGGTCGACCAATGGGCCTATCAGTGGAAACACTGGTTAGATAAGCCCTCCGCCCCAACCCTTCGACTGTTTCCGATGTATGGACCGGTTTGTTAGTGCCTACTTTTTGTGCTTATAACAGCCCGTTCTAGGTAGACAATGTAGCAAGGATATACTTTTAGGTTCACTATTGGAGACGCGAACTAAGCATCTGGTGAAGGTATCGAGGGATCACGAATGGGAAGTTCTCCCAATGGAAACCGAGGGGGCGGGGTCTCCTTGTGAAGCTCAGTGAACGCACACGGTCCTGGGGATGAAATCATCACCCCAATGTTTCCAGTGCAACCAGTCCAGCCCCAAATGGCGAAAACAGCTGAATATTGACCCCTTTGTTTCCATTGGGCGAGTCCTTCGGATGTTCACTTTCTCCGAGGAGTGAACATTTGTGAAGTCATCAGGCGCTCTCAACAAGCTGTCAAGAAAACTTCGGTACGAGTTCACAAGTTCACACTACTTGAGGCTTTAACACCTGTGGACCAACGTGTGGACCAACGTGAGCGGTCAACTTGCGGAAGCGAATAAGAATCGAGGTTGAAGACGAAGAAGGGACCCGATATACGCTCGCTCTGGAGGGGAAAGTCTCGCGTGACAAACTGATGAAGGCGGTAGACATGCTTGAAATGATGGATGTTCCAATTGATCACACATATAGACCGCCGCCAGACAAAGGAACCTTCTTTGGAAAAGTCGCAACGCTTCTGGAGACTGATTTCGCCACTGGAGACTTTTCCTCTTCTGATGTCGCTCGAGCATTCGAGGAAAAATACAACCACCCGGTCAAGCTCAGCATGATTTCGACGTATCTAACGCGGTTGCTTGAAAAGGAACAAATCAAGCGTGAGAGGTTTGGAAATTCATGGGTCTACAGGAGAGTTTACCTAAGGCCCAACCAATTAACAGAAAGATAGAAGGTACTGCAACTCAGCTAGGAAGCAAGAACCTGCGACCATTATCCGTCAGTTGATACACAAAAGGCTTCTTCGAACTGTCCCTAGAGACCAACTTCTCATCGAACAACGTCTTCATCAGACGGGCAGCGTGCTCCCTAGACTTCCCGATGAGCTCCTTGATCTCTACTGAGCTTCTAGGTTTGTCTCCCAAGAGCCTAATCACGGCGATTTGAGTATCATCCAATGTGATTTGTGATGTGATTTGTGACGTCTGTTCCACCTGTGTCACAGCGTCGGACGGATTTGTCTTCTGTGACTGAACTTCAAGCTTACTAGATTGGGCTATGGGAGAAGGTGAACTGAGCACGGAAGCACGAGACGGGGATGGATTCTCCGAGAAACGTAACTGAATCACCTCGAGTCGGCCCATCATATCCAAAATCCTCTCATCTTGCTTCTTCATCCGCTGCTCGAGTGCTATCCAAAGATCCCTGCCCAAATCGTTCGACGCGCTGATCCTCTGCGAGACTTGCCTATATCTGAAGAGAAGCCCGAAAGATAAGACAACAAAAAAAGCCGAGGACGCGACGTTGGCCACAAAGATGATATCGGCCATGTTGACAGGACATCACGAGGTCACGAAGAGGTATGTGATAAACATCACCACTAAATCACAATTCTATCGATCAAAGTTCGCAGAATGACGGAGAAACGTTCCCTGTCATCCTCTGCGACCTCCAATCCAGCTCGACCCATCAGTTCCAGCAGTCTGCGGAAGTCATCCGACTTCACTAAACCAATTGAGACGGCAATTAGGACCGTCACGATGGATTCTCTTACTCGTCTCTTGCCTTGTTGAACGGTCCGAAAGTACGAACCTACTGTAACCGAGTGCCCCGTCCTCAAGGCAGCCGCATCCTTGTAGCGTAACTGGCCCGACGAGATCTTGATATAACTCATAAGTGATTCTAATTGCTTTGGGCTGAGATTTGATTGTTTGGCAATGTCGGTGACAAGACTCACGACCAAACTTTAATACATAATCGTCTTAAGGCTTCCTATCCTGCAATCAGTAATATGACTCAATATTATAGATATTATCAATAATTATCTTGCGTACTATTGAACAGATTTGAAATACTTCGACATTACTTCTTTTGAAGGCGTCCTGCTATCTTATTTACTTGAAGAATTAGAGTGGAGGGTGAGACCCCTTGGGTAGAAGAAGGAAAAAAACTCTACGAATAACCAGACGCACACTACCGAAGGTCTTTGCCTGCCCACGCTGCGGCATGATCACTATAAGGATCACGTCACATGAAGATGAGATATCACAAGACACGGTTTTCCTCGTTGCGTGCGGGAACCTGGCATGCGGGATTCGGAGAGAATTAAGGTACTCCACCAAGAGAGCCGACATAGACGTCTATAACACCTTTGTTGACGACTTCGCACGTGTAGGCGCTTGAATTGGGTGGGCGGCAGGGACCGGTTGAAAGATACCTACTTCGGAGAATCAGAAAATCTCCCATATGTGCCGCTCTAATTGATCCAGAGGACTTTACCCCCAAACAAGCAGCGAAAGTGGCAGAAGCAGCTGTCGAAGCGAAGGTAGGGCTGATTCTTATTGGAGGTTCGACGCTTTCAGATCAGGGAAGACTTGATGATGTTGTGAGGTCTGTCAAGGGAATCACAAAGAATATCACATCATCAGTATCACATCACACGTCACAGACGACACCAGTAGTTCTCTTCCCAGGGAATGTGACTGGCGTGTCACGTTTCGCAGACGCGATTCTCTTCAGCAGTCTTCTGAACTCGACGAACCCTTATTTCATCGTCGGAGCTCAGGCGTTGGGAGCTATAGAGGTCTTTAAGATAGGAATAGAAAGCATTCCCATGGGGTACCTCGTCTTTGGCAATCAGAGCGCAGCGGGCTTCATCGGACAGGTCAACAGTTTGCCTTCTTCAAAACCGAATCTCGCAGTGATTTATGCACTCGCTGCCAAGTATCTCGGAATGAGAACACTTTACCTCGAAGGAGGAAGCGGTGCGAGTGAACCCATTTCACCCGACGTGATACGGTCAGTCAGAAGAGTGTATGATGGAATTCTGATTACTGGTGGTGGGATTACAACAGTGGAGGCTGCAAAGAGAGCAACCGCTGCGGGAGCCGACATACTTGTAGTAGGCAATATGCTCCAGACGCTTAGTCACGAAAAAACTCTGCAGCAGATCACCTCGTCTCTAGGATTGGGCAAAATTCATCAATAGGGCTTGTCAGGTGGACCTTCGTCCTTCCTCCTTGCATGGGCGTATGGATAGTTCATAAGTAGCGTCAGTAATCCCGAGCCCTTCAATGTCTTTTTCTGCACAAAGTGCTTGGGATCGCGTCCGCAGACTCGCGCCGTTTCCAGCAAGACTCGATGATTATTACTCAGACATTCTCGGGCAATATGAAGCCGCGTACCTCACAGCTTCCAAGGCTAGGGCCTTCGGGATTGACCCAGTCGACTCGGTAGAGAGCAAGACAGTCTTCGACTTGGCCGACAGGGTAAACCAGATGCTCCGACTAGATCAATTCGAAGGGCTCGTCGATCGCCTTAGGGACCTCCTTCATTCCACCTCTAAGGAACGTGCTGCGCTAGGAATAGCTCAAGAAATCGCTCTTGGCAAGTTCGGCGCCCTCGAAAAGCATGAAGCGCTAAGCTACGGGGTGCGGGCAGGTCTTGCAGTAATGACTGACGGCGTAACGGTCGCTCCCCTCGAAGGCATCTCTAGCGTCACAATCAAGCATAACGACGACAATAGCGATTATGTTTCCGTGTCATATGCAGGACCTATGCGGTCGGCTGGCGGCACGGAGGCGGCGTTTTCACTCGTCATAGCCGATATAACAGGGGCCAAACTTGGTTTGTCGAAATACAGAGCCAGAAGAGAGGAGGCCGATAGGTTCGCAGAAGAGCTGAGGATCTACGAAAGAGATATCGGCAATTTCCAATACAAAGTGACTGACGATGACATTAGACACACAATCTCCAACCTTCCAGTCGAGATAGATGGAATAGAGACCGATCCCGTCGAAGTCGTCGTTCATAGGAACCTCAAACGCGTTGCCACCGACAGGGTTAGAGGAGGAGCCCTAAGGGTTCTGAATGATGGAGTTGTCGGTCGCGCCCACAAGCTCGCCAAGAAGCTAACATCACTCAACATTTCCGGCTGGGAATGGCTCGCAGACGTGAAGGGGGGGACTCAGCAGACTACCAACGAGACAGAACAGAGTGGGGCGCATTTCGAAGAAGTCATCTCTGGCCGGGCGGTCCTGTCTAAACCCAGAAGCAGAGGAGGTTTCAGACTCAGGTATGGCAGGTCGATAAACACTGGGCTGTCAACATTAGCTATCCATCCTGCAGTGGCAGCTCTGTTAGATTATCCCGTTGTCTCCGGTACCCAAGTCAAAGTCGACATGCCAGGAAAAGCTGCCACTATCGCTTTCGTCGATTCCATTGAGGGGCCGACGGTGCTTCTTCGAAATGGTGACGTCAAGCGAATATGGTCAGTCGACGAGGCCGAGAAAGAGAAGGAGAACCTGGTCAAGATCATAGATCTGGGAGACATTCTCATCAGCTACGGGGATTTCCTCGAGAACAACAAGAACCTGCCACCCTCCCCCTATGTCACGGAGTGGTGGGTGCAAGACCTACGGAATGCACTCGAAACTGTGCCCAGAGCCTACGAGAGGCTCGCTGAATGTGGAATCTCACACGAAAGAATGGTTGCTTTGAGTTTGGGCCAATCCCCCGAAGCCCCGTCGACATCAGAAGCTGCCGCCATTTCACGTTCGCTTGGAATTCCGTTCTATCCGACTTACACGCCACGGTTTGACCGCGTAAGTGCTTTCGAACTGGCCGATCTACGAACAGGGTGCCGGACAGAAGGTG
>Ga0187769_10001303_pt1 | contig 14149 bp, 9 predicted proteins | sample 0116_SJ02_MP02_1_FD_133140 | JGI IMG/M metagenome (GOLD analysis project Ga0187769, IMG submission 133140) | Tropical peat soil microbial communities from peatlands in Department of Meta, Colombia - 0116_SJ02_MP02_10_MG | ecosystem: Environmental > Terrestrial > Soil > Wetlands > Peat | place... | reverse complement strand
GCGAAGGAGAAACCGACCGGCCTGCCGCTCGAACTGCTGCGCCAGCTCATCATTGCTTCGGATGAGGTCCGCCAGGAGTTCGTGATGTGGTATTTGAAATCGGCTTTCGACACTTACCAGAAAGTGCAGGACGCGGTGCAGAACCGTCTGAGCGATGTGCAATCCGCCATTCTGTCTCCCGTCGAAACCATGAAGAGATTTCTGGGAGCATCGGCGCCATCAGAACCGCAAGCCACGTCCGGGGAGGAGCTGGATGCTCTGCGTAAGCGCGTGGCTGAACTGGAGGCAAGGCTGGAAAGAAGCAAACGAAGAAAAAGGCCATCTCGGGCAAGACATTAAACTCGGCACAGATCGTGCCAATAGGGTCTTATTTCTATAGAGCGAAAAAAGAATTTAAGGTTATAATTCGCCTGGAAGTTGTAGCCGGCCGGGCGCACCTTGCGTCTATGCTAGCCCCGGCACAGGCGGGACGAAATTGCCAAGATCAAAAAGAAACTCGTCTCTTCCCAAGTCAAGAATCCGGAAGCGCACTCCCCGGCTTCATTTGGACAACGATCACTCGCTTTGGACCGAGGCGCTGTTCGGCGCGGAGATCCTGCTGTTGCACGCAACACCCGTCTATTACGGATTCGGCGTGCCACGTGGCGATAACTCCGGGGTCGTGATCATTCCAGGATTTCTGGGTACCGATCTTTATTTAACCGAACTGCACCAGTGGCTGGGGCGCATTGGATACCAGCCCTATTTTTCTGGGGTGGGCATTAACGCTGACTGCCCTAATCTGCTGATCCAGCGTCACCTGAACGAAACCATCAAGAAAGCACTGAACGAGAGCGGGCGAAAAGTTCATTTGATCGGCCACAGCCTGGGCGGGGTGATCGCGCGCTCCATCGCAGGGCAGCGGCCAAAAGATGTTGCCTCGGTGATCACGCTGGCTTCGCCATTTCGTGGCACGATTGCCAATCGCACCGTGCTGCACGCGGCTGAAGCCGTGCGCATGCGCATCCTGCAAGAGCATGGTCAAGGTGTACTGCCCGATTGCTACACGGGCCGCTGCACTTGCAACTTTATCGATTCTCTGAGGCGCGATATTCCAAGCTCGATGATGGAGACCGCTATCTACACCCGCCATGACGGCATCGTGGATTGGCGCTATTGCATGACCCGAAATCCTGACGTGGATTTCGAGGTTCCGGGCACGCACATCGGAATGGCTTTCAATCCCGCGGCGTACACCATAGTCGCCGAGCGTTTGGCCAAGGCTCAGGAATTTGCGTGAGGCGCCTGGTAGCCCATCTCCAACACTGCGCCAATATCAGTCTCTAAGACCTCCACGGCTTTCGCCGGAAACTGCAGGCGCAGTGTCGCTCTCGACAAGCTATTATTCACGGCTTCAAAGCTGCCGCAGCAATCCGTCTTCCAATATGGCAAACGATGGACGCATGAACCCTTTCCATCGATCTCCGCTTCCAATCTCACGCCCTGCTTCGTAGAACATCGAAAGTTCCACGCAAATCGATCAGGATCTTTTCCGACTTCTTGGAGGCCGCGGAATTCATACGGCTTTCCATCGTGCCAGAGCACAACTTTGCGAAAGGTCAGGCCAAATGGCATGTCATAGATGAGTGCTTCCAGTGTGCTCGCTGGCCGTCCCTCTGTCCGAGAAAAATACGCGTGGGTCCACTTCCAGAAATTGCGGTGCTTGTAGCCGCAGTTATGTCCCTGGACTCCGAACCCAAGTGGATGGCCCTCGAAGATCTGGTCATCCAGCGTAACTTTTCCGGAGAAGACCGCGTCGGAATGCGGCGATCGCGAGAATCCGATCCATCCCTTGTTGCTCAGCGTAACGCGAAACGTGGAACTGTAATGTAGCTCCCACGAGATTCTGTGCCCATCCACCGCCAGGTCTCCTCGACAGAAGTTCTCGCCGATTTCGTTCTTCCCCATCCGGAAATGGAACGGGCTCAGTTTGCGCGCGCTGAGTTCGAGATCCTCGATCGAGAATCCCTGAATGAAGCTTTGCGGTCGGCCATCGCGCGGGAACCATGCGGCCCACACCTGAACGGGCATCGCACTCGGATTTCCGGCGCAGCCGCCTCGCCCGGGATTCATCAGCAGATAACGGAACCACCAGGCGCCAGTTCCATTCGCCAGCCCCAGCCGCACAAACCACACTTCGTAGCGGCGACGCATCCAGCGCGCGGAGTAAACTTCATTGAGAGTCTTCACGCAATGAAGAAGATAATCACGTTTCGCCTGACTCCGCTGTGACGAGGGCGACGGCAGTAGACGGTAGGGCTCTGCTAATAATCGACGATCAGCAGAACGCGTTGAGAATCGGAGCAGCTCTTAGTCTGCTGCTGCCAAGAACCTCTTCAAGCGCGTCAAACGTTCGCTTCTCGCCCTTGACCAGATGAACTCTCAAGCTCAAACATATTGGCCAAATTTCGTAACCTGTTTTGTACCGCGATGTTCGCCTGCAACAGCCTGATTGACTTGTCAGATTTCGATGCCACGGCACAGAGAACTCAGCTAAGGCTTCTGCCCAGCAGCAATGAGATAACCTTTTATTCCAGGAATTAGGTAGCGACGAAGGTTGAACATCGCTTTGTTGAAATCAACCACCTTAATCTCACCGTGAGCTAATTTGCCACGCAAGAATTGAATGAGATGAGACGCGTATCGAATCCAGGTTTCTTGCAGCACGTCGCGCACGACAATGCGGGTGAACCCGGATCGTTCCAACAAGCTCCGATAATCGTTCGTTGAATTGATATGGTTCTCGATAAAGAGGGCCGGACTGCTCACTTCGATCCACGTCTCATACGCAATATCGGATATCACCAAATATCCTCCGGGACGCAGTACGCGGTGCGCTTCGCGGAGGAATTTCTCACGAGTCTTGAAATGAAACGCAGCTTCCACGCAAATTACCGCATCGAACGACTGGTCTTTGAGTGCGAGATGGACGGAATCCATCACTAGGAATTTGCACTTCGGAAATTTTGCGCGGCAAGTCTCAATCTGGGTTGGCGAAATGTTTACACCTACCGTTCGAGTTTCTTCGTAGTATTTCTTCAGATGGTGAGTCGTAGCGCCGAGCCCGCAAGCGACGTCAAGGATTGAACCGTGCTTGTGGGGGATCAAAGCAAGCAGCTCTTCCATCAAGTTACAGGATGCGGCACCGGCTGATCGCGTGCCAGGCAGCCAATAGCCGTAATTGAAGAAGTCAGTTCCACCATAAAATTCCTTGGTGAGTCGTAGGTACATCCTCTCGTCATAATGCTGTGAGACTGGGTTGAGGATGGGGTTCCGGGAGCCGTTTGGCGTAGTGTTCGCGTGTGTTGCCACAAACCCCCTTCGCGGTCTAAGAACGCCCCGACTGAGATCCACGCCTGCTGTATCTCAACGAGCGCCAAGCCATACTTCAAGTCCGCCCCTGGGATTCGGATAATATTGCCAACCGCTGGCATTTTTCACTGCGACTTTCGGACCGAAGGGATTTGCCGTTCCCACAAATAATCCGGCCGGAGTCGATGCCATGGTTCGCACGCCGTAATTGTACAAATTATCGAAGCCGGTCTGCGATATACAACTCCATTGCCGTCCATTCTCAGAGCGCCAGAGATCGAATCCGCCTCGCTGGCGAGCAAGCTTCTCAAGATCCTGCTGCAGAAGGTGCTCGTGGTTCGATTCGGCAGCGCGTTTCGGGTCCGCCCACAAAAGGAAAAGCGTCGAGTCGAAAGTCCCGATGTATAAAGAGCCTCGGTGCTCAGCCATACTCCAGATGTAACCGGCAAATGGATTCCCAAAGCCCGGCCCCCGTCCGCTGATGGGGTATTTGAAACCGTTGGGCGTGGAGCGGGATGTGCCAGCGACGAGATCCCAGGAATCGTCGGGATTCAGTCGGATGACTTCCCCAGCCGCAGGGCCAATCAACCGTGTCCGGTCGTAACCACCGTTGGAGATCCCTGTGCCGATATAGAGCGCGCTATCGAAGACGCACATGCTTACGACTGCCTGATTGAGATTTCCTCGGTAAGCTCCATCGGTCAGCACTCTTTCCCACGCATAGGGTGGATTTCCCGCGCAGTTACTCCTCCAAAGCTGAAACCCCGATGTCGAGTTCAAAGTGCCACAGTAAAGATGATCGTTAAAGACCGCCATGCAGTACATCGCTTCGTTGGCCGCGTCACCGAAATGAGGCTCACTCACGCTGACCCATCGCCCCGAGCCTGGGTCTTGGCTCTCGAAAACAACCGGCCTGTCGGCGGCATTCCAGGCGCGCCCGCTGCCCGCGGGAGCGGTGTAGAGCCGGCTTCGAAACCCGACCAGAGTGCGGAAGGTGGTGACTTCAGGATTGCCAAATCCTGGCCGCGATACCACCGTTACCCCACTTTGCGGCGTGTAGCGCAGAATGTGCGCTCCGACGCCACGGCTGCTGGAAGCTGCCGTCGCAATATAAAGTGCGGGAGTTCGATCGCTTTTGCCCTGCACCACCGCCATACAGCGATAGCCGATATCCCGGGGCGCGGGTGCATGGCCGAGACGAGAAACTAGCGGCGACGCATAAACCTGCCTCCATTGTCCCGAAGCGGGATCGTAGGCCCAAATTTGGGCACGAAGATCCATGTCGAACACATTCGCGGGCACTTCCACCGGCCAAGGGTCCATACTGGCGGGAAATTTCGGCGGCGACGCTTTGATCAACTGCAGAATGTTTCGGCTGGTACCTACGTAGAGACGGCCCTCAAGCCAGCTCATCGAGAAGGCATATGAGTTTTGAGGATCTCCGAACCCGTGCGATGCCACTTGGGAGAAACCATGCTGCGGGCCACCGGTGAAACTCCCGTTCCGCCCATTAGCATTGCGCCATTGCGCGCCCAAGCGCGTTTTGTCGGCAACGCTCCAAGATGGCATTTACAAGGCTCCTGACTAACTAATCAGTATCCATCGGTGTCGCAACAATGATACAACCGAGGTGACCGTGCGCAAGGAATTCGCCACTGGATTTTGCAATAGGAGCTCGGCTGGCATTGTTGCAGAAGAAAGGACAATGAGGCCTGCGCCTTTGCCTCCTGAAAGGGAGAATGGTATGGCAGACGTCGCTATGGGGACGTTCCTTAGTCAAGACCGCCCAATTACCGGGGAAGTTTTTCGATCAGCAAGCGCACCTCAGCCGACGCTTCTCCTGGTGCACGGCGCTGGCGGCACAATGGTTCGTCACAAGTGGTACCGCCACTTAGCCACACTTCTCGCTGAGAAAGGCTTCGCAGTATGGTTTGTGCATTACTTCGAAAGCACAGGGACTGGTGTGGCCGACCGGGAAGTGGCGCACCAGCACTATTGGCGATGGAACCAGACCCTCGTCGACGCCGTTTCTTTCATCAGCCGTCAGCCCAACGTCATCACCGATCGCATTGGCGTGATCGGGTTGTCGCTAGGCGGAACGTTGGCCCTGACCGTTGCCGCGCAAGCCCCGAAGGTCGGGGCGGTAGCGCTTTTCTTTTGCGAGATCCCGAAAGTTGTCTTGCCATACATTCACTCCCTGCCACCGGCCTTGGTCGTACATGGGAAGGGGGACCAGTGGATTCCAGTCGCTCAAGCATACAGGCTAAAACGCTGGCTCCAGAGGCGAAACATGCCGTGTGAACTGAAGATCTATTCCGGCGAAGGACATGTGTTTCGCGACGAAACCGTTGATGATGCCATGGAGGCAGCCGCGGTTTTTTTCAAGAAGTACCTCCGCCCGGATTGGCCAGCAAATCGGGCACTTCGCACATGACCGGGCGGGGAGCACCCCATTCGCGTGCGCTCAGGAGCTAACTTGCGGCGCTCGCTTCTTACGACGTTGTGTATTTTGTCCAAATCTTGGACAAGAAATCAAACTTCCTCACCGCGGCCCAAAAGCCCCGCTGGATGCCCAGTTTCCTGTTGACTGTACTCCACGCTTGGAGTATTATCCCGCCGATTCCCCGAATGGACCGTGAAACGCCGACGAAAATCGCGGATCGGCGTGGCTAATGCGGGTAAAATTAAGTCAGTCCCCTCGCAAAAGTTGGATGCAGGAGACGGAAAGGATGCCGATATGGCCGTGAAAGAAGAGATATTCGAAAAACTTAGCAGGGGTGAGGGATTGTCGCCAGAAGAGATGTTTCCTTTTTTCTTTTTATTGACAAATCAGGGCAGCGGGGGGCCAATATCGCTGGATCCGATGAGCATGATGCTGGGATATATGGCAGCGAAACCAGGTTGGGCCGGGTCGGGATACGGCGGCTTCTCTGAAATGATGCTGCCGATGATGGCGCTGTTGACACAGGGTGCCAGCCAGAACGTTCCGGGCGCTACCACCACTCAAACTCCGAACACTGCGATCGCTGCTTTGATGATGATGATGATGAGTCACAAGCAAAGAGTCTCAGATTTCGAGAAGATAATAAAGAGCTAGCACCGGGCAGTACCTTCATACCGCTCGGGCGACATCAACGAAGGTTGACGTCGGTGAGTGGTGTCTACCAAGTTGAATTATCCTCGGGAAGTGGGCCCCTTACAAGGTTGCAACGGGTTGTATATCAAAAAATTCCCTCTCGATTTCGTAGCTCGTGGGACTCATCTTGAGTACGCGAGAAACAGAGGAAGGTTGCAATGCCGTTCAAGGATTTCGTTGAACTGGAAGGCAGTGAGCTTACACATCCGCTTGGCCATCGAGTAGTAGGACCTGCGCCTCCGCACCAACCCCTGGAGGTCACAGTTTCCATCCGGCGTTCCCTCTCGGCTGGTGACCTGGATTCCCTGGTTGAGGAATTGGCCAGTCGTCCGGTGGCGGAACGGCGATATTTAACCCCCGATGAATTTGCGGCAAACTACGGAGCGGAGGCCGCCGATATCGCCGAGGTGGAGAAATTCGCCGAGGAATATGGCCTGTCGGTTTCCGCTATTGATCTTGGGAAACGAGCGGTCCGGCTGGTCGGTACCGCGGGCAACCACAGAAAGGCCTTCGACGTCCAACTCTTGAACTACTCATCCCCCCGGGGGCAGTACCTGGGTTACCCGGGACGCATAAAAGTGCCGAAGAAGATTTCCCACATTGTAAACGGAGTTTTTGGGCTGGACACTATGCCAGTGGTTATCCCCCACGTTTGTAAGCTGGTAGCAGCGCAGGCGGCTAGCGCGACCCTTTACACGCCCCTTGACGTCGCCTCCTTGTACAATTTTCCAGCCGGGCTCTACGGTGAAGGACAAACGGTTGCGATCCTGGAGTTCAGCGGCCCGCAACCAAGCACCTTGTGCGGTTATTCTAATAGTGATCTGCAGCAATATTTTGGATCTCTCGATATTGCCATGCCCGATATTCTCTCGGTTTCGGTGGCGGGCGGATACAATGCCCCTACCGGGAATCCGAACAGTGGAGACGGGGAGGTGTGCCTCGATATAGAGGTGCTGGGAGCGATCGTCCCACAAGCTGACATTGTCGTGTATTTCGCTCAAAATACCAGCAGTGGTTTTCTGACGGCCATTAAAAAGGCCACGCATGACCGTGCTCATCGACCGGGAGTCATCTCCATTAGCTGGGGTGGACCGGAGAAAACCTGGACTCCGCTAGCTATGAGAAACATAGATACGGCTATCCAGGAGGCTGGAGTGATGGGGGTCACGGTTTGCGTGGCTGCCGGAGACAATGGCTCGACGGATGGGCTAGGTAAAGAGAAACATGTCGATTTCCCAGCCTCCAGCCCTCACTCGCTTGCCTGCGGTGGAACGCGCCTGGAATCATCCGGAGGGGTCATTTCTTCCGAGACCGTATGGAACGACGCGGGAATCGGTGCCACCGGTGGAGGCGTAAGCACCTTCTTCACCACGCCTACTTATCAAGAAGACGTTGCCGTCCCGCCTTCAGCGCAGGCGCCCGGCGGGAAAGGGCGTGGTTCGCCTGACATTTGCGGTGTCGCAGATCCAGTTACCGGCTATAAAGGGCTGGTGGTCGATGGCCAAGTTCTTAACGGTATCGGCGGCACGAGCGCGGTGGCACCGCTTTGGGCGGCACTGGTTACCCTCATTAATCAGAAACTTGATACTCGCCTGGGGTTCATCAATCCGCGCTTGTACCAGCAAGGTGAAGGCGACGCCTTCAACGATATTACAAGTGGTAACAATGGTGGGTATCTTAGAGGCAACACTTGGGTCCCGGATAAGCAACTTGGTTACAACGCGGGGACGGGCTGGGATCCCTGTACTGGCTGGGGTTCGCCAAATGGAACTGTTTTATCCGAAGTATTGTGACGGCAGGTGCGAAATGTAGCCAAAATTTCTGCTCGGGGACAGGCCTTCACGCAGGCCCGAGGTGTTAGGGTTCGCACCCAACGGCGTCTGTGAGGTCTTTCACCAACCGGGACATTAGGTATAAGCAAACCAAAAGGGAGTTGAATTTATGGTCATCACGCCAGCAGTAGAGCGGAGGGTTGAATCTAGGAATAAGATGGTCGAACGCCAGCTTGAGTATTTGGCCAAGAGGCTGTCTAAGAGCCCAAACCGGCCTCGCCTTGCGTGGAAGCGTCAAGTCCAACTTGAGAAGTGGCAGCAATGGGTCGTGGATAGCACAAGAGTGGCAGAAGCCAAGCTTGCCAATCTCAAGAACCTCGGCAAGGTTCTCGCTAATCCTGGGAGCGCGGGAAAAAGTTCGAAAACAAATCCGAGCGGCGGTAGCTTATCGGATTGAACACCTGCGATCCATCAACAGTAACGGGGTACAACTTCGTAGATGAAGGAGGAGTAACATGGGTGCTGCTGCTAGGTTTCATTTCAAGACTGCTAGACTTGCACGGAAGGCCTCGCGACAGGCGCGTATGGCCGGCAAACCCAAAGTTTCCAGGGCATTGAGGTTCGCAGCGACGGCCCACAAGGCCGTGGGCCAGCGTCTTAAGCGGGCAGGTCTTTAGCAGGGTCACATCTTAAACGTACGGCCATCGCTGCGTGCGGCCGCAAGTGATTAAGCGGAGGAGTCTATTCCGGCAGCACGCAAAGGGGGGCGGTGTGCCGTACACACACATGCACTTCGGAAGAGTCATCCTTTGCGTCCGGTGTTATCCAAATGCCGTGCGATTTTCAATTCCTCGCCGTCGCGGTGGGCGGCGCGGCCGACCCCAACATTGCGGTTGCCGCCAGCCGTGCTGGAGCTACCGGTGTAGTCGATCTGCAATACTGCCGCAATGAGCAGCATGCCGTAAGCGCCTGTAAACATCTTGCCCGTTTTGGTAAACACCAGCTTGGGATCAAACTGGACGGCGAACGCGCGGAATTCAGCTCCCGCGTTCTCGCTGCTATACCCACGCAAATTTCCCGCGTAGTTTTCACTCCTCCCTGCGATGCCAGCCTGGAAGAATTTGTGCGGCTTCTGCATCACCGCGACATCACGGTGCTACTGGAAGCGGTTTCCCTTGAAGAAGCCCGACTGGGTGAGAGCCTCGGCGTAGATGGCGTGATCGCAAAAGGCAATGAAGCAGGAGGCAGGGTAGGAGAAGAGACGACATTTATTCTGCTCCAGCGATTCCGCGCTGCGCTGTCGCTGCCCATCTGGGCCCACGGTGGGATCGGTTTGCACACAGCCGCTGCCTGCTACGTGGCCGGCGCCGTGGGCATCGTACTTGACGCCCAGCTTGCCTTAACTCGGGAATCCAACTTGCCGACCGCCGTCCAGCGTAGCATCGGCCGCATGGACGGCAGCGAGACCATGTGCCTGGGCCGGGAGCTGGGCGCACAATATCGCGTATATTTCCAGCCTGGCTTCTCGGGCGTAGAGGCACTTAAGCGTCTGGATAACGAGTTGTCCCGCTTAGAGACACCTAGGCCAAAGGCTCTAGCGGAATGGCGCAAGGAAATCGCGCTGCGGGCGGGCTGGGGTGACCCAAAAGAGCAAGTCTGGCTCCTAGGCCAGGATGCTGCATTCGCGGCTCCCCTAGCAAAACAATTCTTCACTGTCGGCGGCGTAATCCAGGCAATGCGCCAGGAAATTCACGAGCATGTCCGGAGCGTCTCCGATTCCAACCCTCTCGGGCCCGACTCATCGCTTGCCCGCTCGCTCGGCACAAAATATCCGATCTTGCAGGGTCCGATGACCCGCGTGAGCGACAGAGCGGAATTCGCGGTACAGGTGGCAAAGGCTGGCGCCTTGCCATTCTTGGCGTTGGCGTTGATGCGTGGACCAGAGATCGGCAAATTGCTCGACGAAACCAGCCGACTTATGGACGGCATGCCATGGGGGGTTGGAATCCTCGGATTTGTTCCTCCTGTTCTGCGAGAAGAGCAATTGGAAGTGGTTGGTTCGTTCCGGCCTCCGTTCGCCTTGATCGCTGGAGGTAAACCCGATCAGGCCCTCAGCCTTGAACGCGCGGGTACCCCCACCTTTCTGCACGTTCCGTCTCCGGGGCTGCTCCAGTTGTTCCTGGAAAGCGGCGCGCGCCGTTTCATCTTCGAAGGACGCGAGTGTGGCGGCCATGTGGGTCCGCGCTCCAGCTTCGTCCTGTGGGAAAGCATGATCGACCTGCTTCTGAAATGGGACCCCGGGGCGGATCTGTCCGGATGTCAGGTCGTTTTCGCTGGCGGGATCCACGATGCTGTTTCAGCCGCCATGGTAGCGACACTGGCCGCTTCGCTGAAGCAGCGCGGAATCGATATCGGAGTGCTGCTCGGCACTGCATACCTGTTCACCGCGGAGGCTGTCAGTACAGGAGCCATTGTTCCGGGTTTTCAAACCGAGGCTTTGCGTTGCTCCGGAACGATTTTGCTGGAAAGCGGAATCGGTCATACCACGCGCTGCGCCGACACAGAATTTGCCGAATCGTTCCGGAGACAGAAACAGCAGCTGTTGGCCCGCAACCTGTCCACTGAGGAAATTCGCGATTCGCTGGAACGACTGAACCTTGGACGGTTGAGGATTGCAGCCAAAGGCCTTATCCGCAATGAACGCCGTGGGGAGGACGCTGAAATTCCCAAGCTTGTCGACGCCAGCATGGACGAGCAGCGCGCCAAAGGCATGTACATGATCGGTCAAGTGGCAGCCTTGCGCAATTCCGTTTGCAGCCTTGCCGAGCTGCATCAGGATGTGTCCTTAAAGAGTTCCGCCGTATTGCAGGGATCGCGGTCGCGTGCGATGGATTTGGTCTCCGCGCGCGAACAAGAACGGCCGTGTGACTTGGCGATTATTGGCATGTCGTGCATATTGCCAAAGGCGCCGGATCTTCGCACCTACTGGGACAACATCCTCAACAAGGTGGATGCAATCCGGGAAATTCCAGACGACCGCTGGGACTGGCAAAAATATTTTGATCCAGCCCCTGCCAGCCGCGACAAAATCTATTCGAAGTGGGGCGGGTTTCTGGATGATGTGGTATTCGATCCAGTGCGTTACGGAATCCCGCCAAGCGCGGTCGGCTCCATTGAGCCTTTGCAATTGCTGACGCTCGAGCTGGTCCGCATGGCGATTGACGACGCCGGCTACGGGGATCGGGCCTTTGCCCGACGCCGGACATCCGTGATTTTCGGAGCCGGAGGCGGCATCGCTGACCTCGGCAGCCGCTATGCGGTGCGTTCTTGGCTGCCAGAACTATTGGAAAAGGTCCCAGAGAGTGTTCTGTCCAAATTGCCCGAGTGGACAGAAGACTCGTTTGCCGGGATCTTGTTGAACGTCGTGGCCGGGCGTGTGGCCAACCGCTTTGATTGTGGCGGCGTCAACTTCACAGTCGATGCCGCGTGCGCCTCCTCACTTGCGGCCCTTTATGCCGCCGCCAAGGAACTGGAGACCCGATCCAGCGACGTGGTGATCGTCGGAGGCGTGGACACCGTACAGAATCCGTTCGGCTACCTCTGTTTCAGTAAGACCCGCGCTCTGTCGCCCAACGGGAACTGCCGCACGTTCGATGAGAACGCTGATGGTATCGCTATCAGCGAAGGTTTGGGCGCGGTTGTTCTCAAACGGCTTGCCGATGCCGAAGCCGACGGCGATCGAATTTACGCCGTCCTAAAAGGAATCGCCGGATCGAGCGATGGCAGGGCTCGCGGTCTCACCGCGCCGTCACCTGATGGTCAGGTCAGCGCTCTCGAACGCGCTTACGCGAAAGCGGGATTCTCGTCTGCGGCGGTAGGTCTGGTCGAGGCGCACGGGACCGGAACCGTCGCCGGCGACCAGGCGGAAATCGAATCGCTGAGACAGGTGCTCGAGTCTGCCGGTGCGCGTCACCAACGTTGCGCGGTCGGCTCAGTGAAATCCATGATCGGCCACACTAAGTGCGCTGCGGGAATGGCGGGACTCATTAAGGTTGCCATGGCGTTGTACTCGAAAATCCTGCCCCCGACTAATATCTCACGCCCTAACGCAAAAGCCCGGTCTCGCGAGAGCCCGCTGTATGTAAATACGGAGAGCCGGCCCTGGATCAATGGCTCGGCAGATGAACCGCGCCGCGCAGGCGTCAGTTCGTTTGGGTTCGGCGGCACTAATTTCCATGCCGTTCTCGAAGAATATACAGGAGCCTCCGATCAAGACGCGGACGTGGCGCAATCCAGCTCGCTGGAGTTGCTTGTCTGGCATGCGATTTCCTGCGACTCGCTGCTTCAAGAGCTGGCGTCTTTGGACACAGCAGTCCGTCAGAATTCGGCTCTTCGTCTTCGCGATTTGGCTGAGACGTTATGGCGAGACGCCAGAAGATGGAACCAAACTGGCGAGGCGAATCATGCCACCCTAGTGTTAGTCCCTCGCTCGCTGGAGGATCTGAAGCGTCAAATCGATATTGCGCGGCAAGAGTTGCGAAGTGATCGTCCGGAGTTACGCGATCCCAGAGGAATCTACTTTACGGCACGGCGTCCCTCCGAAGCCAAGATCGCGTTTCTCTTTCCCGGGCAAGGTTCGCAGTATCCCGGCATGCTGCGTGAACCAGCGTTCGCTTTTTCCGAAGTTCGAATGGCGTTCGAGCGCGCCGATCGCGTGCTCAACGGCCACTTCGCCCAGCCGCTCAGTTCGTTCATATTCCCGCCGCCCTCTTTTGACGCGGACGAAGAAAACGCCAGCCGAAAAGCGCTAACTGAAACCAATGTTGCTCAACCAGCGCTCGGCGCGGCGGAAGCAGGCCTGTTTGCGCTGCTACAGAACCTCGGCGTTCAACCAGATTTTGTTGCTGGACACAGCTACGGCGAACTCGCTGCTCTATATGCCGCCGGCGTGTTCGACGAGGATACTCTCTACAGATTATCGGAGGCGCGCGGGCGATACATACTGCAGCATTCTGGTTCGGAGCCGGGAACGATGGCTGCGGTGGGAGCGGATTCTCGAAGCGTCGAGGCAATCCTCGACTCGATGGAAGGCGTCTGGATCGCAAACCGAAACTCGCCGGAGCAGACAGTCATCTCGGGAACGCTTTCGGGAATACGCGGCGCGACTGCTCGTCTTAACGAGAGAGGAATCACCGTGAGCAGCATCGCGACCGCCTGTGCTTTCCACTCGCCTCTGATTGCGCGCGCGAAGGCTCACTTTGCGGAGTTTGTTTCCTCGCTCGATCTAACTCCGCCGCGTCTCAAGGTTGTTTCAAACATCACAGGGGATCTGTATCCCAGGGACGTGGCTTCCATCGCGTTGCTGCTCACGGACCACTTGGTGAAACCGGTTGAATTCGCCAAAGGCATCCAATCGATGTACAGCATGGGTGCGTATGTGTTCGTTGAAGTGGGTCCGAATCGAGTTCTCACAAACCTGACGGATCGGATTCTCGAAGATGCGCCGCATATCGCAATTCCGTGCGACGGGCCGGATAGGAGCGGTGCGTCGCAGTTGCATCACACGATAGCACAACTCATCATCGCCGGGGCCAAGGTGAATCTTGACCGCTTGTTCCAGGAAAAACATGCTTCACCGCTGGACCTGAAACGGATCGCCAGTCGCCCAGTCAAAGAAATGCCTGCGACTGCTTGGATCGTGAACGGCAGCCGTGCGCGTCCCGCAAACGTTACACTTCCAGTTCGCAGTTCCGTTCCCGCCTCTCGTCAGAACTCCGCGAATGTACCTCGCACTATCCAGAGCGCACTGGAGATGCCGAGCGTATCGGATCTCAAGGGCGTCAAAGATACGTCTGACGAGGTGTTGATCGGATTCCAGCGCCTCATGAAG
>Ga0187769_10001302_pt1 | contig 14158 bp, 13 predicted proteins | sample 0116_SJ02_MP02_1_FD_133140 | JGI IMG/M metagenome (GOLD analysis project Ga0187769, IMG submission 133140) | Tropical peat soil microbial communities from peatlands in Department of Meta, Colombia - 0116_SJ02_MP02_10_MG | ecosystem: Environmental > Terrestrial > Soil > Wetlands > Peat | place... | reverse complement strand
TTCGGCTGAGCCATCACGCGCATCGTAGTCCACTGTCGTCCGCGATTCAACAGAAAGACGCAGAAAAAAAATCCCGCGCCGAATTTTTCCCGCACCGCGCGCATGAGGATGACGATCGGAGGAGGCCGGAGTCCGGCATCGAAACGCGCCAACGAACAACAAATCGGAAGCAAAAACGCGCGGGAGTTACTTTCTCCGGAGGAATCGCGCGTAGTAAAGCACCCCCGCGACTGTCTTCGCGTCGTGGATCGCGCCGCGCCCAATCATCGCCAGCGCCAGTTTCAACGGGAACCGCCGTGCGGTGATGTGCTCGTCGTCTTCGGGCCGCGCTTTTCCCTCGACGAGTCCCTCGGCCGCAAAGATCCACATTCGCTCGCGAACGAATCCCGGCGTCGGGAATACATTCAGCATTTGCGTATAGCGCCTCGCTGCGTATCCCGTCTCTTCCAGCAGCTCGCGCTTCGCGGCGGCAAGCGGACTCTCGCCCGCCTCTTTGCGGCCCGCCACCAATTCCCACAGATATTGCTCGGCGGAATGCCGGTACTGCCTCACCATCAGCACGTCGCCATTCGGGAACACCGGCAGTACCACCACCGACCCGGAGTGCGTCACCAGCTCCCGCGTCGCTCTCAGACCGTCCGGCTCCACAACTTCGTCCCGCCGCACGCCGAACACGCGCCCCGAGAAAAGCGTCTCGGTCGAGATGATCTTTGCAACTTTCCTGGCCACGGTCTGCCTCCTTCGGCGCGTGCGTCTCTCACGTGAGTCATCCGGCGCGCGAACGCTCGGCCATCATAACAAACCTCTTCCCCCGGCACTGCCGCGCGTCATCGGAACGCGCAGGCTCCAAGTATGCGTCACGCGTGATGCGCCTTGCTGGGCTGCGACACCATTGCGTATACTTCGCCTGTCCTCTCCCGGCGGACACATCATGCCCATCACCACCCTGATTGTGGACGACGAAAAACCCGCGCGCGACGAGCTTGCCTTCCTCCTTAAGAGTTTTCCAGAGATTCGCTTGGTCGGACAGGGCAAGAACGGCGTCGAAGCTTTCTCCCTGATCAAGGAGCACTCGCCCGACCTCGTCTTCCTCGACGTGCACATGCCGGGACTCGATGGATTCGGCGTGATCAAGCGCCTTGTCGATCGCAAGGCCAAACTGCCGCACATCGTTTTTGTCACCGCGTTCGACAATTACGCGGTGCAGGCCTTTGAAGTGAACGCAGTGGATTACGTGCTCAAGCCCTTCGACCGGGCGCGGCTCGCCAAGGCAATCCAGCGCGCGAAAAAAATCTTGGAAGCCGAGGGCCCTCCCGCACTTCAGCTACAACTCGAAACGCTCGTCAGCCAGATTGGCGCCGCGAAAGCCTCGCAACCCGTGAAGCTGCTCGTCAAGACGCAGCAGCGTTTACTCCTCGTGGACGCCGACGACGTCATTTTCGCTTCGATCGACGACGGAATCATCTCGGTGGTCGCCAAGGACGTCGAGGGCAGCTCCAACTACCGCACCATCGACGAGCTGCAGGAGTCGCTCGATTCCGAGCGCTTCTGGCGCCCGCACCGCTCCTATCTCGTCAACATCAATCACATCAAGGAAGTGGTGCCGTGGTTCAAATCGAGTTACATGCTGAAAATGGCCGATAAGCGCAATTCGGAGATTCCCGTCAGCCGCGCGCAGACCAAACGCCTCCGTTCCCTGCTCCGCATGTAGTGCCTATGGATTTTTCTCTTACCGACGATCAACGCCTCCTTCGCGATACGGTCCGCCAGTTCATGGAGGCCGAGGTTCGCCCCAATCTTCGCCAGCGCGAACGCAACGAAACGTTTGCCGCCTCGGAATTGCGCCGCATCGGCGAACTCGGCTGCTGCGGCATGCTCGTCCCCGAATCCTGGGGCGGCGCCGAAATGGATACGCTTTCCTACGCCGTCATGCTTGAGGAAGTTGCGCGCGTGGACGCCGCGATGGCCGTCGCGCTCTCGGTTACGAATTCCGTCGTCGCCATCCCGCTGTGGAAGCACGGTTCCCAGGCGCAGAAAGAAAAATACCTGCGCCGGCTCGCCCAGGGTGAAATTCTCGGCGCGTTCTGCCTCAGCGAACCGCAAGCCGGCTCCGACGCCGCCGCAATCGCCGCGCGCGCCACGCGTTCCGCAAGCGCCTATGTTCTCAACGGCACGAAGAGCTGGGTCACCAACGGCGGCCAGGCGGGCGTATATTTGATTTTCGCGAAGACCGATGCCGACGGTGGCGCGGGCGGCATCACCGCTTTTCTCGTCGAACCCGATTTTCCCGGTTTCCGAGTTGCCCGCTACGAGGATAAGATGGGGCTGCGCACTTCGCGCTCGGCCGAACTGGCCCTCACCGATTGCAAAGTGCCGGAAGCGAATCGCCTGGGCGACGAAGGCCAGGGACTCAAAATCGCGCTGGAAGCGCTCGATGGCGGGCGCGTGGGAATCGCGGCGCAGGCGGTCGGCATCGCGCAAGGGGCGCTCGAAGCGTCGGTGGCGCACGCGAAGCAGCGGCGCGCGTTCGGCAAAGCGATCGCGGGATTTCAGGCCATTCAGTGGATGCTGGCGGATATGCAAACCGAAATTGAAGCCGCGCGCGCGCTGGTCTATCAGGCTGCGTGGATGCGCGATCAAGATGCTCCCCGAGTCGGCGCCTTCGCCTCGCGCGCCAAACTCTTCGCGAGCGAAATGGTCAATCGCGTCGTTTACAAAGCCGTGCAGATTCACGGCAGCACGGGCTACTCGCGCGAATCCGACGTCGAGCGGATGTTTCGCGACGCGCGCGTCATCTCCATTTATGAAGGAACCAGCGAAATTCAACGCATGATCATCGCCCGCGATCTTCTTTCATCCGCCGGCGCTCAGGCGGGAGGCCGTTAGCGCCATGCCTACCGGCAGGCAGGTGGCACCGCCTAAATCCACGCCGGGCTTGCCCGCCGAAGCCTCGGCGAAGGCGGGCGCCGCAGTCAAGCGCCAGCGCGTCCTCAGCGGCATGCGGCCCACCGGCAAGCTCCACATCGGAAATTATTTCGGTGCCCTCCCCAACTGGCTCAAGCTCCAGGCCGACGATTCCAATGATTGCTATTTCTTCGTGGCCGATTGGCACTCGCTCACCAGCGATTACGCTGACACATCTCAGATAGCTCAAAACTCAATCGAAGTGGCCACGGATTTTCTCGCCGCTGGGCTCAATCCCAACAAGTCCACGATCTTCCAGCAATCGCAAATCCTTGAGCACGCAGAATTGCACTTGCTGCTTTCGATGGTCACGCCGCTCGGCTGGCTCGAGCGCGTCCCCACTTACAAAGAAGCCCTCGAAAACATCCAGGGAAAAGACCTGCACACTTACGGCTTCCTCGGCTATCCCGTTCTCCAGGCCGCAGACATCGTCATGTACGGCGAGCCGAATCTTCCGCTCATCGTCCCCGTCGGCGAGGACCAGGTCGCGCATGTGGAGTTGGGGCGGGAAATTGTGCGTCATTTCAATCTTTTTTGTGGGGAATTTCACTGGTCTGAAGAACTGCGAAGCGTGCCAAATCTGATGCGGATGACGATCGAGAGCCTGCGGATCCCCGTCGACTTTTCATCTCTCAGTTTCCCTCTTGTCGACGCAGCATGGGAAAGTTTTGAAAGACGAGCGCGAGCGAGGGTGCTCGAATCAGGCACTTCGAATGCTCTTGAACTCCTACACAGAAAAATTAGCGAAAGCGGCGAGCCCCTAGACCTTGTGGTGATGCATGTGAAGCCGGTCCTGCGCGAGCCGGGAGTGATGCTGACACAGACGCCGAGGGTGCCCGGCACTGACGGCCGCAAAATGTCCAAGAGCTACAACAATTCCATCACCCTGGGCGAAAGCGACGCGGAGATTCGAGCGAAGACAAAGGTGATGATGACGGACCCCGCGCGCAAGCGCCGGAACGATCCCGGAAATCCAGATGTGTGTCCCGCGTTCGACTGGCATAAGCTTTTCTCCACGCCGGAGGTCATCGAGCGCGTCAACCGCGATTGCCGCACCGCAGCGATTGGCTGCGTGGATTGCAAACATGTGATGGCCGACGCCCTGATAAACTGGATTGAGCCCATCCGCGCGCGCCGTCAGGAATACGAATCGAAGCCCGGCGAAGTCCTCGAAATTCTCGACGCCGGCTCGAAGAAAGCCCGCGTCGTCGCACAATCCACGATGGCGCGTGTCCGCGAAGCCGTTTTCGGCTGGGAGAAAACGCGCTCCGCCATTAGTGCCGGCGCGGCAACGAAGCACAACCTGCCTTCCGGCAGGCACGGCGTCAAGGCGGGAGAATAGCTCGTGGCATCGCCCTACAGACTCCATCTCGAACATTACGAAGGCCCGCTCGATCTCCTGCTCGATCTCATCAAGAAGCAGGAAATCGACATTCACAATATTCCGATTGCCCAAATCACGGGCCAGTATCTCGATTATCTGCACAGGCTCGAAGAGCTCGACATGGACGTCTCCGCCGACTTCATTTACATGGCCGCGACGCTGATTTACATCAAGTCAAAAATGCTCCTGCCTCCCGATCCGCTCGCCGGCCCCGAGGGCGAGGAAGACCCGCGCACGGAACTCGTGCATCGCCTCGTCGAGCATGAAAAATTCAAGAGCGCGGCGCAGCTTCTCTACCAGAAGCAGCAGATCGAGCAGCACGTGTGGTCGAAGCCCGACCTCAGCCTCTACGAGGGCGAGGGCACGGAAGGCGAATTGGTCGTGTCGCTTGTGGATCTGGTGCGCGTTTTCCAGCAAGTGCTCGAGCGGCGCAAGGAAATCACGCGCATCGAGCTCCGCCACGAGACGTTCACCGTGCCGCAGATGATGGACCTGCTGCGCAAAGAGCTGATGACCTCCGCCGACGGCCTCAGCCTCATTCAATTCTTCGAGTCCTGCCCCTCGCGACAGGCGATGATCATCGCGCTGCTGGCCGTTCTCGAATTGGTTCGCTTGCAGGCTATACTCCTCGTGCAGGAATCGATTTTCGAAGACATTCGCCTTCGCAAGCACAAAATGTTCGACGTCGTCTTCACGGAAGCCGACGCCCTGGGCGAAATCGGCAAGGAATATGAATAAAGACCTCGCAAGCAATGCACGAATAGGGTGGTGAAAAAGGCTCTTTACTGTCATCCCGAGCCTGCCTGCCCCCTGCCTGCCGGCAGGCAGGCCAGGCAGGCGCAGCGAGGGATCTGCTTTTTGCGAAAACGCCAAGAAAGAAAACAGATTCCTCGTCGTCCGCCGCTCGCGGAGAACGTTGGCGGTTCACCCCCGTACAAGGTGAACCACGGCGGACTCCTCGGAATGATACGAATGAGGGTTTCTTAGCAGTCTGCTAAAGGAAAAATGATGAACCCTGCAGAACTCAAAGGCGGCCTCGAAGCAATTATCTACGCCGCGGATGAACCGGCGACTCTCGATCAGCTCGCCTCGGCCCTGGGCGTCGAAAAGACGGAAGCGCGCGCCGCGCTTGACGAGCTCGTCGCGTCCTACGCCGCCGAGGATCGCGGCGTCGAGATTCGCAATGTGGCCGGCGGGTACAAGTTCTATACCAAACCGCAGCACCATGAGTGCGTGCGCCGATTCATCAAGGCTCTGCGTCCGCCGCTGCGCCTCACGATGCCCGCCTTGGAAACCCTCGCTGTCATCGCCTACAAGCAGCCCGTCACGCAACCGGAAATCCAGGAAATTCGCGGCGTGAATTGCGCGGGCGTCATTCAAACGCTTCTCGAGAAGCGCCTGATCACGACCGCCGGCCGCAAGCACGTCCTCGGTCGCCCGATTTTGTACCGCACGTCGAAGGAATTCCTCATTCGCTTCGGTTTGTCCGACGTGGACGAATTGCCGAGCCTCAAGGAATTCGAGCAACTCGCGCGCGAGGCGCTCGGCGCGGATGAGGGCCTCGCTCCCGCCGAGCCCTCGGATGTTGCCGTACCCGGTGAATCGCAGCGCGCGTCCACGCCGGTTGCCTCTGCTCCGTCCCAGCCGGCCGAAGAATCGCCGGCCGGCGAAACGCCCTCCGAAAAGGCCGCGGCTGCCGACCACTCGTCCTGACGGAAGCCCATGCTCGAACGGCTGCAAAAAATAATCTCTCGAGCGGGGATCGCCTCGCGCCGACACGCGGAGCAGTTGATTCTCAGCGGCCAGGTAAGCGTTAACGGCGTGGTCGTCAAGGAATTGGGAACGAAAGCGGATCCAGCGCGCGATCGCATCGAAGCCGCCGGCCGCATCGCGCGTCCCGCTTCCACACCCACATACATCCTGCTTCACAAGCCGCCGCAAGTTGTCTCGACGCTCGCCGACCCCGAAGGCCGGCGAACGCTGCGTCATCTCTTGCCGGGTGTGGCGGAGCGCGTCTATCCGGTCGGCCGTCTCGACTACGCCGCGAGTGGACTCGTCCTTCTCACAAACGACGGCGACCTCGCGGCGCGCGTTTTGCGCGCGGCTCCGCGCTTGCCACAAACGTATTGGATCAAAGTGAAGGGCCGCCTCTCGGAAGAACAAATGCGCGCGCTGGGCATCGCCGCCCGGGCCCGTGTACGACCGCTGGGCGCTTCACGCGGTTCACCGAGAGCGTCTTCCGCGAACGGTTCCCCGGCAAATCCCTGGTACGAAGCTGAGCTTTCCGGCGCTCGCCGCGACGCCCTCCGGAAAACTCTTCTCTATCTCGGCCACCGGTCGGCAAAAATGAAGCGCGTGCGCCTCGGCCCGCTCGATTTGGAACGTCTCCCCGAGGGACACTACCGGCGGCTCGAACCAAGTGAAGTGGAAGCGTTCGCCCGAGCTGTGGAACGCGCACTGACAGGCGCCTCCGGCACTGTGGCCGCCGTCGCGAGCGCAATGACTACGAGCAAGCCGCCCCGCAAGGCGCGCACCAACGCCACTGCCAAGCCAACCAAAACAATATGACAGCGGACCCGATCCGCGATTTGCTCGCATCGTCCAAGGTCATCGCGGTCGTGGGCCTCTCTTCGCGCACATCGCGCCCGAGTTACGGCGTCTCGCGCTATATGCAATCCGCGGGTTATCGCATCATTCCCGTCAATCCGGCTGAGTCGCAAATTCTGGGTGAACGTTGCTACGCGCGTTTAGAGGACATTCCCGATCGCGTGGATATCGTGAATATTTTCCGCCGGCCTGCGGCGGTGCCCGAAATTGTGGAGAGCGCGATTCGCATCGGCGCGCGTGCGATTTGGATGCAGGAAGGCGTTGTGGACGAAGCCGCTGCCGGGCGCGCTCGTCAGGCCGGGCTCATCGTCGTGATGGATCGCTGCATCTTCAAGGACCACTACGCGCGTTTTGCCGCGTAGCGCGCCCCGCCGCTACGGCTCCTCGTCGAGATTGATCGTCCCCACGCCGCCATGCACGTTCAAATCCAAGGTCACCGGCGATTTCCCGAGCGCCTCGTTGACATACTCGCCGCCGTCTCGTTTCAATCCGTGCGCATTCACCGAGCCGATTCCACCTTCGGCGTGCACGCGCACGCCGACGTCCTTCGGCAACTTCACGGTCGCCGTGCCTACGCCGCCCTGGATGTCGCCATGAAAGCTCTGTTTCCATTCGCCGTTCAGATCGAGGTTCAGCGTCCCGACCCCGAGGTTCACTTCCAACCCGCTCAGATTCAAATCGTTCAACCGCAAATTGCCGGTGCCCGCGCCCATTTCGACCTTCAGTTCGGTAGGCATCGCTCCGTTCAACCGCAAGTCCCAAGTGTCGTTGGATGGCCCGGCGAAGTGAACGCTGGAATTCTTCGCCGAAACATCCAGGTCGCCGTGGCCGCCCGCCACGTTATAAGTCACTTCCGGAACGGTGCTGGTTCCCGAGTACTCGAAGTCGCCGTCGAATAGGTCCGTCGCGCCGCTCGAAATGAACAGCGTCCCCGCCGGCATCTCGATATGGGTTCGCACCGACTGGGCGCCCTGCGCGTCCAATTGGCGGCTCATGTGATTTTCCTGCCGCGTTGCCGGATGACGCCACAGCGCCACAAGAAAGAGGAGCGTCAGAATCAGAAGGGCGGTCATAACGCCAAGCGAGCGGGGCTGCTGTTCTCGGTGCGCGCTCGCCCAGAGATAGTCAATCAAACCTCCCAGGCCGACAAAAATCAGGATCAGCGGCCAATAGCGCGCAAACAGCGGCCACGGATCCATGTTCGGAACAAAATGCGCCATCAGAAAAATAACGCCAATCACGATCAAGACAATCGCGCCCGTGGGCGAGGATCTTCTCCTCTTTCCGCTTTCGTCAGTCATGTTCACCCTCCGCCACATGATGGTACGCCATTGCCTGCCAAATAGTTCCATACCGTCCCATGTGCCGGCCACCCGCACCATGTGTCCGAACTGAAGGATTCGGAAAGGAATCCAACATTCCTCCGGCGCTCTCAACCCCAGCGTAGCCCGCCGCGCGCTTATGCCTTGACACCAGACAAGATATGTGACAAGACATTATCATGAGGCTTCGAAAGAGTGTTCGCTGGTTTTCGCCGCTCTCTGTGCGGCGAAGCGAGGGCGGCACACGCCGCAAGAAGATTATGGACCTGTTGCGCACCCGAAAGGCGCCCGTGCAAGGCAGCCATCTCGCGCGTAAGTTTCGAGTTAGCCGGCAGTGCATCGTGCAGGATCTGGCCATCCTCCGTGCCTCCGGCGCCCAAATCGAGGCCACGCCGCGGGGGTACTTGGTCTCTCCCCCTGCTGGCCGCGCCGTTCGAGCCGTCATCGCCTGCCGGCACAAACCCGAGCGCACCGAGGAAGAGTTGCAGATCTTGGTGGATCACGGCTGCAAGGTGCTCGACGTCCTTGTGGAACATCCCCTCTACGGCGAGCTGCGCGGTTCGCTGATGCTGGAATCGCGCGCCGACGTCGCCGATTTCTGCCGCAATTGGAGAGGCTCGCACGCGCAGCTCCTCTCTTCCCTGACGGGCGGCATCCACCTCCATACGATCGAAGCGGCGCGTCGCGGGCGGATCACGCGCGCTAAGGCTCGCCTCCGCGCGCGTGGTTTCCTCCTGCGCTAGGGACTCGCTGCTATGTCCTTCTCTCGCGTCCAACTCGTCGAGCGGTGCCTATTCCGCGGCCAACAACTGGTTCTCTCGAATGCCTTCTACGAGGAAGCCGTAAGGACCTTGACCGACAGTCTATTGCGCCAGGATCTCGCAAATCGAGACTTGACCACCGAGCTTTTCGACCTCGAAAGCCGTCGTGGCAGGGCCGAGGTTCACGCGAAAGAGCCCGGAGTTGCGGCGGGGCTGGCGGAAGCCGCGTGGCTGTATGGGCGTTACGACGTAGCGGTGACCCTTCACAAAAACGACGGCGACGACGTCAACCCGGGCGATCCTCTCCTCTCGATTGAGGGCGATGGCGGACACGTGCTGGCCCTGGAGCGGCTTTCCCTGAATCTTCTCCAGCGCATGAGCGGCATTGCCACGATGGTCCGGCGCATGCAAGCGGAGGTTCGCGCCATTTCTTCCTCCGTCTGCGTCGTTGCCACGCGGAAGACCCCTTGGGGCTTGCTCGACAAGCGCGCCGTGCATCTCGGCGGCGGAGGAACGCACCGCCTCGGCCTCGGCGACGCCATTCTCTTGAAAAACAATCATCTCGCGCTTCTCGGCCCGCGCGAAGAGGATTCCGCGCGCGTCGCCATCGAGCGTGCCTGGGAATCGCGTCAACTCTGCGCGTTCATCGAAATCGAGGTGCGCACTTCCGAAGGCGCCCTCGCGGCGGCTAGGACGTTCCGCCGCTTGCGCGTTTCGCGCGGCGAGTTGTATCCCTGCCTGCTGATGCTCGACAATTGGCCGCCGGAGACGATCGCACGTTTGACGCTTGCGCTTCGCGAAGAACGCCTCTGGGATCATGTCCTGCTCGAAGCGAGCGGCCGAATCAGCGAACTGAATCTGCGCGACTACGCCGAGGCCGGCGTGGACGCAATCTCCATGGGCGCTCTGACGCATTCGTGTCGCGCGTTGGACGTCAGCCAGAAGCTAATCCTGGAAGAAGGGACGAAAAATGTCGACCGCACCGGAATCGTTCGAAACGCGGTACGTTCTTCCGCCAATTGAGCCTGTGGCGGATAGCGCCCCGCAAATCCGCGACAAGCAAGCTCGCGTGCGCGACCTCTGCGTTGAGAACAACGCCGTCTTGCTCGCCCATCATTACCAGCGGCCGGAAATTCAGGATGTCGCCGCTTTTGTCGGTGATTCGCTCCGCTTGTGTCAGGCAGCGGCCAAAGGCTCGGCCTCCGTCATCGTCTTTTGCGGCGTCCACTTCATGGCGGAGACAGCTTCGATTCTCCACCCGGACAAGACTGTTCTTCTGCCCGATCTCAGCGCCGGTTGTTCCCTTGCGGCTTCCGTGACGGCCGCCGAGCTGCGCGCCTGGAAAGCGCGCTTCCCGGACGCCGTCGTTGTGGCCTACATCAACACGTCGGCCGAAGTGAAAGCCGAGAGCGACTACTGCTGCACCTCGGCGAACGCCGCCAAGGTTGTGGCCGCCATCCCGAAAGATCGCCCCATTCTCTTTCTTCCCGACAAATTCCTGGCCAGCGTCATCGCGCGCCAAACCGGCCGCGCCAACATCATCGCCTATCCCGGTTATTGCCACGTCCACAAGATGATTCGGCCCGAGGACGTCGCCGCCATCCTGGAAGAACGTCCGGAGATCGAGCTGCTTCTGCATCCCGAGTGCGGCTGCGTTAGTTCTTGCATGGAGCGCGCGCTGGACGGCGCTCTGCCGCGCACGCGCACTTTTTTCCTTTCCACCGAGGGAATGCTTCGTCACGTCGCGGATTCCCCGGAGCGTGAGTTCGCCGTCGGCACGGAGATTGGAATTCTCCACGGCTTGCGTGGCGCCCATCCCGACCGCCTGTTCTACCCCGTCAACCCCGGCGCCGTTTGCGCCTTCATGAAAACAATCACGCTGGACAAAGTGATTCACTCGCTCGAAACTCTTTCCCCGCAGGTGCGCGTCCCTGCGGAGACAGCCGCTCGCGCCCGTCGCGCAATCGACCGCATGATGGAGCTCGCGTGATGTCCGAACCTGCTTCACATTTGAGAATCGGCGTCTTCGGCGTCGGCGCAATCGGCCAGATGGTCGCCCGGCACATCGACGAAGGCCGCCTCAACGCCATTCTCTCCGGACTCGCGGACGAGGATGGCCCCAAAGCCGCCTCCTTTGCCGCGAGCTTGCGAACCGCGACGCCCATCTTCGACATGGCCGGCCTTCTCGCGCATTCTGATTGGATCGTCGAAGCCGCCAGCCAGGCTGCGCTTCCCGTACTGATTCCGGCAGTCCTCGCGCAACGCAAAAATGTTCTCGTGATGAGTGTCGGCGGCCTGCTCGCCCGCGAAGATTGGTTCCGCGAAGCACAGCGTTGTGGTTGCCGGATTCTCTTTCCCTCCGGCGCGATTGCCGGCCTGGACGGCCTGCGTTCCGCCTGCGTCGGCCAAATGGAAAGCGTTACGCTCACCAGCCGCAAGCCGGTTCGCGCCCTTACAGGGACGCGCTATGTCGCCGAGCGTGGCATTCAACTTGCCTCGCTGACCGAAGACGCCGTCATCTTCGACGGCCTCGCCGCCGATGCCGCGCGCGCCTTCCCCGCCACCTCGAACGTCGCCGCGGCCCTCGCGTTGACCGTCGGCGATCGCTGCGAAGTCCGTGTGCGCATCGTCGCGTCGCCCGCGAGTTCCCGCAACGTCCACGAAATCGAAGCCCGCGGCGAATTTGGCTCGCTGCGAATCGTGATTCAGAACGTCCCCAGTGAGACGAACCCGAAAACCTCGAAGCTCGCGGCCCTCTCGGCCCTCGCCACGCTCGCGAGCATCGCCGATTCGCCTCTCGCCTCGAAGCCTTCCTCCGTGCAGCGCGCCGCTACGCCCATCCAGTCCATCCCCGCGCCCGCCTCCAAATGATTTGCTCGGGCCCGCACAAAGGAACCGCGCTGCAATCGCTTTGCTTCTTCTTTCCGCTTCCGCTAGGCTGTAGCCGAGATGGAAACGGCATTTTCGAGCGTTGTTTTTGCCGAGCCTGAACGCGCTCGCGCCAACCTCGAGCAGGTCGCGCCCCGTCTGCCGGCGAGCCTGTGGGCAAAATTGCCTGCCCTGCTCGCGCAAGTGCCCGACCCGGATGCTTCTCTCGCTTATCTCGATCGCCTTCTGTCTCCCGATCTCTCACCCGCTGCCGATGCCCTTCACGGCGTGGAAGGCATCGCCCAGCGCGTCCGCTATCTCGAAGAGCGCCCCGTGGCGCTTCACCATCTTCTGGTGCTGTTCAGTTACAGCCGCTATCTTTCCGAATTTGTCTTGCAGCAGCCGCAGCTGATCGCCTGGCTGCACGGCCCCGCCCGCCATCTTCCGGCCACGGCCTCAGGTCTCGAAGAGTTGAAGTCTCCCGAGGATCTGGGAGAAGAATTCGCGCGATTCGAGACGATGTCCCGCGAAGGAAATCCTGCCTCCTTGCTGGTTCGTTTCAAACGCCGCGAATATTTGCGCATCACCCTGCGCGACGTCCTCGGCCTTGCCACCATGGCGGAAACCGCTCTCGAGCTTTCCCATCTCGCCGACGTTCTCCTCGAACGCGCGCTCCTTATGGCCACCCTTCGCATCGGGCACGATTACGGCTCGCCTCAATTCACCGACGCCGAAGGCCGCACCCATACCACGCGCATGTCGATTCTTTCTCTCGGCAAACTCGGAGGCCAGGAACTCAACTACAATTCCGACATTGATCTCCTCTTCCTCTACGGTCACCAGGGACAGACCACCGGTGGCGGCCAGGGCAAAGCCACCAACGCCGAGTATTTCACGCGTCTCGCGCAGGAGGTCTTGCACCTCATTACCGAGCCGACGCCCGAAGGCGCCGTCTACCGCGTCGACATGCGCCTTCGCCCGCAGGGCGGTGAAGGCGATCTCGCCACTCCCCTTGCCGGTGCCCTCGAGTACTACCACCATCGCGCGCGCGAATGGGAATTGCAGATGCTCATTAAGGCGCGCGGCTCCGCCGGCGATCATGAGCTCAGCCGCAGCTTTCTGCAGGAAGTTCAGCCACTGGTGTATCGCCGCCAATTTCACCTCGCCGTGGTCGAAGCCGTCCTCAACGCGCGCGAGGAGATGACGCGCGGCTTGCGCAAGCGCGCCGCCTCCAGCAATCGCACCCCGGCGTGGAACGTCAAACTTTCTCCCGGCGGCATCCGCGACATCGAGTTCCTCGCTCAGTGCCTCCAGCGACTCTATGGTGGCTCCGACCTCTGGCTGCGCTCTTCCTCGACGCTTCTCGCACTCGGCCGCCTCCACGACAAAGGCCACCTCACCGGCCGCGATTTCTTTCGCCTGAGCGCCGCGTATCAATTCCTGCGCAAAATCGAACATCGCCTCCAGCTCCGTGACGGTTTGCAGCGCCACACCCTGCCAGAAGCCGCCGGCTCCCTCGAGCGCCTCGCGCGCCGCTGCGGACTCGAGCCCGGCCCCGCCGACCCCCGTTCCCCCCGCGAAATTCTCCTCGATCGCGTCGCCCAGCATTTCAGCGACGTCCGCGAGATCTACGAGCGCATCCTCACCGGCCCTGGTCCCGAGCCATCCGCCGGAGAAGACGCCGCGCGCTCCGACCCCAGCACAGGCTCCCTCCTGCGCCGGTTGCGCACGGAGTATCCCGCCGTGTCCGCGGCCGCCGCCCTCGCCTCCGATGAGCGTCCCGAAGCCGAGGCCACGCTTGTCCGCCGCGGCCTGCTCCGGTTTCTAAGCTCCGCCGCGCTCCAGCCCAAGCTGATGGCGCAACTCGAAAAGCATCCCGAGTGGGTTTCCATCGCCGCGAAAGTCTTGGCGCGCAGCGATCTCGCCGTCGATCTGCTGTCGTGGAATCCGGAGGAAGTTTCCGCCGTCGCCGATCCGGGTCTCGCCGGTTTCCGCGGAGCCCTTCCGCAGCTCGAACTCGGCGCGCCTCTCGACGCCCAAGCCGCCGCGGACGCCATGTCGGGGCTTCGCGTCGCCTACCGCCGAGGCGTGCTCGCCACGCTTGTCCGGGCCCTTCTCGGCGCGAGCCAGCCGTTCGACAACTTCCGCGCGCTCACCCAGCTTGCCGAGGAAGCGATCCAGCGCGCGCTCGACCTCGCCTCGATCATGAACCAGGACACCGGCGATCTCGAAGGCGCTCCCTTCGCGGTCTT